>Ga0172375_10004136_pt1 | contig 21656 bp, 22 predicted proteins | sample LakKiv1m_FD_114537 | JGI IMG/M metagenome (GOLD analysis project Ga0172375, IMG submission 114537) | Freshwater microbial communities from Kabuno Bay, South-Kivu, Congo - kab_092012_11.1m | ecosystem: Environmental > Aquatic > Freshwater > Lake | place: Democratic Republic of the Congo...
GGATGGCAAGCTGTGCCTGCATTTTGGGGTCTATGGGGATGGGGAAACGGTAAGAGGATTTTGTGATGACGGCAAGGCATCTGACAGCCGAGGTATACTTATGGTATCCGAGGATGTCAGTAACGAAGCCGGCGCGCAAAAGACACTTATCGGTTTCCCCACAAAATGCAGGCACTCGTTGGCGAGAGTTAGGGTAAGAGTTATATATCCTAGCCCTTGATCTGACCGGCTTTTGCCAGAGACTTGGCTTCAACGCTCTGTATCTCGGCAAACCCCTGTGAACTGACCGGATTAAGCCCCTTGCTTTCCTCCATAGATGAATCAGCTTCATTATACAGAGAAGCAGGACAATCGGTCAGGCTCTTGAAAAAGATATTGCCCTTGTACAACTCGACGGTAACCGTTCCCGTGGCAAAACCCGCAAAAACATCTATCGCCGATTGAGCGGCCCTGGTTGAGGGGTCGTAATACCGGCCGTCATATATCTGGCGCGCAACAATACCCGAAAGATGCTTAAAAAGTTCCAGTGCCCTTCTATCCAGGACAGCGTGATAAACCTGCATCAGGCAGTAGCCTAGAAGTTCCATTCCAGGCGCTTCGTATACACCGCGGCTCTTCGTCCCGATAATTCGATTCTCCAGCGCGTTCTTGATTCCAACTCCGTTCCGGCCGCCAATCATATTGGCATCCGTCATTGCCTTCAAAGGAACAACCTTCTTGCCATTGATTTTAACGGCACAGCCTTGTTCAAAACTTACCGTGAAATCTTCCGGTTTCTCCGGAGCGTCCTTCGGCCACACACCCATCTGCGGCTTTACAATGGTGCAGGGCGTCTTGATGCTCTCAAGGTCTTCTGCTTCGTATGAGATACCAGCCAGGTTGGCATCCGTGGAATACCGTTTCTTGGCTCCCACTGCTGCTTCGATTCCAGCTTTGCTTAGGAACTCCACCATCTGCTTCCTGCCGGGAAATTCCTTCAGGAAATCCGAATTCCGCCACGGCGCAAAGACTGTCATCTCCGGTGCAAACACGTTTGTGTAACGCTCAAACCGCATCTGGTCGTTTCCCCGCCCGGTTGCGCCATGCACAAGGACGGTACAGCCTTTTTTCTTCAGCTCCGGGATCAGTCCCTTGACAGTAACGGCCCTGGCTATTCCCGTTGAATTCCAGTAACCGCCGTCGTACATGGCCTGTGCTTTGATAACTTCGAAGCAGGCCATTGCCATCTCGTCCTTGAGGTCGACAATGACCGTTTTTGTGCCGCAGGGCGCCATCTTCGCAGAGACGCTCCTGATGTCCGGTTCGTCAGGCTGGGCAAGATCCGCAACAAAGCATGTCACGTCCACGCCCAGGTCAACGAGCTTCCTGGTCAGTGTCCTGCTGTCCAGGCCGCCTGATACACAGATTCCAGCCTTTTGTTTCTTTAGCTCCTCAATTCTCATGCACTGACTTCCTCCTGCTCCTCAGGCTTCACCTCGACGCCGTGGACCTGGTCCAGTGCGTCTTCTATAATATCCAGTGCTTCTTCAATTTCGCCGTCTTTGACATTCAGAGGCGGAAGGAACCTGACAACCTTTTCCGCTGTCGCAAGGGCAAGCAGGCCCATTTCGGCCATCAGGTCGACAAGAGGTTTCGCAGGCTGGTCAAGCACCATTCCGAGCATCAGCCCCTCCCCCCTGACTTCCTTGACATGTTCATACTTCTCTACAAAAGCCTCAAGTCCTTCTTTGAACAGGTCGCCGGAGCGCGTTGCCGCCTCGAGCAGCTGTTCTTCCTCAATGACCTCTATTGTTGCCAGTGCCGCCGCGCAAGCCAGCGGTGTGCCGCCAAATGTGCTGGCATGTTTTCCCGGCTGGTAGATATCGGCAAGTTTCTGGTTGCTTACGATAGCGCCGATCGGATACCCGCTGCCAAGCGCCTTCGCCAGTGAGAAACAATCCGGCTCAACACCCGATGACTGGAATGCGAACCAGTTGCCTGTCCTGCCCATGCCGCACTGGACTTCGTCGCACAGCATCAACAGCTCCTTCTCGTCGCAAAGCGCGCGGACCCCCTGCATGAATTCATCTGTCGCCGGGATAATGCCGCCTTCGCCCTGGAGCGCCTCAAGCATGATTGCGACGGTTTTGTCGTCGACGAGGCTTTTGACGGATTCGATGTCATTGTATTCCGCGTACGCGAAGCCTTCCGGCATGGGTTCAAAACCCTTCTGGATCTTGTCCTGGCCGGTTGCTGCCGCTGTCGCCAGGGTCCTGCCGTGGAATGAATTCTTCATCGTAATGACCCTGTACTTGCCCTTGTCGTGGCCCCACAGCCTGGCAAGTTTGATCTGGGCTTCGTTTGCCTCTGCGCCCGAATTGCAGAAGAAGCATTTTCCGCCAAGCGCAAGGCTGGCCAGTTTCACTGCCAGGTGGGCCTGGTTCTCGTTGTAGTACAGGTTCGAAACATGTGTAAGCTTTGTAACCTGCTCCTGTATGGCCTTGACCACCTTCGGATGTGAATGCCCCACATTCAAAACCGAAATGCCGGCCAGAAAATCAAGGTAGACTTTCCCGTCGGCATCCCAGACTTTTGTACCTTTTCCCTTCACAAGCACGAGGCTCTGCGAATAGGTTTTCATCACATACTTGGCATACAGATCTTTGACATATTCTGACTTACTCATCCCTTATTATCTCCGTTCCCACGCCTTTATCCGTGAATATTTCCAGCAAAAGCGAATGAGGCATTCGCCCATCAATCATATGAACCTTCTTCACCCCGGCACGCAGAGCCTCAACCCCGCTTTGAACTTTAGGGCGCATGCCGCCATCAATTACACCTTTTCTGACAAGTTCTTCCACATCTGTCACCCGCAATGTAGTCAGCAGTGATTCCGGGTCCTTTTGGTCCCTTAACAGTCCCGGCACATCAGAGAGATACGCCAGCTTCCTGGCCTTTAGCGCCTTCGCAACCGCACCGGCCGCTGTGTCCGCATTAATATTGTGCACCTTGTCATCCGGCCCGATTCCAAGCGGCGTGATGACAGGTATAACTCCTTTATCCAGAAGCAGCCTGATCGGCCCGGTGTCAACCCCCAGGGGTTCCCCCACATAGCCAAGATCTATTTCTTCGCCTGTCTCGGTATTGGTCTCTTTCTTCCTGATGACAGTAAAAATATCCTCACCATGAAGCCCCTCGGCCCGTGCACCCATCTTCTGAAGGGACGCCACAACGCCGGGATTAATCTCTTCGTTCATGACCTTCTGGACAACATCAATCGTCCTGTCGCACGTAAAACGCAGCCCCTTAATGAATTTTGCTTCAATTCCATGCTCTTTCATGCTCCTGGAGATGGCCTTTCCTCCGCCATGAACCACCACCGGCAGCATGCCGACGCACTCCATGAAAGTAATGTCGGAGAGCACACCGTCAACGTGATTCTTGTCCTCCATCGCACTGCCGCCGAACTTGATTACAATAATCTCGCCGCGGAACTGCTGTATGTAAGGCAATGCCTCTATCAACACATCAGCTTTTTTTATCGAATCTTTCATTTACGCCGCATCTCCCGAATATCACAAACTGTAGGGGCGTCGCTTGCGACGCCCGCGGGCGCCGACGAGCGGCGCCCCTACATCAAATAACCTAGGTCATGTATTCCGCGTTTATTTTCACATATTCTTCACTGCAGTCACAGGTATATACCGTATCGCTTCCTTTTCCCATGTTAAGGTTGACTTCAATGCAAAAACTGTCCTGCGCGATGATCTTCTCAAGGTCCTTGATTGAGACATCAGGCGATTTCCGCCCGCCCTTGACCGCCATCAGGCTGTCGAAACTGATATCAACCCGGTCCTCAACAAGCTCAGCCCCGGAATAACCGGCCGCATCGATGACCCTTCCCCAGTTCGGATCGCCGCCGAACCACGATGTCTTCACAAGCAGTGAGTTTGCAATTGCGCGCGAGGCCATTCTCGCCTGGGTATCGGATACCGCCCCGCACACCTTTACCGTTACAAATTTTGTGGCGCCTTCGCCATCGCGCACGATCTTCATCGCAAGCTCGAGGGTCACATGCTTAACAGCGTCATGAAATACTGACCACTCTGGATGCTTTGGATCCAGCATCTTGTTCCCGGCCATTCCGTTAGCCATGAACAACACCGTGTCATTGCAGCTCTGGTCGCCATCCACAGAAATCCTGTTAAAACTCTCCGCAACAGCCTCGCCCAGGCACGTCTGGAGCGCCTGCGGAGCCACGGCGGCATCGGTCGTCATAAACCCAAGCATTGTGGCCATATTCGGCTCTATCATGCCAGCGCCCTTGGCCATTCCAGCTATCCTGACCGGCAGCCCGTTAATGATAATTTCAACCGCCACCTGCTTGTCGACTGTATCGGTGGTCATTATGGCTTTTGCCGCACTGTCGCCACCATCAGCTGAAAGCGCTGCTGCCGCCGCCGCAATGCCTTTCTCAATCTTGTCCATCGGCAGTGGAATTCCAATCGTTCCGGTTGAGCATACAAACACATATTTCTCGTCCACCCCGGCTGCAGTTGCCGTAAGCTTGGCCATCTTCCGCGCATCGAGAAGTCCGTGCGGACCAACACAGGCATTGGCGGAACCGCTGTTGACTGCTATCGCCTGCCCTCTCCTTCCCGCCAGTTGTTCCCTGCAGAATGTCACGTGCGCGCCATGGATCTTGTTCCGCGTAAATGTGCCGGCAATGACCGCCGGTTTGTCGGAAACAACCAGGGCTATATCCGGCCTTGGATACTTTATGCCGGCCTCGGCTGCTGCAGCCCTGTACCCTTTTGGTGCGGTAATCCCGCCATTAACTGTCTTATATTCTTTCATTTAAAAACTTTCTGTTTCTCCATCACGAGCCGAAGAATATCACTCATTGCGCCGCGAAAGTCGAATAGAAAATCTATACAGATTTTCCGGAAGGACATCGCGCGGGCTTTCCCAATCAGTTCTCGCCGAAACCATCGGGCTTGAAGCCTGCAATAAGCTTTGCCGGCCATTCGGCCATAAGCCTCCCTATTACCGCAACAGTTCGTATCGCCTCAGGTTCCTTCAGCAATGTCAGGAAGACATTGGAGACAATCAGGAGCGCGAACGAAAAAGAAAACATGACAACAAAAGGGTCCACCGAAGAATGCCTATGCATGAATTCTATCAGGAACCCCCACAGGAGCGGCGCAGCACCGGTGAACACGGAAGTTACCACCTGGAATACCGACATGCCTACGTTCGCTTCCCCGGGCGGACAACTGCCGAAGAGAAACCTCACCAGCGGAATACCGTATGCTGCGCCGGTCACGCCCCACAAGAAATGGGCAACTGCCGCGACAGGCATGTTTACAGGAATCTTACCCAGCGCAACCAGCAGCCAGAAAAGAAGCAGAGCACAAAACCCGGTAAGGCCGAGCCGCATGAGAGGCCTGCTGCCGAACCTGTCGCTCAGCCGCCCCACCGCCGGTCCCATGATCAGCGATCCGGCCGTAGCAGCCCCGCTCACCAGCATGATCGCACTGTCTGCCATCGACAGCCTGTCTTTCAGGTACACGATTAGAAAGCCCGGAATCGCAGAGAGGGCAAGACTGCAGGCAGACGCAAGGGTTGTTGTCATCATGAAAGGCCTGTGCCTCCAGATTTCCGCTGCCTTTGTGAAAACCGATACGATCCCGATATCTTCAGCATCTTTCACAGGCTCACCGCCGGGCGACGCCTGGATAAAGCGCAGGCTGATTATACCCGCTATTGCCGCAATGACCGCCAGCAAACCATACTTATATCCTGCCGCCGATGACCCGAGCAGAATCGATGACCCCACAAGGGTAATAAGCACACCCGAATTGATTGTCCGGGTTTCGACCCCGATATAAGTGCCCCTGAGCTTTTCGGGAATTACAGTCAACAGCCAGGGCAGCCAGCTGCCGGAGGAAAAGCCCCTGCTCAGATTAAAACCGAGCATTACGAGAAACATTACAGCTATAAGAAACGGTGGAGGCAGTTTTCCCGCGAGGAAAGGCAGCGGACAGAGCAGGAAAAGGAGGTATGTCCTCGTCCTCCAGCCTGCAAGCATAAGCCGCTTGTATCCCCACCGCTCCGCAAATGTGGTTGAGGGAAGCTGGAGTATGCTGAAAAAAGGCGTGAGGGAAATCAGCACACCTATCATTGACTCGCCCGCCCCAAGATACTTGGCAAGCAGCACCATTGGTGTTCCTATGGCAATGGTAAAGTTAACAGCATTGAACAGCTGGAAACCAAGAAAGCTCCTGGTATATCGCGGAAGTTTTTCTCCTGCCTCACCTGTCATGATAGTACCTGCCTGGATTCACCACGTTATTGCGCGAATTAATGATTGCTCGCACCACTATCTGGCATCTTTTTCCTATATCTGGAAGATATTTCTTTAATCTTATTTCCGCCCCGACTGGTCGCATACGCGTCAACCTAAGCCGAAGCTTAATAGCCAGAAAAATGCGATGTTTAGCAAACGCCAATTTGGACTGCGGCGGCTTGACGCCGCTTTGTTTCGGCGCTGGATTGATGCGCCATTTTATATTGTGGCCAGTCTCCACCCCAGGTGGAAAGCCAGCCACTTCAAAACATTCCTTAAAATATCCTCACGCAATACGCCTTTCAAGGCGGGAAAACGTCATCAAGAAACTATTTGACGGCCATTCTCTTTTCAATTACTCTCGCCCGCTGTTTTATTGATCGGGCAAGGCATCATGATATGAGTGGGCCTGCCCAAGTTAGCTGAAGGGAGAGTGATTTCATACCGTGATTCAGATTAAACTTCGAAAAGGCGAGGCCGTTGACAGGGCGCTGAAAAGACTAAAAAAGATAATGGACAAGGAAGGCATGATGAAGCAGGTGCGTGCCAACCGTTATTTCGAAAAACCAAGCGAGAAGAAACGACGCAAATCCGCACGGGCTCGTTCACGTTTGATGGCTTCCACCATCATGTAATAACGTAATTTTCCTGGAAAACGCGGCTCCCTGCTACAAACAGGGAGCTTTTTTCATTATGATGACATTTTCCATCTCAACACACTGGAACGCCGGCCGAAGCAGGTCAGGCGAGGACATGGTCAAAGAGATCCTCGCCCTTGGAATTACTTCCGTGGAACTGGGATACGACACGACGATGGACCTTGTGCCCGGGGTTCTGGCAATGGTACAGCAGAAGGCCGTAATGATTTCCAGCGTTCACAATTATTGCCCCGTGCCGGTTGGTGCGCCGTTCGGCCATCCGGAACTGTTCTCACTTTCAAGCCTCGACCGCAGAACCAGGGAAAGCGCCGTTGCCTACACGGTGAAAACCATTAATTTCGCGGCAGAAATGGGCGCAAAAGCAATGGTTGTCCATGCCGGTAATGTTGAAATGAAACATATGACACTCGACCTGATCAATATGGCCGAAGGTGGACAACTCCACTCTCCCGCTTATGACAAGATCAAAATGAAATTGATGATACAGAGGGACAACAAGGTAAAAAAGCATCTTGAGCAGTTGTACAGATCGATTGAAGATATCATGCCTTCACTGACAGCAACCGGGGTAAGGATGGGGATTGAAAACCTGCCATCATGGGAATCCATTCCCGCCGAAACCGAGATGGAGAAAATATTCCAGCACTTTGGAAACGCACAAATAGGCTACTGGCACGACATGGGGCACGGCCAGACCCGGCAAAACCTGGGCTTCATCGGTCACAAGCACTGGTTCGATAAACTCTCCCCGAACCTGATCGGGATGCATATACACGACATCATTCCTCCCGCCAGGGACCACCTCATGCCGCCTGCCGGGAGAATAGACTTTGCAGAATTCAAAAGTGGAATTAAACCTGATACGATTCTCGTTCTGGAGCCGGCGCCGGGGTTACCTGCCGCCGAAATAACCGAAGGGCTGAAGATACTTCGCGAAAAATGGGAATCATGAGAGGGACAACAATGAAGAAAGCATTAATAACAGGCATTACGGGCCAGGACGGATCATATCTTGCGGAGTTTCTGCTGAGCAAGGGATACCAGGTGCATGGCATGGTCAGGAGGGCCAGCACGGAAAAATTTGAACGCATCTCCCATCTTATCGATAAAATCACGCTTCACCAGGCAGACCTGCTGGATGAGCTCTCCCTCATCAATACACTCGCCCTGATAAAACCTGATGAAATTTACAACCTGGCGGCAATGTCATTTGTTCCGACATCATGGAGCCAGCCGATACTCACAGGCGAATTTACGGCCCTGGGAGTTACACGCATACTGGAAGCCGTGCGAAAGTCCTGCCCAAAGGCCAGGTTTTACCAGGCATCAAGCAGCGAAATGTTCGGCAAGGTGCGCGAAATGCCGCAAACCGAATTGACACCTTTCTATCCCCGCAGCCCCTACGGCGTATCAAAGGTATACGGGCATTACATTACCGTTAATTTCCGCGAGAGTTATGACCTCTGGGCCGTTTCCGGTATTCTTTTCAACCATGAGAGCCCGCGCCGCGGACTGGAATTTGTGACGCGTAAGGTAACGGATGGCGTCGCGCGAATTAAAATGGGACTCCGGAAAGAACTGCGAATGGGCAATCTTGATTCGAAGCGGGACTGGGGGTTTGCCGGGGACTATGTCCAGGCAATGTGGCTGATGCTTCAGCAGAAACATCCGGATGACTACGTCATAGCCACGGGAATCGCCCATTCGGTAAAAGAACTCGTTAGTGTCGCCTTTGACCATGCCGGACTTAACTGGAAGAAATACGTTGTTATTGATCCCGAGTTTATCCGCCCGGCGGAAGTGGAACACCTTCTCGGTGACAGCACGAAGGCCCGGAAAATACTCAAGTGGAAGCCAAAGGTTGATTTTGAAGGCCTTGTACGAATGATGGTCGACGCGGACATGGAAAGAGTTGCAGGGGAAAAACCCTGCAGCTTCTGCTGAGGGCAGACATAATGCGAGTTCTCATTACAGGCGCAAACGGATTTGTCGGGAGATACCTGATCGGTGAACTTTCCCGGAACAACCACGAAGTAGTTGCGTTTGATACGGCGTTCCCCTCTCCTGTAGAAGGCATCACCAGCCAGCATACAGGTGACCTCCTCGATGCCGAATGCATGGGGAGAGTAACGGCAGCCGCGAAACCTGATGCCTGCGTGCATCTCGCCGCCATTTCGTTCGCCCCCTCGGCGAAAGATAATGCGTCGCTGATGTTTGCCGTTAATGTCATCGGAACTATAAACCTGATCGAGGCATTCAGGAAGAACGCCAATTCGGCCAGGATACTCGTTGTATCAACCGCTCACGTCTACGGACGGTCCCAGTCGGAACATCCTTTAAAAGAGGATGAACCACTTACCCCGTCCGGCATGTATGCCATTTCGAAGGCGGCTGCGGACCTGGCCACCCTTGACTATCACAGGCAGTACGGCATGCATACCATGACTGCCAGGCCGAACAACCATATTGGCCCAGGACAGTCACCGTCGTTCGCCATCTCATCATTCGCGCAACAGATCAAGTCCATTGCCCGGGGCAATTCAAAAGGCCCCATTCTCGTGGGTAACATGGAAAGCGTGCGCAATTTCACTGATGTGAGAGACGTCGTCAGGGTTTACCGGCTCCTGCTGGAAAAAGGCAGCCCCGGACAGGCTTACAATATATCTTCGGATGAAGTTTATACCTTGCAGGTGGTTTTCGAAGAACTTTGCAGGCTGGCAGGCATCAAGCCCGAAACTAAAGCTGACCCGCTTAAATTCAGGCCAACAGACGCATCACCCCTCCTTGATATATCAAAGGTCCTGGAAGTTACAGGATGGAAACCTGAAATCCCACTCAAACGCACACTGCAGGACATTCTGGCAAATTCATAATATGAAGAAGACACTGACTTTCGCCATACAGCTTGCCCTGGGTCTCGGACTCATCATCTATTTCTACGGGAAAATGCATTCAAGCGGCGAGCTGGCCAAGTACGTTGAAGCATGGAAAACTGTCGCAAACAACTGGCCCACACTCGCCCTCGGGATATCCTTGTATTTAGGATGCGTTCTATTGTGCACTGTGCGATGGAACCTCCTCCTGAAATCCCAGCACCTCTCTCTTCCGTTCTTGCGGGTTCTCGCACTGTCGTTCGTCGGCAATTTCTTCAGCGCTTTCATGCCGGGTGCAACAACAGGTGACGTTTTCAAAGCGATTTACGTGGCCAGGGAGGCAGCCGGCAAACGCGCGGAAATCGTCGCCACAGTCTTTATCGACCGTATCATCGGCCTCCTTGGCTTGATCATTCTGACCGTCGTGGTCATGCTGGTACGGCTGAAATTCTTTCTTTCCTACACCGAAACAAAGATGGTTCTTGTGTTTAACTGCATTCTCCTGGCAGGAACGGTCTTCGGGGGTGTTCTTGTGTTCGGACAGAATTTGTTTGAGCGCTGGCCATTGTTCAAGCGCATCAGCGAACGGACATCCATTGGTTCGATTATCAGGCGAGCATACGATGCGTTCCATATCTGCATGAACCACAAGGGGCTCCTGACGAAAACAATCGCGCTTTCAATTCTCAATCATATCGTGCTGATTTGTTGCGCATATTCCTTTGGCATGGCACTGAATATAAAAATGGACTTCATTGACTACCTCTCCATTTTCCCGGCGATAAACGCAATTGCCGCAATTCCGTTCACCCCCGGAGGCGTCGGAACACGCGATGGGGCTGCCAAGTACCTTTTGTGTCCGATATACGGCGTACCCGTACCCCAGGCCCTTGCTCTCTCAATGCTCGTTTACCTTGGAATGCTCGTTTGGGGACTGGTTGGAGGAGTTGTTTATTTCTTCTACTCGGCGCGAATAGCCCGTTCAGCTGGCACTGCAGCTACCTGATGGCGTTGAGTATTTCCCTGGCAAATTCAGATAACCCCGGGTCCCTGGCCCCCATTACAAGAACCACATCACCCTGCCCGGCCGTTTCAGAAGCTGCTTTGACAGCCTGGGCCATACCAGGTACATATTCCGCTGAAATGTTTCTTGCTTTCAATCTTGCCGCGAGTTCATCTGAATTCACTGATCTGTTTGCCGTTCCCCCGGCATCATAGACAGGAAGCAGGAAGAGTTTATCCCACGGCCTGCAGGTTTCAGTAAACATGGAAACCAGGTCGTCCATCATGGTCACCAGCGGCCTGTAACCGTGCGGCCGCCATAAACCAATAACGCTTTTGTGCACAGGCGCAACGGACAGCCACGCTGCCCTGATTTTTGCCGGATTGTGGGCATAATCGTCGATAACTGTAATACCGCGTCTTTCGCCGACCATTTCAAGCCGCCTTTGAATTCCCTTGAATGAGGACAGGGCCTTTCGGATCCGGTTCAGCGGAAAGCCTAGCCGCTCACACATGATAACCGCGCATAACGCATTATCGGCATTATGACGCCCCGGCAACGGCACAACAAATTCTGTTCCTTTATAAACAAAACTGCTGTCTGCGGCAGAAACCTGCGGCTTGAACAAACCGGCCACCTCCGGCTCATCCGCAATGTTGACCACCCCCCTCTTCACCTGCCCTGCAAAGACCTTGAACAATGCGACAGTTTCAGGCAATTCAAAATGGTCCCTGGATATGTTGGTTATCACGGCCCAGTCAGGATGATATTTCAAAAGCGATTTGTCACTCTCGTCAGCTTCAATCACCCAGAGCTTCGATGCGCCATACCTCATGTTGCCGACTTTTTGTTCATTACACCAGTTCAGCACGGGAGCGCCGTTAACCACAACGGGATCAGCTCCCAGGCACTCAAGCAGCCACCCTGTCATTCCTGTTACAGTGCTCTTGCCCGAAGTACCTGTGACCGCCACGCAATTTTTGCCGTCCACAAGCCTTGCCAGCATTTCCGCCCGATGAATAACAGGCACACCAAGCCGCTGTGCAGCAACCATGTCGGGATTATCTTTCTCAATGGCAGTACTGACGACCACACCTGCAGTGCTTCCTGCAACGCCGTTTCCATCCTGAGGTACAAACTTCACGCCCGCCAGCTTGAGCTTTCTTATTACCTCCAGGTCCTTTCCAGCGTCATTGTCACGATCAGACCCGGTCACCACGTTCCCCTGCGCAAGCACAACCTGCGCTATGGCGCTCATGCCAACGCCGGCCACCCCCACAAAATGGTAATGTTTATTGGCAGGAGCTGTCATCTTGTCCGTCTTATCTCCACGGCAGCGCCAGCCGCATGCGCCAGGGCCGACGGCTTTTCAATCCTTACGGTGACAGCTTTCACACCCCTGTCTTTCAGGCAGACATCTGAAATCTTTTTCGCAAGCCGCTCTATTAGAAATATCTTCCTCCCGCCGGCCACAGAAACAATATCTTCCAAAAGGGTCTTGTAATTGATGGTGTCATCAAGCCTGTCGCTCTTACCTGCCTTGCGGAGATCACATTCAAGCACGACATTGATGATTACTTTCTGCTTTCTCCTCCTCTCATGCGGCTTCGTTCCTATAATGCAGCTTAAGGTCAGGTCCCTGATATACATTTTATCCATGAAATCTCCTTTCAGGACTGTAATATATTTCCCAGTAAATGCTGTCCGCCGTCTACGAAAATTACCTGACCCGTTATCCCGTCAGATTCAAGCAGGAACACGATGGCCCGGGCGACATCCTCCGGAGTAGACCGTTTTTTCAAGGGAATTGTTCCAGCCATGTCCTTTACCCTGTCAGCTTTCTTTTCGGCGAGGGTTTGCCTTAAGCCCGGGGCAAGGACCGCACCCGGCGCGACACCGTTCACCGTAATATGAGGCGCCAGTTCAAGAGCCGCTTCCCTGGTTAATTCCGCCAGCATCTTTTTGGAAATCAGATACGGCAGGCATCCTCCTTCGGCGCCTGCAATTCTCCTGTCGAGCAGATTGATAATTTTACCTTTAACACCCGGGCCCGTGCGATCGCCGGAGAGGATTCTTTTTATGAATTCCTTTATCATCATCACCGGTGCCAGGAAATTCACATCCAATTCCTGCGCAAATTCCGCCTTGGTGGCCGACATCAGGCTGTCCTTGTGAAAAACCGCGGCGTTATTCACGAGGATATCCAGCTTCCCTGCTTTCTTAACGGCCTCCACGATGATTCTCCTGCACCCGGATGGCGAGGACAGGTCTCCTTTTACCGTGCTGACCTCAACTCCGGTCTTTCGGAGCCGCCCTGCAAGGTCCTTCGCCTCGCCGGAGGACCGGTTGTAATGAATGACGATATTGCAGCCTTTTTCCGCCAGGGCCTCGCAGATTGCCCGCCCTATCCGGACTGCACCTCCGGTCACCAGCGCCGTTGCACCTCTTAAATTCATAAATGCCGCCATCAACCACCGGGAAATGGATTCCCGGTCAAATCGTCCGGTTAATTAATATGTGCTGGAATTATCAGGTCGAATTATGCATAATCGGGCGCATGAAACCATACTTTTATTTATTTCATGCAATTGCCTGCCTGACAATGATACTGCCTCAACCGGTAATGGCTGGGTCCACGAATAATATTGTTTATGTAATTCCGATAAACGGGGAAATAGAGCGCGGCCTTGTTTATGTTATCAGGCGCGGCGTCAGGGAAGCCGTCGAACAGAATGCCGCGGCAATCGTCTTCGACATGAACACCCCCGGCGGACAGGTCGGCGCCGCTGAAGATATTATTGACGCAATCGCAAACACAAAGATCAGGACATATACCTACGTCAACCCGAACGCCATATCTGCCGGGGCAATCATCTCCCTGGCAACTGACGAGATTTACATGGCCCCCGGCAGCAAGATCGGAGACGCCATGCCGCTCCTCATGTCCCCGTGGGGCGCGCCCGTTGATCTTTCGCCTGCGCACGAGGAAAAAATCGTTGCCTATGTGGACGCCCTTGTCCGCACCACTGCACAGCGGAAGAATCATGATCCGAAACTTGCCCAGGCCATGGTCAGGCGCGGACCGGAATACAAAATCGAGGATGTGGTTATATGTCCCTCAAACCAGCTTCTTACCCTGACCAATCTGGAAGCCGAACGGCTTGTCGGAAAAGAAGGCAGCAGGCATCCCCTCCTTTCCCGGGGAACGGTCCAAAGTATTGATGAGATGTTGACCACTATAGGATATGTAAAAAGCCAGATCGTCCGGCTGGAAATCACGCCTGAAGAAAAGATCGCCCGCTACATCGAGGCGTTGTCCATTATTTTCCTTATGGGCGGACTGCTCGGCCTCTATATCGAGTTCAAAACCCCCGGCGTTGTCCTTCCCGGCGTGGCGGGCGTCCTGCTACTCGCAATCTGGTTCTGGGGACACCACATTGCCGGGTTGTCAGGTATGACTGAGATTATTATCTTCTTTATCGGACTCCTTCTTCTCGCATCCGAGGTGTTTCTTTTCCCGGGCACCATTCTACCCGGCGTTTTGGGAACTGCGCTCATCATCGCATCATTGATGATGTCAATGGTTGGCGTTTCTCCCGGAATTCCATGGAACACGATGACAAGGCATATACCAGATGCCATGAAGACCCTCAGTATTTCAGTACTCGGCACATTTATTCTCGGCCTGCTGCTGGCCCGTTTCCTGCCTGAGACTTCGGCCTTCCAGAAACTTATGCTCCTATCCGCGGAACACAAGGCTGACGGCTATCATGCGTCCGGTGAACAGACAAACAGCCTTGTCGGCATGGAAGGCCTGGCCTTTTCAGAATTGCGCCCCGGCGGAACAGCCGTATTCGGCGATAAGAGGATAGATGTTGTTACACGTGGAGAATTTATAGACAAAAACAGCCGCATTATTGTTGCGGAAGCACACGGAAACCGTATAGTTGTCGAACTGAAAACGTAATATTTAAATTCATCCGGAAATGAAACTTTTCGTAATATTCCTTGTAAGCGGCGTGTTGCTGATCGGAGCCGAGATATTCGCTCCCGGCGCCGTTCTTGGCATCATGGGCAGCGCACTGCTTGTTGCCGCCGCTGTTACCGGGTTTGTCGCATTTGGACCTGCAGGCGGCGCATATGCCCTTCTCGGAATCATCATCCTCTCCGTCGCAGTTGTAATTCTATGGATGAAGTATTTTCCGGGATCTTTTGTGGGCAGGAAAATAATCGTCGCAAACGACCTTTCCACATCAAAGTCGGCGCCTGACTTCACAAGCCTTGTCGGGCAGGAAGGCATGACAACTTCCGAACTGAGACCGGCAGGATTCGCGACAATAAACGGAAAGCGAATCGATGTCGTGACCCAGGGGGAAATGCTCTCAAAAGATGAGCGCGTCAAAGTCGTCAGGGTCGAAGGCTCGCGGGTCATCGTACAGTCAATTAACAGCAAATAGTCAACAAACAAACACCATGGAGTAATCAAAATGAACGGCATGACACTGGGTACGGTTTTTCTGGCAATCGGGGCGATACTTCTTTTTGCATTCATCATTATTGTTTTCATGTTCCTGCGGGTCTGGATCAAGGCCCTGTCGTCAGGCGCAAAGGTTTCAATTTTCTCCCTCATAGGCATGAAACTCAGGAGCGTGCCTCCTTCCCTCATCGTTGATGCACGGATCAGCATTATCAAAGCCGGATTGAATATTTCCACAGATATGCTGGAAGCGCATTATCTCGCGGGCGGTGACGTCATCAACGTTGCCAGGTCCCTTATTGCCGCTGACAAGGCCAATATCGATCTCAATTTCCAGCGCGCTACCGCAATCGACCTTGCCGGACGCGATGTGCTGGACGCCGTGCGTACAAGCGTTATCCCGAAGGTAATTGACTGCCCGGACCCAAAAAAGAGCGGACTTGGCATGCTGGATGCGGTCGCAAAGGACGGCATCCGTCTTCTCGTAAAGGCCCGTGTAACAGTGCGCACGAATCTCGAACGTCTCGTCGGCGGAGCCGGTGAAGACACCATCATAGCCCGCGTCGGCCAGGGTATAGTCAGCGCAATTGGTTCCTCTGCCACCTACAAGGAAGTGCTCCAGAACCCCGACAAGATCAGCAGGAAAGTGCTGGAAAGCGGACTGGACTCACAGACAGCTTTCGAGATTGTTTCAATAGATATTGCAGATCTCAGTGTTGCAGGCACTACGAGTGGCGACATTGCAAACGTCGGCGCCATGCTGGAAACTGAACGGGCCGAAGCCGACAAGAAACTGCGCCAGGCAGAAGCTGAGGGAAGGCGTGCGATGGCCGTCGCCATGGAACAGGAAATGAGGGCCAGGGTGCAGGAAATGCAGGCAAAGGTTGTTGAGGCCCAGGCAGAGGTACCTCGCGCCATGGCACAGGCTTTCCGCGAGGGCAACCTTGGCGTAATGGACTTCTACAGGATGCAGAATATCGACGCTGATACTACAATGCGCAAATCGATTGCCGGCGATGAGCACGAAGATAAGGCCAAGCGTCCTCAATAGGTGTTTCACGGGGAGTTTATGCATTATAATCCGCTAATAGCTGCAGGCGGTCAGGACCTCATCCCGCTCGTAATAATAATCGTAGTCGTCCTGGCGCAGATAATCAAAGCAGCAAAGGGAGGAAGCAGGCCGGCACCGGGCCAGCCCGGTCCATCTCAACAGGCTGACGACGTTTTCACAGCACCCCAGGATGAACTGAAGAAATTCCTGGAAAGCCTGTCAGGCGGCATGTCACAGCCTCCCCCTGAACAACCGCCGCCACTGCCAAGGAAGCAGTCCAGGGTGATGAGGATAAAACAACCTGCACAACCCCCTGTCATCGAAACAGTAAGCGTCGAAGAGGTAAAGACTTCTCCCCTGCAGGAATCTCCTAAGGCTGCCAGACAGGCTGACATGCAGATCGAAGCGCCTCCAATACATGTCATGCCTGTAACACAAAACATACGGCCGCAAATTGCTTATGAACTTATCTCCCGGCAATCCATCAGGAAAGCAATCGTTCTTCGTGAGATCCTTGGCCCATGCCTTGCCCTCCGCCGCTCCGGTGTTTTTCAACTTGCGGCAGGGCAGTGACTTTCATAGCATGTTGTCTTTCAGATAAAGGGAATATAATGGAACAGAAAATCAGGGCGAGACTTGAAGAACTTAGAGGCATGCTCCAGTCAGACGGAGGAGACCTCGAAATAGTAGAGATCAATGGCGCGAATGTGAAACTGCGGCTGAAAGGGGCCTGCGGCGGATGTCCCCACGCGGCAATCACAATCAAGCAGGGTATTGAACAGGACCTTAGGAATTCAATTGACAGGAAAATCACTGTTGAAAGGGTTGAATAGTCACAACAGAAAAGAGGCATACAATGAACAGAATGATATCTTTGATTTCGGCATGTCTGCTGGTTTCCGCACTTGCATACGGAGAAGAAGCCGCGCCGGCAGCAAAGCCTGAATCCTTAATGATCGTAAAAATCTATGACCATGCCAAGAAACCATCCCTGAAGCTGGTAAATGATGCTGAGTATAAAACTTTGAATGACGAGATCGTTCAAGAGGCAAAATTCTGGGATAAAGCAATGATGGCGGCAGAGAAAGCATGGAAGGCAGATTCAGCAACAAGCAAGAAAACTTTCCCGAAAAGTGCCATTGCGGCCAAAAAGATTTCAGTAGTTCAAAAAGGGCTGACCGATCCGGCAAAGGCATCAACCAAGCTGTCCGACATGGAGAAATCCATGGCCGAAGACGCCAAGGCAGACGAACAACGCCTGAAAGAGCGCAAAGGAAAGTCCGGTGGAAACGCAGCCAGGAGGAAAACTGATGACAACAAGGCAGATCAGGAAAGAGCGTCACTCCTGGACAGCGCGCGCAGCCTCTTTGAAACCAAACTTTCTGAATTAGCAGGCGCTGCCGGTGGTGCCGCTGCTGAACCGGTAAATCCCCCGGAACCAGCACCCAAGAAGAAGGGAAAGAAATAGGAGCTGCAGCGGTTTCGAATGTTTCGGAAGTTACTCGCCTTCGCCAGGAAGCCCCGTGGTCTGAACTACGAGGAATAGTATTTCGCCGTAGTTTGGCCGAATGGCGAAATGCAGGCACTGGCTGCGGCGGAGTTCCGCACAAACTCGGCCTTCGTAGACAAGGCTACTAAGGCGGGGAGCTTCACTTTATCCAGACTTTTACGATCATATCCTTTTTGTTGCCCCATTTTCCGGCCTGCCCGTGTTTGCGGAAGAAGATATCAATATGGTTGCCTTTGATCTTACCACCGACATCCTCAACTTTGCCGTATCCGTATCCTTCAACATACATGATCGTTCCGAAAGGATAGATTGAAGGATCCGCAGCTATTGTGCCGTACTTTGCCCTGGAGCCATTTGCACAGATTCCGATTTTCTTTGGAGAACCTTTTGTCTGGCCTGAAGCAACCACAGGAAGACCAATCCAATTGCGCTTCCATCCGCAGCATTCACCACAACTGCAGTAGCCGGTAACCAGCATCTTGCGTTCAACAGGTCTTCGCCCTGACGGAGGCCTTATGGATGCACACCCGGCCAGAATAAGCCCTATTATCCCCAAGACTAAATACAGCCTGTAGTTCTGCATATCGCTGCTTATATAATATGTTACGCAATGCCGGTAAACATCTTTTTCTGATCCGGCCAGAAAGCAAAGCGTTCAACGACGATGGGAACGATGACCATAAAAACCGCCACCATGGCCCTTTTGACTTCGCCCCTGCCTGTGGCCATGCCCCTGCTGGCCCCTTGGCGGTGGCCTCGCGGCTGCGCCGGTAGCATTCCGGGCCGCTTCTGAATGATAGGGATGGTTGACATCAACCGGGATCTGCCGTCTTATCAGGCGCTCGATATCACGCAGAAAGTCACGATCTTCCGGACAACAGAAAGAAATTGCATCGCCTTCCGCCCCTGCCCTGGCAGTCCGGCCAATACGGTGGATATACGTCTCCGCCTCATTGGGCATACTGTAGTTAACAACGTGCGTGATCCTGTCTACATCTATGCCGCGTGCCGCAATATCAGTGGCAACTAGAATCCTTATCTTCCCTGTCTTGAAACCGTCCAGGGCCCTGGTCCTTTCGGTCTGGCTCTTGTCAGCATGAATTGCGGCAGCGCTTATATGCTGGTCACGCAGATTGCCTACGACCCTGTTGGCCAGATGCCGCATCCGGACAAAAACCAGCACTTTGTCGATCTTAGGATCGTGAAGGATCTTCACAAGCAGGGCGTCCCTGTTGCTCTTCTCAACAAACATCACCTTCTGGTTGATCTTCTCAACTGTAGGCTGGTCCGGAGTAATGGTAACATGAACGGCATTTGAATGGACCATTGTCCTGGCAAGTTCAACTGCTACAGGCGTCAGCGTTGCAGAAAAGAAAAGGGACTGGCGCTTCGCCGGCAGGCACGCGATGACCTTCCTGATATCATGGATAAAGCCCATATCGAGCATCCGGTCCGCTTCATCCAAGACAAAAACCTCAATTCCGCTTAAAGCAACATGCCGCTGGTTCATCAAGTCAAGCAGGCGTCCTGGAGTTGCCACAAGAATATCGACACCATCCTGCAGCGCTTTTACCTGTGGATACTGTCCTACACCGCCAAAAATGACCGCGTGCCGGACCTGCAGGTGCCTTCCGTATGCGGCAATACTCTGTCCTATCTGGGCGGCAAGTTCGCGTGTTGGCGCAAGGATCAGCGTACGGGGAACTTTGCGGACGAGAGGCCGCCTGTTCCTGGAAAGATACTGCAATATGGGCAGGGCAAACGCGGCTGTCTTGCCGGTACCGGTCTGCGCACAGCCAAGGATGTCCCGACCCGCAAGTACGTGCGGTATGGTCTGGGCCTGGATAGGCGTAGGAATCTGGTAGCCTTCGTCGGCTACGGCCCTCTGCAACTGGGGAATCAGCGCCTTGAAAACGCTCTCAGACGGTATGGATTTCACCTGCCCGTCATGATGAGGCGACTGCGGCTTATGTGGAGCCTGCTGAACGGGAGGATGTTTCTCCTCCACGTGTCTGGCTGGGGTTACGAACCTGGCATAAAAAGGCTTATTGTGCATAGAATTTCCTGTCCGGCATATCGTGCTTCTCTATCCGCCGGACATTTGGAGGAGAAAGACTGTTCATCAAATTCGCTGCTAATACAACTATTCAACACCAATACGCAGACAGTGTCAATCCTGCATGCGTTCTTGACCGGCGTCCGATAATCCCTAGACTCCCTCCTGCGTACGGGTATCCATGAATATTTATCTCCTGGTAATATTGTTTATACTGGCAGGAAGCTACCTTGTCGAGCTAATCGCGGATTGGCTCAACTTGCGGGCAATGCAGACGGATATCCCGGCTGATTTTGCGGGCTACTTTGACCGGGACAAGTACCTGCGTTCCCAGAATTACCTGCGTGACAGCACCCGGTTCGACATCATTACTCATTCTTTCGACACAATCCTGACAGTCGTTTTCGTGTTTATCGGAGGCTTCAATTACGTCGACCTAATTGCGCGGCACTTTGATCTTGGTGCCATACCGACCGGCCTGGTCTTTGCAGGCATTCTTGCCATAGCCTCCAGGGTGATAAATCTGCCATTCTCCATCTATGACACTTTCGTGCTTGAGGAAAAATACGGTTTCAACAAAACAACGCCAAAAACGTTCATCCTGGACATCATCAAGTCACTCCTGCTCACTGCGATTATCGGAGGCTTAATCTTTTCCGCGGTACTCTGGCTGTTTGAAAAAGCCGGGATTCTGGCCTGGCTGTATTGCTGGATAACAGTAACCCTTTTCCAGGTACTGATGATCTTTATTGCGCCGTATGTCATCATGCCGCTGTTCAATAAATTCCTTCCGCTGGAGGACGGCGAACTCAAATCCGCCATTGAAGCATACGCCAGGGCCCAGGATTTCCTGATAAAGGGCATCTTTACAATGGACGGGTCCAGGCGATCGGGAAAGACAAACGCATTCTTCACGGGATTTGGAAAATCACGGCGCATTGTGCTTTTTGACACCCTGATTGTGAAACATACAGTGCCGGAGCTTGTCGCGGTAGTTGCCCATGAAATGGGACATTATAAAAAGCGGCACATATTAAAGAGCATCTTCCGCTCTGTTCTCCTGGCCGGATGCACGCTCTACCTGATGTCATTGTTTATTGGAAACAGCAGGTTGTTCGAAGCTTTTAAAATGGACAATATCTCAATCTACGCCAGCCTCTTTTTCTTCGGATTCCTCTATTCACCGGTCGCAATGATCGTCGGGATCGTGGAAAACGCAATTTCACGAAGACATGAATACGAAGCCGATGCTTATGTTGTGGAAACATGCGGCAGCGGCGAGGCAATGATAAGCGCTCTCAAGAAGCTCAGCGTTGATAATCTCAGCAACCTGACTCCCCACCCGTTCAAAATCTTCATGGACTACAGCCATCCTCCCGTTCTGCAGAGGATAGCCGCAATACAGGCCATAAAAAGAAAAGTTTGCTTCTCATCCATGTAATCCATACTACTATCCATCATATTTTTTCTTATGCACGTTTCCTCTATGCCAGCACTAAATCCAAATTCGAAACCCGAAATTCGAAACAAGCTCGAAATAAAAAAACTCTTAAATCAATGTTTGTAACATTTGACCTGAATATTGCACGCAAGGCGCGCAATATTCACCCTCCGGGCCGTGATGAGCCCGTCCCCACGGGCTCAAACGGGGTTTAACCACGTTAGTTTGGAGTATAACCATTCTGGTTATACTCCA
>Ga0172375_10004138_pt1 | contig 21655 bp, 19 predicted proteins | sample LakKiv1m_FD_114537 | JGI IMG/M metagenome (GOLD analysis project Ga0172375, IMG submission 114537) | Freshwater microbial communities from Kabuno Bay, South-Kivu, Congo - kab_092012_11.1m | ecosystem: Environmental > Aquatic > Freshwater > Lake | place: Democratic Republic of the Congo...
AACGTACCATGGTATCATCCTCCTGTTCTTGGGTTACCGTCGTTCTTTCGTGTAAAGCTATGGTGTCCCAACAGGAGGAAAACTTCAATTACTTTCCTTCAAAACCGTTTTTGGACAAGAGTGTAGCCGGAACTTGCGTCTGTTGAGTCCGATTCTCTCCTGAACGAAAAATATGGGTCCTGGTGATGTGATTTTGATCATAACCGCGGCCACAAGGAATAAGGGCGACAGGAAAACCAGTAAGGCCATGGAGCCCAGGATGTCCAGCCATCGTTTCTCTATGAAAAATTTGGCGTCAACAGGGCCGGGATGAAGGGTGAAGACGGACTCGTCTTCATAGGTCATACCCCTTGAAAGGATTTCCAGTGATCCCAAGGGGCCGGCGAAGTACCGTATAATAATTCCGCATTTTCGGCAAAAGGTAACGATCTGTGACAGCTCCTCTTCAACGATATCCCTTGCGTGGCCGATCCACACCTCATCCACTACCCGATCTCTGATGAAATTGGGAAATCCTTTAAAATCGCTCACCACTGGATACCCTGTCTCATGAGCCTTCCGAATTCCTTCCCCGTTTCTTCTCACAAAACCGGTCAGGCAGTATCCCAGTCTCCCATGGCTTTCTATGAGACGGGCCAGGCTGATGGCCCTGTCGTCCGTCCCGATAATCAGGACAAATCTGAGATTCCTTCCCCTTATCCTGACCCACCCAAGCCCCCATCTCAGCAAGAGCCTGCCCAGGATGCCCATGGTGGCTGAGGTCACCCAGAAGACTCCCAGGAACAGCGTCCCGACCATTCCGATCCCGGAACATTTGCCTAAGATAAACAGGATGAATGTCCCAACGGAAACAGCTTTTAGGATGTCAATGGCCTCTTGCCTTCGAATGGAAATACGCCGAGATCGGTAAAGTCCTAAGAGAACAAACCCGATATGCCATGCCAACAGGAGGGATAAAAAATAGATGATCTCCTTTACGGCAATAGGAAAGGAAAGGACTTGATCAAGGGAAGGTGGGAACTGATAGCTGGCCGATATCCATGTCGCGACCAGATAGGAGAGGGCCATGAGCAAGAGATCAAATAGCTTCAGGGCGCCTATGAGAATATGACGATGCAGGGGCATCATGGCATGAAAATTCCAATCCTTCGGGTGAGCCCATTTTCAAAATAGTAACAGTTCTCAATAATAACACTCGAAAATTCGCCCGTCAAGCAGCCCTCTGCATATTGAACCCGGGCCAACCGCTTCAATAAGGAAGCCTCCATCCTGCCTCAGCGACTTCCGAAAGGCATCACTTCCCAGGGCTGTTCAGGCGAGACGCATTGATCTTTTTCTTGAGTTCTGAGGAGGCCTTGAAACGAACGGTTCGGTTGGACCTGAGGACAATGGCCTCCCCTGTCTGAGGATTTCTCCCCCTCCTGGCCCATCTGAATTTGACCTCGAACCTGCCGAACCGACTGATGCGCACATCTTCACCTCGGGAGAGGGCGCCCTTGATCTTTTCAAAGAGGGTGTCGACGATCTCACCGGCACGCTTTCGACTGAGGAACGTACAATCGAGTTCCGGAAAGAGAAAAAGTTGAGGACCTCTGCGCCGCGGCTTTAAGCGCACATGCTCTACGACGCTCTTGACAATACCATCTTTGTTCAACGTCATGGCGTGCCCCCTTGGCTCATCGTCCCCTCCACCGCTGCTTGGTGCGCTAAATCGCCTGTCCCGCGCCCTCTCCGCCAAACTGCATATCATAAAGCTGCCTGAATCGTCCGTTCATGCCCAGCAGTTCGGAGAGCGTCCCCGATTCTACGATGCTGCCAGCCTCTAAAACGAAAATCCGGTCCGCCCGCATGATGGTGCTCAGACGATGGGCCACAACCACAATGGTCCGGGTCCCCTTGAGCCCCTCGATCGCCTCCTGAACGCGTTTCTCGCTCTCGGCGTCGAGGGCTGAGGCCGCTTCGTCCAGCATCAAGAGGGCCGGGTTGACCAGGATGGCCCTCGCAATGGCGATCCGCTGTCTCTGTCCGCCCGAAAGAAGGCTCCCCTGGTCTCCCACCACGGTCTGGTATCCATTGGGCTGGGCCATGACGAAGTCGTGGGCGTGGGCAGCCTTTGCCGCCGAGACAAGGGCCCCCATGTCCATCTTCGGATTGCCATAGCCGATATTATACTGGATTGTCTCATTAAAGAGGAGGGTTTCCTGATTGACAATTCCCATCTGCCTGCGAAGAGACTTCAGCGTCACGTCTCGAATATCGATACCATCGATGGAAATTTTCCCTTCCGTGACGTCATAAAAGCGGGGGATCAGGGCGAGGAGGGTGCTCTTCCCAGCCCCGGTAGACCCCACAAAGGCCACCATCTCGCCCCGTTTGAGGCAGAAGGAGACATTTCTGAGCACCCAGTCTCCGGGTGAATAGGCAAAGCTGACGTTGTCAAAGGCGACCGTTTCGCTGTGGCGCGGGAGTGTTCTTGCATTTGGGGCATCCCGGATATCCGGGACGGTTTCCATGATGCCGAACACCCGCTGGGTGGCGCCTTGAAGGGTCTTGATCTGATTGTTGACCAGGGCCAGCCTCTTAATGGGTCTGTAGACCCGTGAAAACGCATAGGCCATTGCCATGAGCTCCCCGAGGCTGTGGTGAAAATAGATCTTCCCAACAATCAATATCCCGGGCATGACCAGAAAGACCACAGCGTCCATCATCGGTCCGAGACCTAACTGCCATCGGTTCCAGTGCATAATCCGTCGGTACAGGCTTTCCGCCAGGTCGCTGAATCGCCGAATCTCCCTTCTACCCGTGAAAAACCCATGCACCAGTTTCAGACACAGAAGGGTCTCATGGTAGGCGGAGGTAACCTCCGCAGTAGCCTCCTGAACCCTGAAGGAATGCTTTTTGACCTTTCTGCCGAAGACCCTCACCAGGAGCGCAATCAGCGGCACCACAACGAAGACCAACAGGGTCAGTTTGAGGTTCATGACAAAGAGATAGATCAGGAAGACCAGTGCCTCGAGCGGATACTCGATTAGTCCCAAGAGCACCTCGGCGATCAGGCCCTGCAACACGGCGAGGTCGGCCGTGGACCTGGCAATGAGTTCCCCCGATTTTCTCTTATGGTAAAAGCCCAATGAGAGGGAGATGAATTGGGTGAAGAGGTCGATTCGAAGGGACTTCACGGCCCGGTTGGAAAACGCCGCTGCCGAAAGCCCGCTGAAATAGCTGGTGAGGGAACGAATGAATACCGCCACAAAGGCGATGAGCGTCAGGAGCGCCAGGAGGCGATTGGGGGAAATCCCCTCCACAATGGTCAACTCGGTGCGCTTCCAGGAAAACCATGAACCGGCATCAAACTGGATCCAGGGGATCTTCCAGGCAACAGGGGTGGATCCGGTCTTCATGCCTTCGTCGACGAAGGGTTGAAGGAGGTAGGCGGGAACCACCACGAACAGGGAGGATATGGCCATCAGCACCAGCGAGCAGATGACCATCCCCCGATGACGCCGGACATAGCCGGCGATTTCTTTACCTAAGATGAAATCTATCATGAAAAGCCAGATGCTGAAGGCCGGGCGATGGATACTGGATGATGGACGCTCGATGCTGAATGCGGGTCGGAACGACGTAAAGATCCTGTGTCAAGGGGGGATCGGAAGCTGGATCGACAATGACGGAGCACACCCGCCTGTGCTGGGATGCCGTCATCCCATCACATCCGGAATCATGCCGACAGACAGGTACCTGGATCCCACGCAGGCAGGAGTTACAGGGCGCCAATAAGCCTTGAGATGACAATCCGTTGCACCTCAGAGGTTCCTTCCCCGATCTCCAACAGCTTCTGGTCTCTGTAGAACCGTTCCACGTCATATTCCTTCATCAACCCATAGCCGCCGTGGAGTTGGACCGCGTGGTTGGCGCATCGATACATAACCTCGGAACAGTGTAGCTTGGCCATGGCCGCTTCTTTGGAAAAAGGCTTGTTATTGTCTCTGAGCCAGCAGGCCTTATACAGGAGAAGCCGTGCACATTCGATTTCCATGGCCATATCGGCCAGTTTGAATGCATTGACCTGGAAGTGGGCGATGGGTTTGCCGAACTGTTCCCTCTCACGACTGTATTTAATGGCCAGGTCAAAACACCCCTGGGCCCCGCCCAGTCCCATAGCCCCAATGGAGAGGCGGCCCCCGTCAAGCGTCTGCATCATCTGGTGAAATCCATGGCCTCTCGGCCCCAACAGATTCTCTTGAGGCAGACGACAGTTGTCAAAATAGAGTTCGCTGGTATTGGAGGCCCGCCACATCAATTTGCCGTGCATCTCTCTGGCCTCGAATCCCGGAGTGCCCGATTCGATAAGGATGCACGAGAGTTCGGGCCGTCCATCGTCACGGGTGCCGGTGCGACAGAGGGCCGTCACACCGGATGTGATACGGGTGGAGGCGTTGGTGATAAAAATCTTGCTGCCGTTGACCACCCAGTCATTCCCCTGGAGCACCCCGGTGGTCTTTGAATTACCGGCATCCGACCCTGCATTCGGTTCGGTGAGGCCGAACCCCCACAGGGCCTCCCCGCTGCAGAGCCTGGGGAGGTATTTTGCCTTCTGTTCCTCGTTTCCAAAATAGTAAAGGGGCCCTATCCCCAGAGAGTTGCCGGCCGCCACGGTAGCGGCGTGCGAGCCGTCCACCCTCGCAATCTCTTCGGTGGCGATGATGTAAGAGACGTAATCCATGCCCTGGCCGCCATATTTCTCCGAAACAAACATCCCGAACAGACCCAGGTCAGCCATCTTTCGCATGGTTTCATAAGAGAACTCCTCTTTGTCATCCAGTTCCCTGGCGACCGGCTTGATCTCTTTCTCTGCAAAGTCGCGGACCGAATTGCGCAGGATCTCCTGTTCCATCGAAAGGCTGAAGTCCATATAATCACTCCCTCGGCAAAAAATTGAGAAGTTGGTCGTTCAAGGGATACGGATCGATCATTTCCGCTCCGCACAAAATTTCCCCACCGGTCAAGGGCCAAGCCTGTCAGGTTATAGGCGCCCCTTGGGTTTTTGTCAATTATAAAAGCCCGGCAATCTTAGACGGGCCGGGCTTTCGGAATTGCTTGATTCGCATGTGCGTTTATTATATGTAAGGTTGAATGGTTTTTAATTTCAAGAGACAAGGAGACTGGCGATGAACGGACCCATAAGATTGGTTCGGTCTGACAAAATAACGGCATATCAAAATCTCGGGCCGATCTATGAATGGTCGGAAGGAAAGGCATATCTTGTCATTGATCGGGTATCCTACCAGGATGTGGTGGGGGCCATTCTCTGCTACTGCAATCCGCCGGTCCACCAGGTGGGGAATCCGGGTCTAGATGCCTATCTGGAAGGACTGGAGAAGGTCTATGAGCAAAGAACTAGCCTCAGGTTTCTGATCCTGTACGGCGCCAATGACCCTGTCCATGCGGGGGGTGACCTCAAGGAGAGCCTCGACAGGCTCGACAGCACACTCAAAATCAGGGCAGAAAAGACGGCTGCCGGGGCATCCGCAGAGGAGATCGACCGGCTATACGATTGGGCCGACAACCGATTGAAAAAGGGAATCAGCCTTCATGGGTCGATTCGAAGGATCGCTCAGCACATGAGGGTGGTGGCCGTATGCGGCGGGGGCACCCGGTTCGGCGGCTCTGCGGAGATTCCCCTCATGGCGGATGTCCTGGTGGGCGATTCCAGGAGCGGCATGTGCTTCAGCGAGGCCATGATCGGCCTCATTCCAGGGTGGGGAGGAATTGCCAGGGCACTGATCAAAGCAGGCCCGGCCAATGCAAAGGTCATGGCCATGACCTCGCAGGAGGTGGGGGCCGAGCGGTTGAAGGGGATCGGAATCTATAATGAGGTGGTAGCCGTTCCCTTTTCATTTCCCAAACGGGAAAAGACCTCTGATCCCGAAGCGGACAAGGCCAACTACCTGGCGGCCCTGGAGAGACATAATGATGACACCGGCATGCTCCTGCTGCCAAAGACCCTGATTCTGGCCACTTGTCAGGAAAGAGAAATTCCCAAGGTGACCGAGAATGAAAGACTGGCCCTTGCCAAACAAGAGGATGTGGATCGAGAGGTGGCTGCGAGAAAAGACCCTCAGACCTATGCCCGTCTCTGGGGGAAATCGCTCAGAGAGACCGGGGAGGAGATCAAGCGGCTGGGAAGACCCCTGGCCCCCCAGTCGATCGAGGCATTGACGGCACTGCTGAGAGATGTGGATCCCGCTCGATTCGATGAGCATCGCTTTGTGGAAAGGGAGATGGAGGCAGATGCGAGGTTGTACCGGGATCCCCGATTCCGCGCGGGGCTGATCGCCACGCTTGGGCAAACCATAGCAGACTACAGGGAGGCCAACTGAGATGAAACAGTATTTTGAAAAGATGACGCCCATCGGAAAGGAACTTAACCAGAAAGACCGGGAACAGAACCGGGAAAATGCCCAGGAGATACTCAGGGTGGACAAAGAGATCACCGAGGCCGTGGAAAAGAGAAGGGCGGCGGGGATTCCGATCGAACAGGTTCATAAGAGAGGTGAAAAGGCAGCCTGGGAACGGATCGACCTTCTGGTGGATTCAGGGACATTCCTTCCGTTGAACAGCCTGTATGACCCCGAATTCAACCAGGAGGGGAGCACGGGCGTGTGGACCGGGCTGGGCAAAATATCAGGTCGATATGCCGTGATTATCGCCTCGGACAACAAGGTCCTGGCTGGCGCCTGGATCCCGGGGCAGCGTGAGCACGTCTTCCGTGCCCAGGACATGGCCGAGCAGATGAACATCCCCCTGGTTTGGGTCCTGAATTGTAGCGGTGTCAAACTCACTGAACAGGAAAAGGTCTATGCCGGAAGGCGTTCCGGGGGAAGGACATTTTTCAGACATTCCGAGCTGGCCGAAAAGGGGATTCCCGTGATCGTGGGCATGTTCGGCACGAATCCCGCCGGCGGCGGCTATCATGCCATCAGCCCGGCCATTATCTTCGCCCATGAGAAATCCAACATGGCCGTGGGCGGCGGCGGCATCGTGAGCGGCATGTCCCCCAAGGGGCACTTTGACCTGGAGGGAGCCGAGACCCTCATCGAGGCGACCCGTCAGTTCAAAGAGGTCCCTCCCGGCGGCGTTCGAATTCATTACGACAAGACAGGCTTCATGCGAGAGGTATTCAATACGGAAGAAGGGGTGCTCAACGCCATCAAGAAGTGCATGGCCGGCATGCCCCAGTATGACCCGTCCACCTTCCGGGTGGCCGAACCGGCCGCACCAGTGTATTCCCCCGACGATCTCAACTACCTGGTTCCGTACAATCAAAAGAGGACCTACAACATGGAGCAGGTCCTGGCAAGGCTCTTTGACGGGAGCGAGCATATGGAGTACCGGCCGAACTACGGCCCCGAGGTCTATTGCGGCCTGGCCAAGGTGGACGGCTTTCCCATGGGCGTCATCGCCAACCGGCAGGGATTCCTGGGCAAGGGGTATCCCCGGTATGCAGAGGGCAAATACCTCGGGATAGGGGGCAAACTCTATCGCGAAGGCCTTATCAAGATGAACGAACTGGTCATGTTCTGCGGCAGGGACAAGCTGCCGCTCATCTGGTTCCAGGATACGAGCGGCATCGATGTGGGCGATATCGCCGAACAGGCCGAACTTCTGGGCTTGGGCCAGTCTCTGATCTACTCGATCGAAAGCTCGCACGTTCCCATGCTGTGCGTTGTGTTGCGAAAAGGAACGGCCGCTGCCCACTATATCATGGGAGGGCCCCAGGCCACCCGGAACAATACCTTTACGCTGGGCGTGGGCACCACGGAAATTTACGTCATGCACGGGGAGACGGCGGCAGCCGCGGCCTTTGCCAGGCGGCTGGTCAAGGAAAAGGATTCCGGCAAGCCCCTGGACCCGGTGATCGATAAAATGAACGCCCTGGCCCAGCAATATTACGACCAGTCCCGGCCCATTTACTGCGCCAAGGCCGGGCTGGTAGACGAGATCACGCCGATGGCCTCGCTGAGGGATTATTTTGTAACCTTTGCCAGGTGCTGTTATCAAAACCCGAAGAGCATCTGCCCCCACCATCAGATGCTGTTGCCCAGGTCAATCAGGGAATAAGGATCGCCAGACGCCTACAGAGGACGATGCAATCAGGAATGACACAGCAATGAGGAGGAGACCATGAGCGAACATGATATGTTTAAGGTACACCCGAGGATGCCCAGGAAGGTGCGATTGGGCGATATCACGATTCGAGACGGTTTTCAGCATGAGGAGGAATGGATTCCCACCGAGGCCAAGATATATTATCTCCAGGAGCTGGCTTTGGCGGGGGTGAAGCGGATGGAGGTGACCAATCTGGGAAATCCCCGGATTATGCCCCAGTTCAAGGATGCCGAGGAGGTCCTTAAAGGGGTCCACGACGACATTTTCAAGCAACGGCTGGCCAAAAAGGGACTTAAACATGAGGATATTGAATGGACATGCGTGACGATCCGCGAATCGGGCGTGGACCGTGCCATTCGGCTCAAGGAACAGGGGTATGGACCGGACAGGATCCTGATGATGGTCTCGACAGACGAGGAGCATCATTTCGCCAACAGCGGGACCACCCTTCCGGATTACTGGAAGGAGGCCGAGCGCTGCATCAAAAAGTGCAAGGCGGCCGGGATCAAGATGTGCGGCACGGTCAGCACCATCTGGGGGAGCCCCATATCGGGTCCCACCCGGTTCGAGGACGCCCTGGAGTTCACCAAGCGATGGCTCAGCATCGGGGCCGATGATATCGAGCATGCAGACCATGACGGCTCTGCCCCCCCCAATCAGGTGTATCGGTATTTTTCCATGATCCTGGACGAACTACCCAATACGGACCTCCACATCGCCCATTTCCATGTCACCCGGGGATGGGGCCTGGCCAATGTTCTGGCGGCCCTTCAGGCCGGGGTGGACATCTTCGAAGGGACCATCGGCGGCATGGGCGGACAGCCGGCCAATTTCCTCGGCAAGGTCCCGGTCCCGGGCACCGGTTCCTATTATTACAAGGATCCCAACGTGGTGGGCCTGGTGACATTTGAAGACATGTGCGTGATGCTGGACGAGATGGGGATCGATATCGGTGGGATCGACATCGACCGGATCCTCGAGATCGGACGGATGATGGAGCGGACAGCCGGCCGAAGACTACGCTCCGAGTCGATCCTGAACGGCCGCATTCCCAAGGCACCGAGAGAAGATTTCAAGAGGCCCGCCCTTCCCGTAATGAAAAAAAAGTTGGGCGAAAAACCAGGCCAGATCATCCCGGACGGATGGCCGGAAAAGGCCGAGGTGCCTCCGGAAATTTCAAAGAAGAAGTAGCCAACCTCACCGGACGCTGTCTGTTCCGCCGACCTCTCTTCCGCCTCTTCCCCGCCCCCCTTTTTCATCGGGGGAGGGGTGAACGAGAGGAATTCGTTCAAAAAGCTCTTTTCGGACTTTTTCGGCCAGGGAGGCCACGCCTGCTTCATCGACCCCGGTCTCTATCCCCGATGCTTCAAAAAGACGAACGAGCCTCTCGGTCGGCTGGTTTCCAGGTGCCCCGGTGACACACCCCCCTGTTCCGCCAAGGGAGGCGTCAAAGCGTCGAATCCCCAGATCAAAGGCAGTCCTTGAATTGGCCACGGCCTGATCGCCGGACACGTGATGGGGGTGATAGCCGATGCGCCCCCGGTCTCTTCCTTTCCTCAGATTGAAAAGGGCCTCGATGGTCTGCGCAGTCGTGTCCTTTCCCGCAATGCCCTGAAGATCCGAAAGGGTTACGGTCTGGGCCCCCAGATCAAACAGAAGGTCCATGTACCGGCTGATGTCGCGCAGATCCGGACGGACGACCGTCCGTGTCCTGGGGTCCAGATATCCGAACGCCGCAGAGACATAGGCTACGACCCGGATGTGCCGTGAAAGGGCATCCTTTAGGATGGTTCGGTATTCCGCCACGGTCTCCTCGATGGTCCTTCCCAGGTTGGCCAGATTATGGGCCTCCACAGCGGAGAAGAAGACGCCCAGGGTATGACTGAAGCCGCTTGGTCCCAGTCCGAGTGCACAAAATGTCCTGTATCCGGCCAGGTTGGGGACCAAGGTGATGATGTGGGCCGGTTCCGTTCTTCCGAGGGCGCTCGATATCTTCCGAATGGCCTCTTGACGCATGGCCGGGGCGATCCTCGGATGAACACAGGAAAATACCTCGATGGTTGGAAATCCGAGCCTTATCAACTCCGACGCCACCTTGACCCGGACGGCCGGCGTGAAGACATGGAGATAGTCCCCCGGGACATTCTGGCCGAATTCCCTCAGCGTCACATCCGTTATGAAAACCCGGTTGTTATCCATTTCAAACGATCCTCACACCCGGATGCAAAGATCGTCGAAGGCCACGGTGATCGAATAGGGGATCTGCCGGTCGGAGACAATGCGGTTAACGATCTCCTGCCACTGGGCCTGGTTGCGTGGAATGGGATACGGGTCGCCCCCGGAAGGAGGTCGCATCGAGTCCTTGGGTTCGTATTTCTTGAGGTAGGTGTTGGCCGGGTCTCCCGGCACCCTGTCGGCGTCTCCGATGTGAACCAGAAAGGTCTCCTCTTTGGGCCTCAGGCGTTCGATGAACGAAACGGCCCTCTGAAAACTCATGTGATGGGGCCGGTTGTGCACAGGTTCGTTGAGCCAGAACGACTGGATGACGAGATAATCCGGTTCCAAGAGATCGGGTGGGGGGTTGGGGATGTCTGAGAAGTCGGATGTGTACACGACCCTGACCTCTTTACCCAAATGGTCTGGCGCGGACACCAGAAAGCCAACCGACCCCTGGGCAACCGTCCCATGATAGGTGTCGAAGGGGAGGACCTCAAACTCGTTGACACTGAACCACCGCCCCGGCTCGATGAGGCAGAATCGAATCACCTCCATCGCTTCCAGATAGTCAAATCGTTTTCGAATGACCTCGTGGCTTGTCGCTGTCAGATAAACGGGAATTGGCCTAACCGACCCTCGAGGCTGGTTCCTCTTGTAGGCAAAAAGTTCGTCCAGGCCGATATAGTGATCCGTATGTTCATGGGTGATCAGGACCCCGTCGATACCCTCGATGGCATGCCTCGAGAGCTGGAATTTGGCGTCGGGCCCGCAATCCACCAGGAGCGTGCTCCGATCTCTCAGAAGAAGGGACGTGCGATCCCGCTTCTCCCCTTTCCGTCGCATCTCGCGGCAGATCAGGCAGTCGCAGTTCAATTCAGGAACGCCCCACGCCCCTCCGGTTCCCAGAAACAACAATTCCATCTCGTCGTTGCCTCTCTGACAATCAATGCAGCAGTCATCGTGATGAAAAGATCCCCCTGCGGGAGCCGATTCCCAGCCAGAAAATCTCGTGGAAAGACGCCGCTCATCCAGAATCGTGACTCCAGCCCCGCTCTATAACGAGAATTGCTGCAATCAACGGTTGCCCCTATGAAAACTGCCGATGGTGTGTTAATATCTTCGGTCATGCAATGTGGACCAATGCTCAACCTTGGATAGAAACAGTAACATGTTATCGATCGAAAACAAATGAGAATCATATTCTTCGCAGGTAAGGGCGGCGTCGGCAAGACCAGCGTGGCCGCGGCCACCGGCATCAAGGCGTCCCAGGCGGGCCATCGGACCCTCGTCATGTCCCTGGACGTGGCCCACAGCCTGGCAGACATATTCGACCTGGACAGAGACCTCCTTGACAAAAACAGGGGAAATCCCATCAAGGTGGATACCCACCTATGGATCCAGGAGCTGGACATTCAGGAGGAAATTGAGAGGAACTGGGGGGATATCCACAAATATATCTCAACGCTTCTGAATACCACCGGTCTGGACGAGATCCTGGCCGAAGAGCTGGCGATCCTCCCGGGAATGGAGGAGGTAAGTCTCCTCCTCTACATCAACCGGTATGTCCGGACAAAGAAGTTCGACGTGATCCTCCTGGATTGTGCACCCACGGGCGAATCGCTCCGGTTTATCAGCATTCCCACCACCCTGGAGTGGTACATTAAAAAGATATTCAAGATGGAGAGGACCATCGCCCGGTATGCCCGTCCCATCGCCAAACGATTGTATGATGTGCCGCTTCCAGGCGAAGACTATTTTGATGCCGTTGAATTGTTATTCGAGCGCCTGCGTGGGGTGGACGACATTCTGGTGGATCCCAAGATAACGACGGTGCGGCTCGTCACCAATCCGGAAAAAATCGTGCTCAAGGAAACGCAACGGGCCTTCATGTATTTTTCACTCTATAAGATGACGACAGATGCCATCATCATGAATCGGATACTGCCGGAGAGCGTGAAAGATGCCTATTTTGAGGACTGGCGGGGCCGGCAGGGAGAATACATTCGGCAGGCGGAGACCTATTTCAGCCCGATCCCCCTCTTTTACGTGAATCTCTTTAAAGGCGAGATACTGGGCAAGGAGAGACTCACTTCCCTGGCCGCACAGATATACGGAGACAGGAATCCCCTACATCGATTTTTTGAGGGAAAGCCCTATTCCCTGGTGAAGGTTGACGGCAAATACCGGCTAACCATCCCATTGCCCTTCATTCAGAAAAAAGACGTCGATCTGAATAAGGTCTCGGATGAGCTCATCATTCGAATCGGGGGATTCAAACGGCATGTCCTGCTTCCCAGGCAGGTGGCCACCTCCACGTCGGTCACCGCCAGGCTCGACGGGCCGCATCTGTCGGTCGAGTTTGAACCGTGATAAACCTTGAATTGGAGGCAACCATGGCAAAGGCAAAACAGGAGGAGAAGCGTGCAGAGATCATGTGCCCGATCGGCCGGTTTTTTTCAAGGCTGGAACAGGCATCCCGCACCCGATCAAAATTCAAAGAACACCTCTACCGCTCACGCATCGAATTTCTCAGGGCCCTCAAATGCCTGATCGACGAACGGATAGAAGACCTGGAGAAAAAAGAGACTCATCCAGGCCAGAAGAGATCCACACGAATCACGGTGGAGTAGAAAGGGGTTATTCGTCAATTGGAAATCGCGAGCATCAAAGGGTTCAGGGATGTCCTCCCTGAAGAGACGCGGATCTGGCACTGGATCGAGACCGAGGCAAGGCGCGTATTTGAGGTCTTTGGCTTTCAGGAGATCAAGACCCCTATCCTCGAATATACCGACCTCTTCAGCCGCAGCATCGGTCAGGAAACGGATATCGTCTCAAAGGAAATGTACACATTCCCGGACAGCAAGGGACGAAACCTCACCCTGCGGCCGGAGGCCACTGCCTCGGTGGTGAGGGCCTATATTCAGAACCGGTCCTACCAGAGCTATCCGGTCCAGAAATTATACAGCATCGGCCCGATGTTCCGGCATGAGCGCCCCCAGAAAGGGCGTTTCAGGCAGTTCCATCAGATCAACGCCGAACTGTTCGGCGATCCGGGACCCACGAGCGATGCCGACGTGATCGCCATGGCCGTCTTCTTCTTCCGGTCGATCGGGTTGGAGGATGTCACCCTCAACCTCAATTCTCTGGGGTGCGCCGATTGCAGACCCCGGTTCAGGGAAGAACTCAGGGATTATCTGGCCGACAAGAAGGTGCGTCTGTGCGAGGACTGCCAGCGACGGGCCGACGTGAACCCCCTGCGGGTATTCGACTGCAAGGTGGAGGCATGCCGGGAGGTGGTGGCCAAGGCCCCTGCCATCGATGCATTTCTCTGCGAGCCGTGCCGGGATCACTTCCAGTCCGTTCAGGAAATGCTGAACGACCTGGAGATTCCGTTTATCCTGAACAACCGTCTGGTGAGAGGCCTTGATTACTACAACCGGACCACCTTTGAGATCCAGACCGAGCACCTCGGAGCGCAGAACGCCGTGGCGGGCGGGGGCCGCTACGACGGTCTGGTGAGCCTTCTGGGCGGACCGGACCATCCGGCCATCGGCTTCGCCCTGGGACTTGAACGGGTGGTGGCCCTGATCGGAGACGAGCATCCCCTTCAGGACCGACGACCCGATCTCTTCATCGCCGCTTTGGGAGGGACCGCGGCCAGGGCCGCCTTCAAATGGGCCGTGGACCTTCGAACGGAAGGCCTCTGGGTGGAAATCGATTACGCGGCCGCCGGACTCAAATCCCAGATGAAAAAGGCGGACCGGCTCGGGGCCCGGCACGTCCTGATCATGGGGGAAAACGAACTGAAAACCGGCAGGGCCGCATTTAGAAACATGCTCACCAAAGAACAGATCGATATGGAACTGAGCGATATCGTCAACATGTTGAAACAGATCTTGAAGGATGAAAAAGAGGAATGACAGCCATCGATTCATTGGGAAACTGGGTGCGCACGCACGACTGCGGGACGCTGAGAAAAGAGGACATCGGCCGGGAAGTGGTCCTGATGGGCTGGGTCAACAGCCGACGGGATCTGGGGAATCTGATTTTTATTGACCTGCGGGACAGGGAGGGGATAACCCAGGCGGTCTTTGACCCCCAGGTCAACGGGGAGGCCCATGAAAAGGCCCATGTCCTCAGAAACGAGTGGGTGGTGGCCCTCAGGGGTGAGGTCGCCCCCAGGCTTGAAGGGCAGGAGAACACCCGGATGCCCACGGGCGCCATCGAGGTAAAAGTGTCCGGGATAAAGATCCTCAATCTGACGGAGACCCCTCCCTTTCAGGTGGACGGGGCCGTGGACGCCTCAGAGACCTTGAGATTGAAGTATCGATACCTGGAACTGCGAAGGCCTCAGCTCTTTCATAACTTCCGCCGACGTCACACCATCGCCTCCTGCATTCGGCACTTTCTCGAACAACGGGGGTTTCTCGAGGTCGAAACACCGTTTCTCACCAAGAGCACGCCCGAGGGGGCCAGGGATTATCTGGTCCCGAGTCGGGTCAACAGGGGAATGTTTTATGCCCTCCCCCAATCGCCCCAGCTCTTCAAACAGCTTCTCATGATGGCCGGGTTTGATCGCTACTACCAGATCGTCCGCTGCTTTCGGGACGAGGACCTCAGGGCCGACCGACAGCCGGAATTCACCCAGGTGGACCTGGAGATGGCCTTTGTGACCGAAGAGCAGGTCATGGCGGTGTTTGAAGAGATGATGGGAGAATTGTTCCTGAAGGTGCTGGACCATCAAATCCCCAGGCCCATCCAGCGGCTCACCTACCAGGACGCCATGGAGCGGTTCGGGACCGACCGGCCGGACCTGCGTTTCGGCATGGAACTATGTGACGTAAGCGACCTGGTTGCGGCATCCGACTTTCGGGTCTTCAAGGACGTCCTTGCATCGAAAGGGACGGTCAAGGCGATTCGAGTGGAAAAAGGGGGCCCCTCCTATTCGAGAAAGGGACTGGATGAACTCGCTGAGGTGGTCAAAGGCGCCGGGGCCAAAGGGCTCGCCTGGATCAAGGTCACTCCCGAAGGCTGGCAGTCCTCTCTGGCCAAATTTTTTGAAGAGGGACTGCAGCATGCCATCAACCAGCGCCTGGACGCCCGGCCGGAAGACCTAATCCTCCTGGTGGCTGATCATACCAAGATTGTCCATCAGGCCCTGGGGGCCCTGCGCCTGCACGTGGCCCGGCAACGGCATCTGATCCCGCAGGACGCTTATGCCTTTGTATGGATTACCGAATTTCCTCTATTTGAGTTTGACGAGAGCACAGGGAGGCTGGCCGCGGTCCACCACCCCTTCACCTCCCCCATGGAGGAGGACCTGGACCTTCTTGCCGACACCCCCGAACGGGCCAGGGCCAGGGCTTACGATCTGGTCCTGAACGGATCGGAGATTGGAGGGGGAAGCATTCGAATTCATACTGTACCGGTCCAGGAAAGGGTCTTTCAGACGCTGGGGATTTCCCCGGAAGAGGCCCAGGTCAAATTCGGCTTTCTCCTGGAAGCGCTCCGCTACGGGGCACCGCCACACGGCGGGATGGCCCTCGGTTTTGACCGCCTGGTGGCCCTTATGACTGGGGCCCAATCCATTCGGGAGGTCATCGCCTTTCCCAAAACCACCAGCGCAGCATGTCTGATGACCGATGCCCCCTCTCCTGTGGACCCGGGACAGCTCAGGGAACTGGGTCTCGCACTCCATTCATGAAAAATGCCACTTGAAAAAATACACGCCGTTCCTATTTTGCTTGACAATCAGAATTTCGTCAGGCATAAAGAAAGGTTAAAATTCGAACGTTGCTTGCAGGTCTCCTGCGGGCCTGTGCGTTGACCGCCTCGTGCGGGAAAGATGAGTTTAGAGAGAAAGGATGTGGTTATCATGGTTTGTTCAAGCGTAAAACCAGGGCAAGAGTGTTTCTTTATGAGCAAGAAGGGGTGTGGTTTCAACGGTGGCACCTGCCATATTATTGTTGAGACCTGTGAAGGCTGCCAGAAGGTCGTCGACTATCCCACCGGCAAGTACTGTATGGTGTTCCCTGATCCTGCCGCCAAGTGGCGCTTGGGTAACTGCAACATGGCCACCCATGTCCAGGCAGCCGCCAAAAAGGAAACAGCAAAGGTGAATCCGCTCAAGGCATCCAAGCGAGCGGCCCACTAATCGGCACTGATCGTATACCGGCCCAACCAGTCATAAATTTTGTGGGAGATGACGCATGACCGCCTCAAATGCGGCCACGCAGTCCCTGTCCCATTTGGTCCCGGCATGGGTTTTGAGTATGCCGAGGGCAGCCTCCTCGGATTTTCCCTTCTGATAGGGCCTGTCCGTCGTCATGGCGTCAAAGGCATCCGCCACAGCCAATATCTTGGCGCCCAAAGGGATTTCTTTGTCTGTGAGTTGGCGGGGATACCCTTTGCCGTCGGGCCGCTCGTGGTGACAGTGCACATACTGGAGGGCCGGCCCCAGGAAATCGAGGGCCTGAAGGATTTCGACGCCTGTTGACGGGTGTAGGAGGATCTCCTTGACGGCATCCGGGGGGTTTTTGGACTCGTGCGGGCTAAAAAGCCGGTCCGAAAACCCGATCTTGCCGATATCGTGCAAGATGCCTCCCAATCGAACATATTCCACCTCCTCGTCATCCAGCCCCATTTTCCGGGCAATCTGCACGGCGAAACCGGAGACCCGTTCCGCGTGGCCCTTGGTATAGGCGTCTCGAGCAGCCAGGGCGTGGGCCATGGTGGAAACCGCATGGATGGTGCTCTCCCGGATCTGTTCGTTGAGTGCCTCCAGCTCCTTTACGATCAGTTCCAACCGGTACTCTCTGGCCTCCACCTTCACCATCATGAGGCCCATGGCCTCGGCGATGGCCCTCACCCATCCGGGCTGGTCCTCATGGGTCAACTCCATGATATCGTTGGAGTATCTGCCTGCGGCAATTTCCTCGATTACTTGGAGTAGCCGATCAAGCGACATCTTTCAGCATCCTCGCGAACCCCCTCGTCATATAGACAAGAAACTCCCGGTTTCCCTTTGGCCCCAGCAGGGGAGACGGAATATGACCATGAACCTCCCACCCGGCCTCTTGAAAGAACCGCTCCAGTTCTTCAATCACAGCCTGGTGAAGAAGCGGGTCCCGTACCACCCCCCCCTTTCCGACCCGGCCCTTTCCCACCTCGAACTGGGGTTTGACCAGAGCAATGATAAAGGCGTTGTCCTTGAGAAGACCGGAAACCGGTGGAATGACCAGTCGAAGGGAGATAAAGGAGACATCGATGACCGCCCCATCGGCAGAGCCGTTGAGCTGCTGGGGCATCAGATATCGGATATTGGTCTTTTCAAGGACATGCACCCTCGGGTCCTGACGAAGGGTCCAGTCTAACTGACCGTAGCCGACATCAATGGCAATGACCTTGGCGGCCCCATGTTGGAGAAGGCAATCGGTGAAACCGCCTGTGGAGGCCCCTACGTCGAGCAGGGTGAGCCCTTTGACCCTGACCGGAAAATGTTCCAGGGCCGACGCCAACTTCTGGCCCCCCCGGCTGACATATAACGCGCGGGATGGCAGCAGGGAGATGACCGCCCCTTCGCATACCGGATGACCCGGCTTTTCGAGCCGCACCCCATCCACGTCCACCAGACCGGCCATGATCATGGCCTGGGCCTTTTCACGGCTTTCGGCCAGGCCCCTTTCGACCAGAAGGCGGTCCAGTCTCACCCGGTCCTTAGAGATGCGCTCAAAGCCCCCCGTTCCGCCCAACTCGATGTACCCGTTCCGATCCCAGCCGCTCTCAATTTCCACCTGATCAGTTCATGACCATTTCATGACCACCCTATCCAGTATCCGGCATCCAGTATCCGGCAAGCATCCCGTCACAGGAGGCTTCGGGCCTCTTGCAGGATCCCGGCGGTGTCAAGTCCATATTTGGCCCGCAGAAGGTCCTGGGGTCCGTGCTCTACGAACTTGTCAGGGAGTCCGATGCGCCTGACTCGAACGTCTCTCAATCCCGCGTCATTCAAAAGTTCCAGCACGGCCCCTCCGAGCCCCCCCTGCCGAATGCTTTCCTCCACCACCAGGACCCGGCGCGATGAGGCGGCCATATCCACGAGCCCATTGTCCAGTGGTTTGACAAAACGGCAGTTCACCACACCCACGGAAACCCCCTCTTCCCTGAGCACGGCCGCGGCCTCCAGTGACGGGGCGACCATGCTTCCAATGGCAAAGATCTGCAGGTCCTCCCCCTCCATGACGACCTCGGCCTCCCCGATGGGAAGCAGCCTGTAGTCGGGGTCCATGGCCACGCCGAGCCCTTGTCCTCGAGGATACCGGATGGCCACAGGCCCTTCATGGCGAAGGGCCGTATAAAGCATATGTTTCAATTCGTTTTCGTCCTTGGGGGCCATCAGGGTCATATTGGGCAGGCTGCGCAGATAAGTAATATCAAAATGGCCGTGGTGCGTGGGACCGTCTTCTCCCACGAGCCCCCCCCTGTCCAGCGCGAAAACGACCGGCAGGTTGGTGAGGCAGACGTCATGGATGATCTGATCGTAGGCCCTCTGTAAAAAGGTGGAATAGATGGCCACCACAGGCCTGAACCCCTCCGTGGCGAGCCCGGCGGCAAAGGTGACGGCATGCTGTTCCGCGATGCCCACATCCAGAAAGCGTTCGGGAAAGGTCTGCGAAAATGCGGACAACCCTGTCCCCTCTGGCATGGCAGCCGTCACGGCAAAGATCCTCTGGTCCTTTCGAGCCAGATCCACCATGGTGCTCCCGAATACGGAGGTGTACGATGGCGGCATCTTCGGTCTATCTTTGGGGGGTGAACCGGTCGGAATTTCAAACGACCCCACGCCGTGGAAATAGGCGGGGTCTTTTTCGGCGAAATCGTATCCTTTCCCTTTCACGGTCAGGGCGTGGACCAGGACAGGCCCCTCAAGATTGGAGGCATTGGTGAAGGCCTCGATAAGACGGTCCAGCCGGTGTCCGCGAATGGGCCCGATATATTTGAACTTGAACGCCTCGAACATCATCCCCGGGGTGAAGAAGGTAATAAAGGAATCCTCACTTTTCCGGACAAAACTCAGGATGTTCTCTCCCACGCCAGGGAGGGACTTGATGAAGTTCTCAAGATCCTTTCTCAGATTGACAAATCGTTTGCCGGTCATCTTTCGGCTGATAAAGGACGAGAAGGCCCCCACATTGGGGGCGATGGACATGGCATTGTCGTTTAGGACCACAATCAGGTCCTTCTCGGTCTCCCCAGCCTGATTGAGGCCTTCAAAGGCCATGCCGGCGGTCATGGAGCCATCTCCGATGACCGCTATCACCTTTCTCTTTTCTCCCTTCAGCTCCTTGGCTGTCGCGATTCCCAACCCCGCCGAGATGGAAGTGCTGCTGTGACCGGTATCGAAGGTGTCGTAAGGACTCTCGGCCCGCTTGGGAAAACCGCTGATGCCTCCGTAGGTCCGCAGGGTGTGAAAGCGGTCCCTGCGGCCGGTGATCAGCTTGTGGGCGTACGCCTGATGTCCCACATCCCAGATGATCTTGTCATTGGGTGCGTCAAAGACATAATGAAGGGCAATCGCCAGCTCCACGGCACCCAGACTGGGCGCCAGGTGACCCCCGGTTTTAGAGGTGGTTTCGATAATCTGTTGTCGGATCTCTCCTGCGAGCTGCTGGAGTTCTTCAAGAGAGAGTTTCTTCATGTCCGCCGGGCTGTCAATCGTATCCAGCAGCCGTTTCGCCGTTTCACGTGTGCTCATTTTTTTCTCTCAATAATATATCGGGCAATCCGGCGAAGCGGTTCGGCCCTCTCATCAAATCCACGAAGATCCTCTATGGCCCCCAGAACCATTTCCTGCTGAATAACTTTGGATCGATCCAGGCCGAGAACCGCAGGGTAGGTCATCTTCCCCTTTTCCATGTCGGCCCCTGCCCGCTTCCCCATGGTTTCGCTGTCGCCTTCGATGTCCAGGATGTCGTCGGAGATCTGAAAGGCCAGCCCGATCTTTTCGCCATAGGAAGTGATCGCCTTCAATTGAACGTCGTTGGCCCCAGCCAAGATGGCGCCGGAAGCCACCGATGCAGTGATCATGGCGCCGGTCTTTCGGGTGTGCATGAAGCGAACGACCTCGAGATCAGCCGCTTTGCCTTCCCATTGAATATCAACGGCCTGTCCCCCCACCATTCCCTCGTGACCGGCCGCGCGGGCAATGAGCCGGATGGCCTGAATCAGGGTCAGGGGGGGAACCCACTCGGCGGGCTCAGAGGAGGTCATGGCGTTGAACGCCTCAGTCAGGAGGCCGTCCCCTGCCAGAAGAGCAATGGCATCGCCAAAGACCTTGTGATTGGTCGGCTTGCCCCGCCTGAGATCATCGTCATCCATGATGGGGAGATCATCATGGATCAGGGAATAGGTATGGATCATCTCCAGGGCGCAGGCCACGGGGAGGACACGGCTTCCGTCGCCTCCCACCGCCTCCGCCCCCGCCATGCAGAGGATCGGCCTCAGACGCTTGCCGCCTGCCAGAAGGCTGTATCGCATCGCCTTTATCAGATCGGATGTCAAACCCGCCGGATCAGGAAAATAGGCCTCGAGGGCCGCATCCACCATCCCCCGCTTGTCGCTTAGGTACGCCTTGAAATCGAACACCTTGTCGGCGCTCATCATGACTCTCCATTGATGTCAAAAGGCACTTCGCTCAATTTCCCGCCGCCTTCCTTTACAAGGAGCGTCACCTTTTTCTCAGCCGCCTCCAGTTCCTTTGAGCAAAACATGGCCAACTCCATCCCTTCTTCAAAGGCCTTCAGCGAATCTCCCAGGGACAAATCACCGCCTTCGAGACCCTGGACGATCTCCTCCAGCCGCTGCATCGCCTCTTCGAATTTCTTTTGGGCCATCGTCCTCCATCTGACAGATATGGTTCAAGATTAAATATCAGTCTATTATGATATTCCACTCGTGTCAATTCACAATGCTGGATGATCCCTGCTCCAGGGAAGGACAACCCGTCGAGGGCTGTTGTTCGTGGAGGTGCTGTTCGAAGATCAGGGTCAGTTCAATCGTGTCCGCGCGTCTGGATGGTTCAGTACGCGTACACCCCCTTGCCGGTTTTTCTTCCCAGATGGCCCGCCCTGACCAGTTTCACGAGGAGCGGACACGGCCGGTATTTGTCTCCCAATTCCCGGTGAAGGGTCTGCATGCAGGCCAGCATGATGTCCAGCCCAAAAGCGTCGGCTGCGGCCAGGGGACCCATGGGATACCCCAGCCCCCG
>Ga0172375_10004143_pt1 | contig 21649 bp, 18 predicted proteins | sample LakKiv1m_FD_114537 | JGI IMG/M metagenome (GOLD analysis project Ga0172375, IMG submission 114537) | Freshwater microbial communities from Kabuno Bay, South-Kivu, Congo - kab_092012_11.1m | ecosystem: Environmental > Aquatic > Freshwater > Lake | place: Democratic Republic of the Congo...
ACTTGTTCATCATCCGGCAGATGCAGCTCTTGAAATTCGATCTGATAAGCTTTCCCGATCCGAAGCAGGGTAGCTTTTTCCAGTGTATTGACGAGGGTAATGGCTGTACCACTGGCACCAGCTCTGCCGGTGCGGCCAGCTCGGTGGATATAGGATTCAAGGTCTTCGGGTGGTTCATACTGGATGACGTGAGAGAGCTCGGGTAAGTCAATACCACGCGCTGCTACGTCCGTTGCGATCAGGAAGCGTAAACTACCAATCCGAACCCGTGACATCACATTTTCGCGAGAGGATTGTGACAGATTGCTGGTGATATCATCCGCATCGTATCCGAAGCGCTGCAGCACGGTGGTTACGTATTCGACACGCACTTTGGTATTACAGAAGATCAAAGCGGATGAGGGGTTTTCCATTTCAATAATCCGAATTAGCGATCGGTCTTTATCCATACCCGGAACGGAATAATAGACATGTTGAACCTCTGAAACATGGACGTGATCGCTAGAGAGATTTAAAAAACCGGGAGAATGCATAAATTGATTAGATAATCTGATCACTTCAGCAGGATATGTTGCAGAAAACATATAAGTACTGATGTTATGATTTGGCAGGTAACTTTGCACACGGCGCATATCGGGGTAAAAACCCATAGAAAGCATGCGGTCAGCTTCATCAAAGATCAATAATTTCAGGTGATCCAGCTTTAATGTTTTCCGCATTAGATGATCCAACACACGACCCGGAGTCCCGACTACAAGGTGAGACCCTTCTGTGAGCGATGTTAGTTGATCGCGATACCCAACCCCACCGTACAAAACAGCTACGCGTAAATTGGATCCTGCAAATAGTATCCGCGCCTCATGTTCAACTTGAAGTGCTAGTTCCCTGGTTGGAACCAGGACGAGAGACTGGGTGGTGCCTTCTCGGGGGTTCAATAAATCCAACAATGGTAAAAGGTAGGCTCCTGTCTTTCCGCTGCCGGTACGAGATTGGATCATTGTATCGCGACTGGCAAACAGATAAGGGATGGCACGTGCCTGAACCGGGGTTAATTCTTTCCAGTTCGCCAGGGCTGCTCCATCTTTCAACCTTTGTGGAAGGTCATCCATTCGTGCGAGAGGTAGGTCTGGCATTTGAGGTGCATCGAAAATTTCATCTGGCATGGGTATTCTCCATTCGAATCCGGTACATTCAGGCTGCTTTCATTGTAATACAGAATATTGTCAGAGCTTTTCTACTGGCTCAGGGAAAAAATACAGGCAGGAACCTGTAAGGGGTCAGTACGGATTAAAACCTGCGGTTGAGCCTGCCACCCTGTTAATTGGTGAATTAGCTCTAGATCCATCTGGCATAGTAGAGGAAATTTAACAGCTAGATGCAAATATGGGCAACATCGCAGCTTAAGCATCGGATTAATAGGCCTGGCCTCCCATTGTGCGCAATACCCGAGGGTAGTCAATTGTTCCACTCCCCATTGAAGCGATTGAGTATGATAGGTGAACTCACTATGCCGACTAATAAGAATATTCGCCAGTTGGTGGATCGTATTCTTTATGTCTTCAGGGGCAATAAGCTGTAAAAATGCTTCCGATAATAACTCCGACCCCTGGCCCTGTCCAATAGGACGAGCTGTATAGGTAAAAGCCGGTCTGCCGGCTGCATCACCGCGCTTTCGGTAAACCCGAAGTATCATTCCGGCTTGCATCAGGTGGTTAAGATGGTAACGGACATCCGCCGGTGTCAGGGAAAAAATCCGTGCAAGCTCTGAGACAGTCTGAGGGTGTGCGTGCCTTAAATGATCCAGGATTCGCTCGCTGGTAGGATGATTCATCTTATTAGTATATCCTAAATTAAGATAAATATAATTAATGTATTTATTGCTTGACAGCCTTCACCCCTCTGATACAATAACCTCAGGTACGATACCCTCCAAGAAAGAGAATCCCATGAAAGAGAGCCTCAATTCACCTGGTGTGCAAATACCCGAAGAACTGTCAGGACAGGTTGCCATTACCACCCTGGACCGGATCTACAACTGGGGACGCCGCAATTCCTTGTGGCCATTAATGTCTGGTCTGGCCTGTTGTGCCATTGAAATGATCTGTACCGCAGCAAGTCGCTACGATTTTTCACGGTTTGGCATGGAAGTCATGCGCCCCAGCCCGCGGCAAGCGGATTTCATGCTTATTTCAGGCACCGTAACAAAAAAGATGGTTCCACAACTGGTACGGTTATATAACCAGATGCCAGAACCAAAGTATGTTGTCGCGATGGGGGCTTGTGCCTCAGGTGGAGGGCCATTCAAAGAAGGATATTCAGTTGTTCCGGGCATCGATAAATTCCTGCCTGTGGATGTGTACATCCCAGGATGCCCGCGTACTCCGCAGGCATTACTAAATGGACTCATGAAATTACAGGAAAAGATCGACCATCAAACTCTGAAGAGTGATGCGCACTGGTATAAAAAAGGGGGATCCGCGCCAATCCCCGTTCCCATTCTGGGCCCGGATTTAATAGATCTGAGAAAGATCGAGCAGATCCGCCTGGCAAGTCAGGCTCCTGAACCTGGCACTGACGAGGACAATCATGAGGTGCCCCATGAGTGATCACTCCGCGATTGTGAGTACAATAGCCGAAGTTCTTCCTGAGTGGTTTTTACCCGATAACCGGCCGGGGTATGCAGGGCTGATCGTCCCATCAGAACGGATCCACGAAGCCGCGGAATACTTGAAGGACCAAAAGCATTTTGACATGCTGACATCGGTGACTTCTGCAGATTATTTCCCTGAAGACCGTCTAGAGATGGTTTATCACTTCAGGCGTAGTACCGGCGGTGAACCGCTCCGTATCAAATGTATCCTGAACCGTAAAGACAGCCAAATCGATAGCCTGGTAGATGTTTTTCCCGGTGCGGAGTTGCAGGAGCGCGAGGTTTGGGATTTGATGGGTGTACGTTTCATGGGTCACCCGGACTTGCGCCGAATACTTACCTGGGAAGGGTTTGCCGGCCATCCATTACGAAAAGATTGGAAGGAACCCTTCTTCGAAGAAGAGATAAAACCTTATAAAAGCCGGTGGCCAGATGGAAAGTTCATCCGGGCCGAGGAGAAAAATCCTCTGGGAGATAATCTTTGTTTCCCGCCAGGTTTTGACCCGGAAAGTTGGGTTCCCGATAAAGATGAGACCCTGTATAAAAGCATGACCAGGGTTGCTAAAGCCGGGGAAGATGGATTTGATTCAGATACGATCATTGTTAATCTAGGGCCGCAGCACCCGTCCACACATGGCGTTTTCCGCATGGTTGCCAGGCTGGATGGCGAGACCGTTGTAGATTTGAAACCGGTGATGGGATACTTGCACCGAAATCATGAAAAAATTGGGGAACGGAATACTTTCCTGGGTAATATGCCGTTCACAGACCGGCTGGATTATATCTGTTCAATGAGCAACAATTTTGCTTATGCTCTGGCAGTGGAAAAACTGTTAAACGTTACTCCGCCAGAACGGGCAGAATACATTCGTGTCATCATGGCTGAGCTGACCCGGATCGTCAATCATCTAGTTGCCAATGGTTTCCTTCTAAACGATCTGGGAGCCTTTTTCACCCCGGTTCTGTATTCCCTGGAAGAACGTGAATTCATTCTGGATTTCTTTGAAGCAGCATCGGGATCACGAATGATGTGCAACTACTTCCGGTTTGGAGGAGTTGTCCGTGATCTGGATGAGCACATGATGGGCATGCTTAAAGCCATTTTGGAGCGTTTACCGCGGAAAATGGATGAATTGGAAAAGTACCTGATTGGCAGCGAGATCGTTAGAGTTCGATCCGAAGGGGTGGGAATCCTAACCCCTGAAGCAGCCATTGCAAACAGTGCCACTGGCCCACTATTGAGAGCTTCGGGTGTACCTTATGATTTACGTCGGGCAGATCCGTATAGTATATACGACCGTTTTGATTTTGATGTATGCGTCCGATACCACGGAGATATCTATGACCGTTTCATGTTGCGTATTGATGAGATCCGACAAAGCATTCGTATACTAAAACAAGCGGTGCGCGATATACCCAACGGCCCGGTTTTAACTGGCAAACCGCAATATCAGGTGAGAGTACCAGCGGGCGAAGCCTACGGCCGCGTGGAAGGACCCAAAGGCGAACTTGGTTTCTACCTGGTCTCAAATGGAAAGTCTAATCCGGCACGATACCATGTGCGCGCCCCAACCTTCATCAACTTGACCAGTCTGGCTGGAATGAGCCGTGGGAACAAGGTGGCAGATGTCGTAACGATCCTCGGATCCATCGATATTGTACTGGGTGAGGTGGACCGTTAATCGGGTCCAGGAGGAAACAATGTATGGTCTAGGAATCCTCAAAGGGTTATCAGTCACACTTAAGCACTTCATCCTGACATTCGTGGATGATGCCAAACGTGGTAAAGCCCGGTATCAATCTCCGCAGGGGATCGCATACCGGCAAAGCACTGAGTTATCGGGCTTGTTTACCGTTCAGTATCCGGAGGAAAAACTGCCTGTTCCGGAAGAATTCAGGTATATACCATTTCTGGTCTATGAAGAGGAAGATGGTCAGAAAAAACTGCGTTGTACCTCATGTGGTATCTGCTCAAAAGTATGCCCTCCCCAATGCATCTATATTGTACGGTCTGTCGACCCGGAAACCGGAAAGCCGGTTCCAAATCCCGCAGAATTTTGCATTGATGTGGATATCTGCATGAACTGTGGATTGTGCGCAGAGTATTGTCCGTTTGATGCCATCAAGATGGATCATGATTATGAGATAGCTTCCTTCGATCGGATCAAGCATCACGTTTTTGATATATCACGTCTTGCAAAACCTGTTTCTTATTATGCTTCCATCCGGCCGAAGAATTACAAAACCGAGGAAGAAGCCCGGGAAGCCAAAGCAGCTGCAAAACAAGGCGCGGCATCGGTCTGATGATGGTGAACGTAGAAACCGAAATCCTTTTCCCGTACAGGCTGATCCCCGAGTTGCGTGCTTTGCGGGGTGGCGAATGGAATCACCTCGTGGAACGTGTAACCCAGGTCGATGAAATGAGTGAGGAATCTCTGGCATTCATTCTCATGATGGTTAAACTTTGCGGATGCGCAAACTGTACTACCGACTCCTTTCGGGGAATGCGAGGGTGCAATCAATGTGCTAAGCAGAGCTTGAAACGGTTTCGTGGGGATGATGAGGAGCTTATACGTCTTTACTCAGATGCCAGACAGGAAGTAATACAATACCTACCAGCAGCAAATTCAGTAGAATAAGGATGAGACAATTATATGGATCGTATTAGTGAGCAGGTAGTTCTTGCTGCTCTATCACAGGTTCAGGATCCTGAATTACACCGGGATCTGGTCACATTGAATATGGTCAAAGATGTTCAGGTGCATGACAACGATATTAGCCTGACGATCAACCTGACAACCCCAGCTTGCCCTCTACGTTCACAGATAGAAAGTGATGCTTTAGGGGCATTGAAAAAAATTCCCGGAGTGGGCAATATCAAAATCCAGATGGGATCGAGTGTACCGGATGATGGCCGTAATCGGGGTATGATGCAGCTCCCAGTTCGAAATGCCATTGCAGTCGGTGCCGGTAAAGGTGGTGTAGGAAAGAGCACGGTTGCTGTGAATTTGGCTGTCTCTTTGGCAAGATCCGGGGCACGGGTCGGTCTTTTGGATGCTGATATTTATGGTCCAAACATCCCCACAATGATGGGGTTGGCAGGATTACCACCCGGTGGTGGAGAGAAAATACCCCCGGCGGTGGCTTATGGGGTCAAAGTGATCTCGATCGGTTTCATGGTTCAACCTGGACAGGCGATGATCTGGCGCGGACCGATGCTGCATTCTGCCATTCGCCAGTTCCTCGGCGATGTGGACTGGGGGGAGCTGGATTACCTGGTGATCGATCTGCCACCAGGAACAGGAGATGCCCAGCTAAGTCTTGCCCAATCCATCCCTCTCTCCGGAGCTGTCGTAGTGACGTTACCCCAGGATGTTTCGGTTGAGGATGCCAACCGTGCAGTGGCGATGTTCCGTGCTATGAAAGTACCTGTCCTGGGTGTAGTGGAAAATATGAGTTTCCTGACATTACCCGATGGTACCCGAATGGAGATTTTCGGAAAAGGTGGCGGAGAGAAGTTGGCAGCGGCAGCGGGTGTGCCTTTCTTGGGCAGCATTCCTATTGATGCGGATGTTCGCGTAGGTGGTGATTCCGGTAAACCAGTGGTTATCAGCCAACCCAACAGCCCATCTGGTAAGGCATTGCAAGCAATCAGTGAATCTATTGCCGCGCGCATCAGTATTGCAGCTATTCAAGGCATAGAGACCAGTTCTGCAGGTTGAGGATGATATAATCCTTTTATGGATCAAAAGATTGTTAGTGTCCGCTTTACCCCGATGGGCAAGGCATATCACTTTGACGCTTCCGGATTGGCGGAAGTTCGTAAGGGAGATTATATTGTTGTGGAAACAACTCGCGGCTGGCAACTGGGTCAGATCGTAGATTTTCCACAGAAAGTACATCCACCCGCGGAAGGTGGTTTTAAACATATCGATCGGATAGCCAGCGCTAGAGATCTGGCTATGCGACAATCCTGGCAGGCTAAAGAAAGCGAAGTCACTGAACGCGCCAGAACGCGAGCCAGAGAGTTAAAATTGCATGGTGTCAAGATCATTTCCGCGGAATATAGTTTCGATGGATTACGGTTATCGATCACCTTTAGTACAGAGAGTGAAGATAAGGTTGAGCTAAAATCACTTCGCTCGGATATGCAAAAAGCTTTCTCGCCTGCGCAAGTAGAGATTCGCCAGATTGGCCCCAGAGACGTCGCCAGAGTTTTCCATGGCATAGGTGTCTGTGGTATGGAACAACGCTGCTGCTCTACTTTCCTGACTGAATTCTCATCAATTTCTATTCGCATGGCAAAGGAACAGGGAATTTCTTTGACACCGGGGGAGATTACCGGAATGTGCGGTCGTCTGCGCTGCTGCTTGAATTATGAATATGAGCAGTATTGTGCCATGCGGCAGGATCTACCCAAAAAGAATAAACGCGTAATGACCCCGGTAGGTGAGGGGAAGGTGATAGATATTGCCACTTTGCGCCAGCGGGTCATCGTTGAGATCCCTGATTCTGGCAGGCGGGAGTTTGGTAAAGACGAGATCACCGTACTCGATGATGATCACCATGCTGCACCTTCCAGAGAGTTTGACCCCGATATTCACCCTGAGGAGAAGAAGCTGATCCCCAAAGATCTTCCTGATGATAAAAAGCTCCCATCACAACGCGAACCATTCGCGCAGCCAGCCGGGAGATATAACCGCCCACAGCAAAGTAATAATCCAAGGCAAGATGATAGACACGGGAACCGTGACCGTAAACAACAAGGTAACGGGACGAATCCTTCAGAAGGTAATCCTGATCTGCAGCACAAAAGCACTGGAAATGGACCCAACCGGAAATTTTTCCGGAGGGATAAGAAAAAGCCAAGTCCACCCGGTTGATGAACATATTACAACCTGAAAACTGGCAGAAGAAAAAGAAGATCCTGGTCATCCTGGCACATCCGGATGACCCGGAATTTTTCTGTGGTGCCACTCTGGCGCGTTGGGCAGAGGCGGGTCATGAAATATCCTATCTGCTGCTCACAAAAGGTGACAAAGGCTCTGATGACCCAACCATGACCCCCGATCATCTGATGGCAATCCGCACTGCGGAGCAGGTGGCAGCTGCCCACGTAATTGGTGTGAAGCAGGTTGTGTTTTTTGATTACCCGGATGGTTACCTGATACCTGATCTGGATATGCGATTAAAGCTTGTCAGGCATATTCGAAAAGAAAGACCCGAAATCATTGTAACCAGCGACCCTCTCAACTACTATATCCGCGGAAAACATATCAACCACCCGGATCATCGGGCAGCTGGACAGGTGACACTGGATGCTGTATTCCCGGCAGCCGGAAACCGTTTCTTCTTTCCAGAACTTATTAATGAAGGCTTATTGCCTTTCTCTCCGGAAGAAGTGTGGATCTCCCTCACACAGGAGGCAACCATACTTCTGGACGTCACAGAACACTGGCAAACGAAGGTCAATGCTTTGATCTGTCATGCTAGCCAAATCGGTGATGCACACTCATTCAAATCCGCCATGCAGGAGAGGCGAACACCAGATAGCTCAGCAGACAATCCGAGATATGAAGAAGGATTCCGTCGTTTGTTCAAGAGGTGATCAGTGATCAAAGGTCAGATCAATACCTTGTTTAAAGAGATGGTTGCGGTCAGAAGAGACTTGCATCAACATCCTGAACTGGCTTTCCAAGAGATTCGGACCGCGGGTATCGTCTCAACGGAATTACGGCGGTTAGGTTACACGGTTGAGGAAGGAATAGCAGTCACAGGGGTAGTTGGAGTCCTGGACAGCGGTAGGCCAGGAAAGACATTATTGCTACGTTTTGATATGGATGCATTACCTATCGGAGAGGAAACAGGGCTGGAGTTCAGCTCGAACCAACAAGGTGTGATGCATGCTTGCGGGCATGATGGACATGTTGCAATTGGCCTTGCGGTTGCCAACCTCCTGGCCAGTAACAAAGATCATCTTCAGGGTCGCATTGTGATGCTATTTCAGCCTGCGGAAGAGGGCACAGGTACAGGCACAGCGATGCGAACTGGTGGTGCGGAAGCGATGATCCTGGCCGGGGTACTCGCAAAGTATGCACCAGATCAGGCTGTAGCTGCGCATTTATGGAATGGGATCCCGACAGGTGATGTGGTCATCCATGGCGGAGCGATTATGGCGGGGGCGGATCAGATCTTGATTACAATCCATGGACGGGGAGGACATGGTGCTCAACCTCAGCTGACAGCAGATCCAGTCCTTGCTGGCGCACAGATTCTAATAGCCTTGCAATCCATTGTATCCCGCAATGTTTCTCCGCAAGATACTGTAGTGATCTCCATTACCATGTTCCACGCGGGTGAAGCAGTAAACGTCATTCCCGGAAAAGCTATCCTGCAAGGCACCATGCGTACGTTTGGGCTGGCTTCTCGTGAGTTTATCGCCAGTCGGATTACCGAGGTAGCGACGCAGATTGCGGGTGCGATGGGTTGCTCCACGGAGGTGCAGATCACAAGAATTGCTCCGGCTGTTGAGAATTCCTCCGATGTAGCCATTCGGGTTCAAAAAACAGTGGAAAGGTATGCTCCTCATCTGAACATTGATACCGAAACGAAGTTGATGGTCTCAGAAGATATGGCTTATTTTCTGCAGAAAATACCAGGATGTTATGTATTGATTGGCGCTGGTGGATCCCATTCAGAAACCATACATGGGCATCATCACACGGGATTCACATTTGATGAGGAAGCCATGCGCCATGCGGTTCAGGTACTTGCCGGCTACGCCTTGGACGAGTTATCTGCTTAGAAACGCAAATAATTACTTAAAGCACTTGACCTGTTGGAGGTGCTGCTGTATACTTGATTTATCAGAATAATCATATTAATCAGATAGATAATGGGCCATGACAAAACGAGCAAACCACACTCAGGCATTATCGGACTTTCTGTATTATTTGAGCCAGCGAACAGGGTCGGAATCGGAACGGATCCCATCATTGATCGAACTAAGTCAGCAGCTGGGGCTAAGTGTAGCCACATTGCGGGAACAGCTTGAAGTTGCCAGAACTCTGGGACTGCTGCAGATCAAACCACGTACGGGCATTCAAAAAGTGCCTTACTCATTCACCCGAACACTGACTACCAGTATCAATTATGCACTGGCTGAGAATCCGACGAATTTCACCCAGATAGCTGACCTGCGCAGACACCTGGAATCGGCATATTGGATGGAAGCAGCCAGTAAGCTGACACCGGATGACATTGATAACCTTTATGCCATCATCGATACGGCGAACCGAAAGCTTAAATTAAGACCTCCACAAATTCCCCATTCAGAACATAAAAAATATCACCTGATGATGTACCAGAAACTGGCGAACCCATTCGTTTTGGGAATGCTGGAAGCGTACTGGCAGGCATACGAAGCCATGGGATATGACGTATATGCGGACATGGCTTACCTGGAAAAGGTCTGGAGCTATCATCAAAAGACTGTAGACCAAATCGCGAAAGGTGAGCTGAATGCGGGTTACCAGTCATTCTTTGCACACCTTGAGATGATCAATCATCGGGTGACGCCCTCGCGTGGGAGCAATTTTGAATAGACTAAGGGAGATCCTTTATGAAATCTCAAACACAGAACATCATTAATGATTTTTGTATTACCTTTGCGACAGTTAACGGAAGTGGCAGCCAGACTGCCAATAATACCATCCTGCGCGCACTCTTTAAAATGGGGATCCCGATTTCAGGAAAGAATAAGTTCCCTTCCAATATCCAGGGTTTACCAACCTGGTATTCGATCCGGGTTAGCAAAGATGGCTACCTGGGCAGACTGGAAAAAGATGATATTGTTGTTTGCATGAACCCGGCTTCCTTCGAAAATGACCTGGCATATCTCACCCCCGGAGGAGTCGTTCTTTATCCAGATGATTTCAAGCAATCCATACAACGCACGGATATCACTGCTTACTCCATGCCAGTGAAAGCATTATCGAGATCGGCGGATGTTTCACCCGCCTTGCGTGATTACATTGCCAATATGGTTTATGTCGGTGTACTGGCTTGGTTGCTGCAGATTGATCTGGATGAGATTCAACAGGCTCTGAACCATCACTTCAAAGGGAAGCAAAAAGCGGTTGAATCTAACTTCTCGGTCGCACGGGAAGCGTTCCAGTGGGCGGGTGCGAATTTAAAGAAGAACGATCCATACCGGGTGGAACGGATGGCTCCCCTCGAAGAATATATTATGACCGATGGCAACACAGCTGGCGCATTAGGATCTATTTTTGGTGGCGTGCAATTTGTTGCCTGGTATCCCATCACTCCGGCCTCGACTCTACCAGAGGCGCTCATTGAATTCTTACCACAATATAGAAAAGACCCCCTGACCGGGAAAAATACCTATGCAGTTGTGCAGGCAGAGGATGAGCTGGCTGCCATTGGTATGATCATCGGTGCCGGTTTTGGCGGATTACGTTCAATGACTGCTACTTCCGGCCCAGGGTTGAGCTTGATGACTGAATATGCTGGTCTGGGTTATTTTGCTGAAGTACCTACCGTCATCTGGGATGTCCAACGCGTCGGGCCAAGTACTGGCTTACCAACCAGAACAGCGCAGAGTGACATGACCATGGCGCACAATCTTGGCCACGGTGATACCCGGCATGTGCTCCTTATCCCAGGCAGTGTAACGGAGTGTTTTGAATTCGGCTGGAAAGCTTTTGACATCGCTGAACACCTGCAAGCACCCGTATTTGTGATGTCTGATCTGGACCTGGGTATGAATCAATGGATGACCCGAAAATTTGAATATCCTGAACTTCCTATGGACCGCGGCAAAATCATGTGGGAAGAGGAATTGGAAAAGAGAATCGGTACCTGGGGAAGGTACGCGGATGTTGACGGAGATGCCATTCCTTATCGGACTGTCCCGGGGAACCTCCATTCAAGCGCTGCATATATGGCGCGTGGAACCGGTCATGATCCGGTGGCCCATTATAGCGAAGATCCTCAAGTGTGGGAGATCAATCTAAACCGGCTTGTAACCAAATACTATAGCGCGCGAGACCTGGTGCCACAACCGATGATTGATGTTTTACCAGGTGCAAACCAGGGAATCATTACTTACGGTTCTTCAGATCCGGCGGTCATAGAAGCTCGTGACATACTGCGAAAAAACGGTGTTAACCTTAACAAGCTTCGGCTGAGAGCTGTTCCATTTACCAGCGAAGTGGAAAGCTTCCTACGATCAAATGATACTGTGTATGTGGTAGAAAACAACCAGGATGGACAAATGGCTCAGCTTCTATCACAGGAATTCCCTGCACTTGCGGGTAAGCTTGTGAAGGTTGCCCATAATGATGGGTTACCCTTATCCGCAGAGTGGATCGTGGAAAGCATCCTTAAGGAAGGTGAATGATGGAAACACAGGTTGAAAGCAAGTACACAAAAAATGATTATCGCGGGCTGCCCTCGACACTTTGTCAGGGATGTGGTCACAACTCCATATCCAGCCAGATTATTAGTGCCTGTTTTGAGCTCGGAATTCAACCGGAAAAAGTGGTGAAGTTCAGCGGTATTGGGTGTTCCAGCAAGAGCCCGACATATTTCCTTAATCGCTCCTTTGGGTTTAATGGTTTGCACGGCCGCATGGCTTCGCTCGCCCTGGGTACACTTTTCGCGGATATAAGCCTGAAAGGAATTGGGGTCAGCGGGGATGGCGATACAGCCAGCATCGGGATGGGAGGATTTAAGCATCTTGTTCGCAGGAATATGCCGATGGTATATATCGTTGAAAATAATGGGGTCTATGGGTTGACTAAAGGGCAGTTCTCAGCGACCGCGGAAAAAGGATTGATGTTGAAGAAACAGGGTACCAACCCGTATCTACCAGTAGATATCGCTATGGAAGCGCTGGTCTCGAATGCTACTTTTGTTGCCAGGTCCTTTGCGGGCGATCCCAGGCAGGTGAAAGAATTGATCAAGGCAGCCCTCAGTCATAATGGCATCGCAGTGATCGATATCATCAGCCCCTGTGTTACTTTTAACAACCAGGAAGGCACATTGCATTCCTACACCTGGGGTAAAGACCGGGAGGCACCCTTGCACGAGATATCGTTCATTCCGCCTAGAGATGAGATTATGGTGGAGGACTTTGAAGAGGGTTCCGTCCGCGAAGTGACTATGCATGATGGATCACTCGTGTTATTAAAAAAGTTGGAAAATGACTACGACCCGACCGATCGTTGGCAAGCCTTGCGCATTCTGGAAGATGCCCAGCGCAATAACTGGCTAATTACAGGTTTGTTATATATCAATCCGGAGATACCTTCTCTTGTGGATATGTATGATCTCCCACAACAGCCATTAAACCGGATGTCTCAAGAACAGTTGCGGCCGGCAAGCAGTATCTTGGATGATATTAACGCGATGATGCAATAAGCTGAGAAGATTAGTCTTTACTCTGGCTTGACCCCTGACTCTTTGTCAGTATAATGATTAAAAATGTAGAAAGGTAGACAATGGCATGGAGATAACACAAAAACAGTATAAACATTGTGACCTCGTACAAGTCACCGGGCGGGTGGATAGCCAGACCTCCCCGCAGCTCGCGGAACTATTTAAAACAATCATGGATGCTGGAAGATTCAAAATTGTCCTGGATTGTTCGGGATTGGAATTCATCTCCAGTGCCGGATTGTGGGTATTGGTAAATGCTCAAAAGCAATGCAAGCGGTACAACCGCGGTGAGGTCGTACTGGCAGCAGTAGATGATCGGATTCGCGGTTCGCTGGATCTGGTTGGGTTTATCCCATATTTCCGCATTGTGGCTGACCAGACTGAAGCTGTTGGGCTCTTCTAAGTAAAATGACGACATATCCAGCGACATTCGCCAGCCTGGCTAGCATCTGCAGCCAGGTGCGTCAGGCAGCGAGTGTTGCAGGTTTTGATCAACAATCTGTATATGAAATTGAGCTGGCTGTGGATGAAGCCTGCGCCAATATCATAGAACATTCATACGGCGCAGAAGGTCTGGGGGATATCCGCTGCGATTGTTTAGAATCACCAGATAGTTTTACCATTATTTTGCAGGATACAGGATGTTGTTTTAATCCAGAAGATGTCCCTGAACCTGATTTGGTTTCACCCGTCGAAAAACGCCATGAAGGAGGGTTAGGACTCTTCTTTATGCGTCAAGGGATGGATGAAGTTCACTTTGAACCATGCGAGGGCAGCGGTACCCGCCTGACTATGGTAAGAAACAAAAAACGGAAGACCCGGTAGAGCGGTTTCCCTGCGTGAACAATCAAACTATGGATCAGTTAATACACCTGACGCAATCGGTATTAAACCAATCCACTATACAGGGTCAAGCCGAAGCGATACACGCTTATTTGGTTCAAACAGGGGTGTATCAGGCGGATGTTTGGTTAGGTGAAGTGATTAGTAAATTACCCGGGCAACATAACCTTTCACCTTTTCCTGACATTCCACAAAATCCGCTGATGGCAAAATCTGCAAATACAAAAAAAACATGGATAATCGGAAAAAACGGACGGCTGTCTGCCTATCAATCAGGCAGACAGGTGTATGCCATCGCCTGTCCACTGGTATTACAAGGCAGCCTTCTTGGGGTCATCTATGCGATTCGGAGTGATAGCCGACCCTTGCAAGAAGACGAAATAATATGGGCGCAAGCCATAGCCGGACAAGTTGCTCTCCCATTGATGATTAATCATCATACGGTGATCAAGAATTGGCGTTTGGAACAACTGGCTCTCATTCGTCAGGTAAATTCGCAGATAGCCGGCAGTAAAGACTTGACAGATTTATGTCATCAGGCTGTTGGGGATATCAATACAGCCTTCAAATACTTAGCAGTATCTCTCTTCACATTCTCAATGGATGGCTTGCTGGAATTTAAGGCTTCCAGTGTATCCACATCTGGTTCCGGAATATCAGATTATTTTGATTACCATAAACTTGTGCAATCCCCACTTCAGGCAGTGGCGATTTCTGGCAAGGAAAAATATATTGCAGATATTGCCCATTCTCCGGAAAGGGAAAAAGGTTGCATCCACTCAGGAGCAAACTCGAGAGTCATCATTCCCCTTTCACTGAATGGTGTTGTTTATGGCGTGATGGATATTCAAGCGGAACAAGCTTATGCCTTCCATGACATGGACCTGTTAGTCCTACGCTCATTAGCGGATACTTTAGCACTGGCGATTCGAGGTTCCCGGTTAAACGAAGACCTGATACAGCGTGTGGATGATCTTTCCACGGTCGCGGAAGTTACCCGTGTACTATCCTCCATATTGGATCTGGATATTCTTCTCGATCAGGTAGTCCAGATCATACACGAAAAATTCCATTACCCTTTCGTTCATTTGTATGTCGTACATTCTGAGGATGATCGGGTCTTCTATAAGGCAGGGGCAGGCAGTCGTAGCGACCATCTGGATCATGTCGGCCTGGAATACCAGATATCCGATGAACGGGGAATTATTCCCTGGGTGGCCAGAACCGGGGAAACCCGCATCGTGAATGATGTGTTTGCTGATGAATATTACCGTCCCGCTCCATATCTACCTGACCGAACAGCAGCTGAAATGGCAGTACCTTTAAAATTTGGCGGTAATATACTGGGAGTGCTAGATATTCAATCAGACAAAATCAATGACTTCAGCGCCGCAGATGAAATGCTAATGGAAGCAATGGCGGATACGATTGCCGTCGCTGTTCGAAATGCAAGACTATATTACAGTGAACGGTGGCGAAGGCAAACGGCAGAGAGTCTGCGCGAAGTGGCAAGTTTACTTTCAGCAAATGCCGAACTCGATAAGTTATTAGAAAGTGTTTTACAGGCTCTGGAAAGCGTACTGCCATGTGATGCGTCCGCGATCTGGCTGTTGAACACAATGGATACATCCGGGACTTCTTTACAACCCGCAGTTGTTCACGGCCTGGCTCCGGGAGAGGTGGAGGAATTAAGCAGGCACAATCCGATGAGCATGGATTGGTTGCAGCGTTCACTTTTTTCCGCAGAACCTGTTGTACGGACAACGAGCGATCATCCAGATCCTCTGGGATGTGGATTGAACTTCCCCAATGAATACTCAGCGATTGCAGTACCTCTACGTTCTGGAAATCAACCCTTGGGGTTGTTAGAGCTGATTCAAAGGCGGGAGGCGCGTTATGGAAAGGAATCAATCGCGTTGACAGCAACATTTGCATCCTATGCTGCGGCAGCGATCTACAATAACCGGCTCTACACTTCCGCGCAAGAACAAGCCTGGGTTTCTACGGTGCTTCTACAAGTGGCAGAGGCCATGCAGACCATTACTTCAATCGAAGACTTGATGGATACGATCGTGCGCTTTACCCCCATGCTGGTCGGCATTAAGAGTTGTGCCACTTTGTTATGGCAAGAAAGCCTGGAAGAGTTCCAACTCTATTCACTCTCCGGTTTCAAGGTTCCCGATGGACGGGGACCGGTAAGCATCTCACCGGTAGATTCCGTTCCGCTTGCCAGGTTGCTGGCAGATGGGCTTCCGGTTTTCGTGGATGACCTTTCCGTTGAACTGCCGCAGTTGCAACTTGTATCCGCAGATAGTGATCATTTGCAGATTGTCGCAATCCCCTTGGCTACCCGGAAAAAAGTACAAGGGGCGATGTTGGTTGCTTACTCCTCCCAGGATATCGACCCTGCGACAGATCCCATCACCAGCGAGCGTTTAGCGATCATTCAAGGTATTGCCCACCAGGCAGGTGTGGCTATTGAGAACATGCAGTTGATCGAAAGCCAGCAGCAAGAGACTTATATTTCTGCAGCACTTCTTCAGGTTGCCCAAACCTTAGCCGGTGCGAATCATGTAGAGGATCTGTATGCGTCCATCGCTCAAATCACACCGATATTGACAGGATCTGAGATTTGCCTGATCTATGAATTGGATGAGGAACACCGCAGATTCCAACTGGTGGAGCAGAGTGGATTACGTCAAGTAGACACAGAAGGAGTGAATATTGACCACCCCCTCCTTGCTGAGTTCAAGCTGTTGGAAAATGTAGCCACCAGTCGCCAAGTGGCGTTTATCGAACCGGTAGACAACCCAAAGGATTGGCTTTCCCGCATCCCCCTTCCTCTCTCTATGGATAGACCGCCTGTTTTAAGTAACCCCATTCTGTTAGGATTCCCCCTGGCTATAAAAAATGAGGTATTTGGCGTTCTCGTGGTGCAAGAATCTGCTGAGAACCGCCTCTACCTGCACAAGAGATTAGAGCTACTCCTGGGTATTTCTCAGCAAACTGCTCTTGCCATCCAAAATGACCGGCTGCAGGGTATGGAATTATCACGGGAGAGGATGGAAAAAGAGTTCCAGATCGCCCGTGATATTCAACGTACCTTTCTCCCTTCAGAACTCCCTACCCACCCCGGATGGGATCTGGATGTACGGTGGAGAACCGCACGCGAGGTTGGCGGGGATTTCTATGATGTTTTTCCAGTTCCAGATGGTAGGTTGGCTATCCTCGTTGCGGATGTAACTGATAAAGGGATGAGCGCTGCTCTTTATATGACAGTGACGCGAACCTTACTGAGGACTGTCTGCCAACAGATTACCAACCCTGCAGAGATTCTATACCGCGTAAATGAACTATTGCTGCGAGACACACCTCACGGTATGTTCATTACGGCTTTCCTGGGAATCCTTGACAGACAAAGTGGATTGTTAGATTACTCTAATGCGGGGCATAATCTCCCAATCTGCCGACGAGAAGATGGCAGGTTGGAAAAGTTGCTAAAAAGTGGTATGCCTCTAGGCATTCTTGAGGATCTTGTTTTGCTTGGGCACCAGATTCACATGGGTCATGGCGATACATTGGTCATGTTCACAGATGGGGTTACAGAATCGAGCACCGCCACCGATTTCTTTGGGGATAACCGTTTGGAGGAGGCTATTCGTCATGCCCCTCAAAATACAGTGTTAAATATCCTACAAGCGGTTGAGGATGCGATGACAGAATTCCTCGGTTCAGAGGATCCTGCAGATGATATGACCATCCTGGCTTTACATCGCAAGATGATGAAATTGAAAGATTAACTTTCGCCAACGGTATGCAGTAAGGCAAAATTAGGGGGACGCATACGCGAAACGGGAAAACCCGCGATCAGAACAACCTGGTGCCCTACCATTTCAGGGTAGATGCCTTTTATAGCTGCATCCACTGTTGTGATCATGGCATCCGTTGTGCCAACAAACGGGATCCACACGGGGGTCACACCACGGTACAAAGACATACGCCGGCATGTTTCTGGGGTGGGTGAAAAGCCAATGATCGGGTCGACAGGTTGAGCTTTAGACATGAGCAAGGCGGTTCTTCCGGTCTGCGTGAAAACAGCGATCGCACAAACTTCCCTATCACGTGCAAGCTCTTTTGCTGCCTGGGTCATCGCAATGGCGTCGTCTGAAGAATCGCGCTGCGTTGACGGCAAGCAACCACTCCATTCGGAAAAGTGAGCTTCTGCATCACGGATGATCATATCCATCATATGGATACTTTCTACCGGGAACATGCCGCTGGCAGTTTCAGCGGATAACATGACAGCATCTGTGCCATCAAAAACTGCATTGGCAACATCGGCGGCTTCTGCCCGAGTAGGTGAGGGATTACTTACCATCGACTCAAGCATCTGAGTGGCTGTGATCACCGGCCGGGCATGTAGATTGGCTGCCTGGATAATGCGCTTCTGCGCCACCGGCACCAGCGCTGGCGAGAGTTCCACGCCCAAATCTCCCCGGGCTACCATAACCGCATCCGCGCTTTGGACGATTGCAGTCAGATTGTCAAGCGCTTCGGGTCTTTCTAATTTTGCGATTATGGGTAGATGAATTTGGTCGTTGGTATAGGCAGCCATCTCCTGCCGAACTGCCTGAAGGTCGTCCGGAGTGCGGATAAAGGAGACGGCAATAAAATCAACACCGGCATCTAATGCAAAGCGCAAATCTTCGCGGTCTTTTTCAGTAAATGCAGGTAAGTCCAAGGAGACTCCGGGGAGGTTAAAACCCTTTCTGGATGTGATCGTCCCCCCGTAATGCGCCTCCACGAGTACTTTATCAGGAAAGGTGCGAACAATCTCAAATTCCAACCGGCCATCGTCCATCAGGATCTTCATGCCAGGTTTCAATTGTGAGATGAGACCGGGAATTGGTATATGAAGTACTCCCATACCTGTATCAGATGTGCTCAGGTTATCAGGCAGGGAAGGAAATGTGACTGTCAGGTTATCACCGGGTTTGACCAACAGAGAGCCGCCGGGAATCTCCCCTATCCGGACTTTTGGTCCCTGCAAATCAGCCAGGATACCCAGTTGAATGTTTTTTTGTTGTGCCAGGCCGCGCAGCAGGGCTACTACGGCCTGGTGTTCTTCGTGTGTTCCATGAGAAAAATTCAGTCTGGCTACGTTCATACCAGCATCCAGCATAGCCGCCAGGGTACGTTCTTCACGACTGGATGGGCCAATAGTGGCAACGATCTTAACTTTTCTCGTTTGTACCATACCCATCTATTTCATGGTTAAGACATCGCGTATGATAGGCATCGCCCAATCGATCGTCTCTCTGTCTATAACGAGTGGCGGGGCGAAGCGAATGACATGCTGGTGAGTTTCTTTGGCCAATATGCCTTTCTTCTCCAGGGCTTCACAGAAGCGGCGTGCCCCACCAGATGCAGGGTGCAGTTCGACACCGATCAGCAAGCCTTTTCCGCGGATCTGTTTGATATGTGGGCTATTGACTTCGCTCAATTGGTCCATGAAGTAGGTGCCCATCTCTTCAGCTTTCTGGGCGAGTTTCTCATCTTTCAAAACTTTGATCGATTCACGTGCGACCGCAGCAGCCAGGGGATTGCCGCCGAAGGTGGAGCCATGTTCTCCAGGGACGAAAAGTGATAAGATGGGTGCATCTGCCAGAACGGCAGATACCGGGTAAAATCCACCTGCGAGCGCCTTGCCAATCGTAACAATATCTGCCCGCACTCCTTCATGCTGACATGCAAAGACCTTGCCAGTGCGGCATAAGCCAGTTTGGATCTCATCCGCAATGAAAAGTACATTGTGGCGAGTGCAACATTCGCGCACTTTCTTTAAATAACCAGCTGGTGGGATGATGACTCCAGCTTCACCCTGTATCGGTTCGATAAACACAGCAGCAGTGTTAGGTGTAATAACTTTTTCTATGGCATCCGCGTCGCCATAGGGAACTGTGATGAATCCGGGAGTAAAAGGACCGAAATCCTCCTTGTAGAGGGGTTCCGTTGAGAATGAGATCGTAGAAATTGTGCGGCCGTGAAAATTTCCTTCTGCGGTGATGATCTCGGCTTGGTATTTCGGTACCTTCTTCACCTGATATGCCCATTTACGGGCGAGTTTGAGCGCGGTTTCTACAGCTTCAGCGCCAGAATTCATCGGCAAGGACATTTCATACCCTGTGAACTCGCTCAGTTCCTTATAGAAGAAGGGCAGCTGATCATTGCGGAATGCACGAGAAGTAAGCGTTATTTTTTTGGCTTGTTCAATTAGGGCTTTCAGGACACGGGGATGAACATGCCCCTGATTAACTGCTGAATACGCACTAAGGCAATCAAGGTATTTCTTGCCTTCGACATCATAAACCCAGACTCCATCACCCCGCTCAATCACTACATCCAAAGGATGGTAATTGTGCGCACCGTACTGTTCTTCTAATTGAATATAATCAGCAGTTTTCATTTTATACAGCTCCCAGGATAGTGGCCACGACGGCCTTTTGAGCATGCAGGCGATTATGTGCCTGCGGGAATAAGCGGCTGTGAGATCCATCGGCTACCGCATCAGTGATCTCCTGCCCGCGATGAGCCGGCAGGCAGTGCAGAACAATAGCTTTCTGATCAGCTTCCGTAACCAGTGCTTCATTCACCTGGTAAGGAGGGAAGACCAGTTCGCGTTTTTTACTTTCTGCTTCCTGCCCCATGCTGGTCCAGGTATCGGTATAAATTACCTGGGCGTTCTTAACCGCAGCATGCGGGTCACGCAGCGAGGTAATGGTTGAGCCGGAGGATGCAGCTAGTTTCCGGCCGATCTCTATGGCTTTGGGATCCACATCATAGCCTTCGGGTGTAGCCAGAGTGTAATGAGCGCCGAGTTGAGCACAAACATGCATCAGGGAGACTGCTACGTTATTACCATCTCCCACATAGGTGACGTGCAATCCTTTCAGAGAGCCGAATTCCTCCTGGATCGTGAGAGCATCCGCCATTGCCTGGCAGGGATGATTGTAATCACTTAGACCATTGATTACAGGGATGGAGCACCATTTTGCCAGTTCGAGAATGTGCGCATGATCAAAAACTCGCGCCATGATCAAGTCCACGTATCCGCTTAAGACCCGCGATACATCGGCAATGGATTCTCGCTGACCGAGGCCGATTTCAGCGGGGGAAAGATACAGAGCATCACCACCAAGGTGGCGCATTGCCATGTCAAAGGAAACGCGAGTGCGCAGAGATGGCTTCTGAAATACCATAGCCATGGTTTTCCCCTGCAAAATGGGCTTGTTTTTTCCTTGGTTATACTCTTTCTTCAACTGAATGGCCAGATCCAGCATATTTTGGATGTCTGCAGATGTGTAATCTGAGACTGCAAGGAAATCTCTTTTCATGTACACTCCTGTATGGATTGAATTGGGCTGCGAGTGAAGTATATCACAGCAGAGTTATGCTTATCGATTCGAATGGATCCCTCGACGGGGCTTACGAAAGGATGATCGTAAGAGAGCGGATGATGAGATTCGAATGGATCCCTCGACGGGGCTCACGAAAGGATGATCGTAAGAGAGTGGGTGATGAGATTCGAATGGATCCCTCGACGGGGCTCACGAAAGGATGATCGTAAGAGAGCGGGTGATGAGATTCGAATGGATCCCTCGACGGGGCTCACGAAAGGATGATCGTAAGAGAGCG
>Ga0172375_10004144_pt1 | contig 21645 bp, 18 predicted proteins | sample LakKiv1m_FD_114537 | JGI IMG/M metagenome (GOLD analysis project Ga0172375, IMG submission 114537) | Freshwater microbial communities from Kabuno Bay, South-Kivu, Congo - kab_092012_11.1m | ecosystem: Environmental > Aquatic > Freshwater > Lake | place: Democratic Republic of the Congo...
TAATTACTAAGTGTTTACAATTAGGGGTTGAATGAGTGACGTGAATAAATTCAATCTTGAACGGTCCTAGTTGAAGATTGTTTTCCACCATAGTCATTTTATTTTTCAGGCCAAACTCACGAACCTTGGTTTCGGCCATAGCGATTGTCAACGTTGAACCAAAAATGGGAATGTCTTTAGGTAAACGAGGAAGAATATAAGGTAACCCGCCAATGTGGTCTTGATGAGCATGAGTAAGAATAATGCCGTGAATTTTTTTCTTGTTCTTTTCTAAATAAGTAATATCAGGAATAACAATATCAACCCCAAGAGCAGAATTACTAGGAAAACCAATGCCACAATCGACAATTAATTGGTCGTTGCCTATTTCATAAACATACATATTTTTAGTAACGTTGCCAATACCGCCCAGAGGAATAAGTTTTAGTTGATTCATATATATTTTTAGATTGATAATAAATTAAGCTGTGTTGTCTGATTATTTGAATCGGGGGAAGCAATTTTCTTTGCTTTTTGAGAAGGGTTTAATATGTTTTTTAATTTAATAAAGTCACCTTTAAAATCAATCATCGTCTTGGGATTCCTAAGGGCAGCGGCTGGATGAAACATAGGAAATAAAATAAAGTGATTTTCTTCCCAAACTGTGGGTATCGGCTGACCGTGAATCCGAGAAATAAAAACTCCAGAAATAAATTTCTCCATAGCAAAACGCCCTAGAGTAACCACATATTTAGGATTAATTATTTTTATTTGACGATCAAGAAAGTTTTTACAAGCATTTAACTCATCTGGTAACGGGTCGCGGTTTGCTGGGGGTCGGTGCTTAATCATATTGCCGATCCAGACATCACTACGATTAAAATTAATTTGATTGAGAGACATTTCCAATAATTGTCCGGCTCGGCCGACAAAAGGTTTCCCTACTCTGTCTTCAAAAAAACCAGGGGCTTCACCGAGAAAAATAATTTCAGCATCAGGATTACCCTCCCCGGGGACAGCATTTGTTCCCTGATATAATGAACAGCGGGAACAGTTTTTAATTTCCTGGTCTAACTGATCTAGTAATTTTTTTTTATCAGAAATATTCATAAATTAATTAAGCTAATACTTAGGTAAAAATTCTTTGATATTTTCAGGGGTAAGATTAACGGATTGAACTTGCCCGGAAACAACCATACCAGCCACTTTACGGGTGACTCCCTCAATATTTCTATTTAAAGTTCTAATACCAGCGTCATAACCAAGAGGACGGACTATCTGTTGCCAAAGAGATTCATCGATATTGATCGTTGTTTCTGGTAGCCCTGCTTCTTTGAGAGCTTTGGGTAATAAATATTCTTTGGCAATATGAATTTTTTCATCGTCGGTATAGCTGGGCATTCTAATAGGTTCAAGTCTGTCCATAACTGCTGTGGCAATATTGGTGGTGTTATTAGCAGTAGCAATGAAGAGTACCTCTGATAAATCAATCGGGTAATCGATAAAATGGTCAAGAAAACGATTGTTTTGAGTTGGATCGAGTAATTCAACTAAAACACCCATGATATCAGCTCGTGCTTCGTCAGTGACCCGATCAATTTCGTCAAGAAGAATGATTGGATTTTTAACTTGAACTTGACGAAGAGCCTTAACGATAAGACCCGGTTCTGATTCAAGGTGGAGTCTGGATTGGCCACGGAGATCACGAGCAGAACCAAGACCACCAAAGGGAATTCTGGCAATGGGACGGCCTAACGCTTCAGATAGAGCAAAAGCAAAAGTAGTTTTGCCAGTTCCAACCAAACCAACTAAAAGAATAATTGGAGCACGAGCAGTACCTAGGCTACGATTTAAACGAAGTTTAAGTACGGCCATATACTCAATGATTCTTTGCTTTACTTCCTCCATACCATAATGATGTTTGTCTAAAGTGGCTTTTATGGAAACTAGATCAATTGGACGATCAACACGCTTGTCCCAAGGCAAACTGGCAACCCAATCAATATAATGACTAACTTTTTCGAATTCTTCCGAATAGAACCCTTGGTCGATCATCCTTTCAAGACGGTCAACCATCGATAAAATTTTTTCTTTTAGGTCTAAGGGGAGAACAACTTGATTTATTTTTGTCCTAAGACCATCAAGGTCTTTTTTTACCAAATCCTGAGCAGTATCCATATAGTTGTAAGTATATCAGCGATGGTCACGAAAATGCTTAAAAGGGGGACGATTGTCTTGACTAGAAGCTGAATTGGTTTGATTTTTATCAGTTTCTGGAATTCGTCCACCCTCAAGAAGAGAAATGTTTAAACGACCTCGATCATCAACCTCATCGGTCCTAACGGTAACTTGATCACCAACAGCTAATACATCATTGGCGTCTTTGACAAAACCCTTGCCCATACGAGAGACATGAATTAAGCCGTTTTTGCCAGGTAAAACTTCAACAAAAGCACCAAAAGATTCTACTCTCGTAACAGCTCCCTTATATGTTTTGCCTATTTCAACCTCAGCAATTAAACCTTCAATTGTTTTTCTAGCTGAGGCAACCATTTCTGAATCAGTGCCAGTAACACTAACTTGACCAGCGTCATCAATATCTATTTGAACTGAAAAATCGGTTTGGAGTTTGCGGATAACTCGACCGCCCGGTCCAATTATTTCTCCTATTTTTTCGGGATCGATTGAGAAGCTAACTATTTGAGGAGCAAATTTACTAATTTCCTTTTTGGGCTCTTTAATGGATAAGGCCATTTTTTCGAGGATAAAAAGACGGCCATCTCTTGCCTGTTCAAGTGCTTGGCCCAAGAGAGCGGCGGAAACTCCGATTATTTTCACATCCATCTGCAAAGCGGTAATTCCATCAAGTGTTCCGGCAACTTTAAAATCCATGTCACCAAAATGATCTTCGATGCCAGCTATGTCACTTAGAGTGACAGTTTTACCCTCAGGTCCAGTAATTAATCCCATAGCGATACCGGCAACAGCTTTTTTAAGGGGGACACCAGCATCCATTAAAGCTAAAGAAGACCCGCAGATTGAAGCTTGAGAGGTACTACCATTACTAGAAACAATTTCTGATACCACTCTAATTGTGTAGGGAAACTCGGTTTCATTAGGGATAACTGGAAGCAAGGCTCGTTCAGCTAAAGCTCCATGGCCAATTTCACGTCGATTGGGAGCACCAAGTCGACTTGGTTCTCCGTTAGCGTACCCGGGCATATTGTAATGGTGCATATAACGTTTTGTTTCTTCTCCCGACATACTTTCAATCAACTGTTCTCGAGACGGAGAGCCTAGAGTGACAATTGAAAGAGCGTGGGTCAACCCCCGCTTAAAAAGAGCTGAGCCATGTGTCCGTGGAAGTAGGCCTGTTTCAATCTCGATCGGTCTGATTTCGTCAGGACGTCGATTGTCAAAACGAATATTAGTTTCTAAAATTCGACGACGAATTTCTTTGCCAACGAGATCGTTTATTGTTCTAACTAACTGAGGCTGGTCCAACTCTGGATTTTCTTCACTAAGTTTAGCGATTAGTGGTTCTGTCTTAAAATTTTCACCAGTTGTCTGGGGATTTTGAAACAAGTTTTCTATATCTAAATTCTTTTCAACTAATTCGATTAAACTTGGTTCGAAAACTTCTTTGGGGTAATCCTGTTTCGACTTAGCAATATCTTTAATAAAAAATTTAATACCCTCGATGATTTTGTCTATGTGTTTTTGTCCAAATTCAAGAGAGGTTAAAATTTCCTTTTCGCTAACTTCATTTGCACCGGCTTCAACCATAGCAATTGAACCTTTTGTTCCAGAAATAATCAGATCCAAACTGGAATTTTTTTTGTCGGAATTAACTGGATTGAAGAGAAGTTTTTTGTCAACTAAACCAAGACGAACAGCACCAACCGGGCCATTCCAAGGGATGTCAGATAGAGACAGTGCGGCGGAGGTGGCAATTATTCCTAAGGTTGCCGGATCATTTTCTCCGTCAAAGGAGAGCGGAGTAATTACAACTTGAACTTGATTGTTAAAACCATTAGGGAAGAGGGGGCGAATTGAACGATCAATCAAACGAGAAATAAGAATTTCTCTATCTGAAGGTCGGCCTTCACGTTTGATAAAACGAGATGAGCTAATGACACCTCCAGCATAATATCTTTCTCGGTATTCAACATGAAGAGGAAAATAATCAATTCCTTCTTCGGCCGGACCGGAAACGACGGTAGCCAAAACGATAGTATCGCCACAACGAGCGGTAACGGCTCCATTGGCCTGAACGGCTAATAAACCTGTTTCTAATAAAATCGACTGTTCACCTAAGTCGATTGAGTGTGTTTTTTTAGACACAATATTCCTTTCTCCAAGAGAATTTGCAAGAAGTAAGCCGCAAACGTCTGTTTTGACAAGCGTTTCTGTCTTGCTCCCTTAAGTCTCTTGACTAAATTTTAGTTATTAAATTTTAATTGCTAATACCCAAAGATTTGGTTAAATCTGAATAGTCTTTGTTGTTAGTGCGATTAAGATAATTTAAAAGCCGACGACGTTTGCTAATAATTTTTAGTAATCCCCGACGAGAGTGATTATCCTGACGATGGATCTTAAGGTGTTTAGTTAACTCTTTAATCTGATTGGTTAACAAGGCTATTTGAACACGGGGAGAACCTGTGTCTGTCTTGCTAGCAGCAAATTTAGCAATAATGGTACGTTTGATGTCGGAGCTTAAAGCCATATCAGGTGTATTTTATCAGAAATAAGGTTTATTTGGTACTTTGACTATCAGAGTGAAAAATTTTTGGTTTCTTCCAGTCTGACGGGACGGAGTTATTGTCGGCAACTGGAGGATGGAGGGGGGTAGATGTAGATAGATGAGGAACTGGGGTTGCGAAGGCTGGCTGTTGAGATAAACTTGGTGACCGCCGACCACCCTGGCGAAGAATAAACGCGGTTAATTCAAAAGTGTTAGGACTGGTTTTAACGTGGGTATAATTCTGAGTTGCATCGGCTATGGCTAAAAGCAAGTTACTAGCAGAGTCTGGAGTTAAATTTAAATTAAGGTTTTTAATAAGATAAGCGGCAATTTCAGAATTAGAGGTAACACTGGTGGTATGAAAGGCGTATTTAGCAAAAGAACTAGAGCTACTATTTGAGTTTAAGCTAACAACTGAAGCGGAGTCAAAAAATTCTTTTTCATCTGAATAAAGCTTACCTAACTCTTCTAATGATTGAATTCCTATAACAAAAACCATATCGGCTTGAATACCGGTGTAATCGAAGGTTATTTCTTTGGGGTCAGGGGCATTTTCTCCAGCCCGAGGTTTTATGAGAAGCCGCACTTTACCATTTTCAGTTTTTTCATAATCAATCTTGTCAAGTTTGTCTTCTGGATAATCAAAAGATACAACCAGATTTTGATTACCAATACTAGTTAAAATCTTGTCTATTCCGAAAAGACGAGCTGAGGTAATTTTGATTGGCGAAGAACAGCCTATTTTGACTGAACCTTTTTGAGAAAGAGAAAAATAAAGAGATAAACCCGCAGCGACGGTATCAAGATCGGGTTCTGGAGGAAGGGCGACAACAAAGGTGTTGGCTTGATCAAATTTGGCTTTAAAATCAGAAATTTGATTGGCTTCAAACATATTTAAGCATATTATTAATTGCTATGGGATTTTATTACATCGCCTTCTTTAAAGTCAAGTTGGGGGTCTAAAATTAAGCCAAACTCTTCACCTTTTTTTACTTCATTAATCGGTTTTTTGCCAATTTGCAAAGAGACGATTTTAGCTGATTCAACTAGATCACCTAAGCGAAATTTTCCGGAAATAACAACACAACCATAAACAGTTTTGTCATCAAAACAAAAAACCCGAATAATTTTTACCTGGCCAATTTCAATTGCCTGACTCTGAATCAGTTGTCTCTTTTTAAGTGTGTCAACTAAATAGTCAAGAAGTTCGTAGATGATTTTAAAAGAAATAATTTGTACTGACTCAACTTGAGCCAATTTTTTGATTGAAGAGTCAGCCTTAGTATTAAAACAGATTATTAGAGCATTTTCAGCTTGAGCCAAATGGATATCAGATTCAGTAACCTGACCAGCTCCAGAAGAAATTAGATTAACTCCTTCGGGCAAAGAAGAAAAAATTGCTTCCAGGCTACCCAAAACATCAGTTTTAATTATTAAGTTAAGACAAGTATCAGCTGATTTTGACGAGATGCAAGAAAGTGGTTGACAGAAGGAAATATCCAACTGGAAACACGGATCGGTAGTAATAATATCCCCAACGTTTAAAGGCTTTTCAAATCCAATAATTTGGATTGGGGTTGAGGGAGGAGCCTGGGTAATTTCTTGACCTTGAAAATCAAACAGAGCTCTAATCTTGCCAATTGATTCACCAGAGCTTTGATACAAGGCTTGTTTACCGTAAAATATTCCAGATTTAACAATCAAAGTAGCTAGTGGCCCTTTACGCGGATCAGTTTTTGATTCGATTACAACTGCTGTTGGAATCTCTTCAGAATTATCTTTAAGTTCTTGAATATCAGCAAGAAGAATTAAAGTTTCGAGAAGTGTGTCTAAGTTTTTTCCTGTTTTTGCCGAAATTTCTACAAAAGGGATATTGCCACCAAAACCTTCTACATACTCACCCATTTCGGCTAGTTGAGTTTTTATTTTTTGGATGTTGACTCCCTCAAGATCAATCTTGTTGACGGCAACAATAAAAGGAATTTTGGCGACTTTAATGTGTTCAATTGATTCGCGTGTCTGAGGCATGATACCGTCATCGGCAGCCACAACCAATATGGCAATATCGGCAATTAAACCACCTCGTTTACGCATGGCAGAAAAGGCGGCGTGACCGGGGGTATCAACAAAAGTTAGTCTTCGACCTTGATATTCAACTTGATAGGCGGCGATATGCTGGGTGATACCACCCGACTCCTTGGCGGCAACATGACTACTCCTGATTTTATCCAAGAGGGTCGTTTTACCATGATCAACATGGCCAAGAATAGTGATTATCGGCGGTCGAGTAACCATAAATTATGATTATCAACCGAGGAGAGAAATTTAAGCCCCCAAATTCATATTATTTATCTCTTTTTTCCCCAGTCGGTTGATAGGCAAGTAATTTTTCTTTTATTTGTAAAAGTGATTTGGGGCCAAGGCCCTTAATTGATTCTAATTTTCCTTCAATAATTAGGTCGTCTATTCGAGTTAACTTGGCCTCAATTAATAAATTTCTGATTTTGGTATCTAGACCAAGTTGGTCAATTTCGAATTCTTCGTCACCAGTAACAATAATTCCAGGGTCGGTTTCATCAGATTTAATTTTAATTGATAGACCAACTAATTGTGCGGCTAAACGAACATTTTGTCCACCCCGACCAATAGCAAGCGATAACTGATCATGGGGAACTGTTACGGTTAGTGTATTAGATTTTTTATCGATAACTACGTCAAGGCCATCAGCCGGAGCTAAAGCGGCCTTAACAAAATCACTAATATTGTCGCTATATTGAATAATGTCGATCTTTTCTCCGTTTAATTCATTAATCACTGCTTGAACTCGAACACCTTTTTGGCCAACACAGGAACCAACTGGATCAACCCCGTCTTGAGTAGATAGAACAGCAATTTTGGTGCGACTACCTGCCTCGCGAGCAACAGCCTTAACAATAACCGCTCCACTACCTACTTCTGGGACTTCACGGGCAAACAAACCAGACACAAGTTGTGGTTTAGTGCGGGAAACAATAATTGTTTCTCCTCGCGGAGTTTCTCTAATTTCTGAAATTAAGAAACTAGATCTAGAATTTAGACGATAATATTCATTTCTAACTTGTTCTTCTTGGGGCAAAAGAGCGGTACCATGGCCAAGATCAACGATGACATTTGGGCCGTCCAAACGAAGAATCATACCATTGATAATCTCGCCAACACGATCACGGTATTCAGAAATAACTGCTTCTCGTTCGGCTTCACGAATTTTTTGCCAGATTACTTGTTTGGCAGTTTGAGCAGCAATACGACCAAAGCCAGGCGGAGTAATTTCCAGCATATTTTTAATATTGTCACCTTCTTTGCCTTTAAAAAGACGGTATTCTCCGTTACTAGGGTCAAAATCGCCTTCAATAACTAGACCTTCAGTTTCGATAACAGAAGCTTCTTCTGGGAAGTCTTTACGAAAAGAGGCTACAAGGGCTGTTTTTACTGAGTCAACTACAACAGAAACGGGAATATTTCTTTCACCACAAATTTGATTAATTGCCGCAGCAATTTCGGTTCTAGCCGTAAGCTGGTTATCCATATATTTTTTATATAAAAAGGTGGCATTGGCCACCCTAAATAATACTTAATCGGATTTGATTATATCATTAACCTGACTCTTGCTCAAATTGACGGAGTAGATCTTTCTGGCGATTAGTAATTCTAGTGGGAATTTTGATAAGTAAACGAATATAGAAATCGCCATAACCACGACCGTGTAAATCCTTAATTCCCTTACCGGTTAAACGAATCGCCGTCCCTATTTGAGTTCCGGGGCGAATTTTTAACTTAAGGTCGTCACCAGAAAGCGTGGGAATAGAAGTATTTCCACCAAGTATTGCCAAAGTTAAAGGAATTTCGTGGTCAAGGTAGATATCAGCTCCGTCCCGCTTAAAAAATTGATGAGGTTTTATTTCGACACTGACATCAAAATCTTGATAACGAATTCGAGTACCAGAATCGGCTCCGGCGGGAATTTTTATATTGTATTTTTTACCTTGATGAACAAAGCTTTTTTCGGTTCCATTAACAGCATCGATGAAATCTATTTTTAAACTATAGTGAGGTTTGGAACGAGCCTTACGAAAACCTTGGCCACCAAAAAAACTATCAAATATTTCAAATGGGTCAGAAAAGCCACCCCCAAAAAGATCCTCAAGATTGATGTTTTGACCGTTAGTGGAGTAAGAATAAGTAAACGGTCCACCAGAAAAGCCACTAGCCCCGGCTGGGTCAAAGGCGGCATGGCCAAACTGATCATAATTTTTTCTTTTTTCAGAGTTAGCCAAAACTTCATAAGCCTCGTTAATCTCTTTAAATTTCGTTTCAGCTTCAGAAGATTTATTGCGGTCTGGGTGCCAAGCGAGAGCTTGTTTACGATATGCAGATTTTATTTCTGCTTCCGAGGCAGATTTATCTACACCCAAAACATCATAATAGTCACGTTTTGTAGCCATGGCGGTAATTGTATCAGGTTGATAAGGGCTTGTTAAGCAGTCCTGATGATTAATTGCTAAGAAAACTCAGTTAAAATATGCTTATGTTGGCGATTATTTATTTAATTTTGGGAACGATTGGGGGAACGATAGTTGTCAAACTAATTACAGAAAATTTAATTTTTACAAAAAGGGTCAATAATTTTTGGTTCCTGATAAGTGGAGGGTTTCTAGTGGGGGTGTTAATTTCAGGCTGGTTGACTTATCTTGGCGCCTACCTGTTTAAAGAGACAGAAAACCCAATGCTCTGGGGTAATTTACTAACAATGGTAGGAATAAGTGGTGGATGTTTAATAATATTCATAAAAAAACATTGGCAATTGGCAAAATTCGACAGAAAGGCAATAAAAAATAATCGGACAGAAATCGCTCTTTTGATTGGACTAACTATCGTTTCGACATTTTTGATGTTTAATTGTTTTCGGATAGAAAATGGACAAATTCAAGTAGGTTTGTCCGTCTTTAGTGATTTCGGACCACACCTAGCAATGATTAGATCATTCTCTTACGGAAAAAATTTCCCTAGTTTTTATCCACATTTTCCCAGCGATCAATTGAGATATCACTTCATGTTTCAATTTTTGGCTGGAAATTTGGAATATCTGGGATTAAGACTTGATTGGGCGTTTAACTTACCCAGTATTTTGTCTCTTACTGCTACACTTATGCTTTTATACATTTTGGCTATACAACTAACAGGGAAAAAATTGGTTGGAATATTGACAATAATAATGTTTTGGTTAAGAAGTGCCACGGCTTTTTTTGAACTGATAGCGAAGGAGAGTTCTTTGAATAATTTGTGGCAAAAAATCATTAACAATCAAACATATATCGGCAATACACCAAACGAATCTTGGGGGCTATGGACAATTGGCGTTTACGCTAACCAGCGTCATTTCGGTTTTGCTCTAGGAATAATGTTTTTAACCTTGATCTTATTTTCCGGTTCGATTGAATTTAGAAGAGGAATAAAAGAGAAAAACTGGTTAAGAAGGAACTGGTTTAGTAAAAAGGCATGGACAATTAAATCACTTAAAAAAGCAGTCGGAATCGGAATCATCTTAGGGCTTTTAACTTATTGGAATGCGGCAGTGGTAATCGCTACTCTAATGGTATTGGCGACTATGGCAGTTTTTAACAAACATAAATTAGAATTTGTGGTTGTGTTTTTTTTGACTTTAGTTTTAAGTGCATTACAAAAATTTTGGTTTATTGGTACCCACGGGAAGGGGATTAACCCGGAATTCTTAATCGGTTTTTTGGCAGAAAATAAAAGTTTTGGCGGAATTGTTAATTATTATTTAAAACTGTTTGGGATAATGCCGATAATTTTTGCTTTTGGTTTATTGACGGGGGGGAAAAAATTACGAATATTTGGATTGGTTTTTTTGGCACCCGCACTAATGGCAACGCTAATAAAATTAACGCCAGATATTCCGGTGGGTCACAAGTACATTATGGTGTCAGTGGTATTAATTAATATTATTTGTGCAAATTTTATAGTTAAGTTGATTAAGGCGAAAAAAATAATCCCTATTATGTGTGGCATTATTTTGTTGGGAGAAATGACAATTACGGGAGTGGTCGACTGGGTAACTTTTTTTAATTTAAACAAAAATGATAGAGCTTTTAAATTTCAGGTTAATGATGAGGTTGTTTCTTGGGTTAGAAACAATACTAAACCCAATGACATTTTTTTGACAGATAGGTTTTTCTTTAGTCCCGTATTATTGGCCGGCAGGAAAATTTTTTACGGGTGGCCTTATTATGCTTGGTCGGCTGGTTATGATACTTTGGGTCGTGAGGCTTTAGTTAAACAAATTTATTCAGGAACCAACGTTGATGAGGTTAGATTGACTCTTGAGGAAAATGGGATAACTTATGTGATAATTGATAACAGCAATCGACAGTCTGATTGGCATAAGGTGAATGAAAAATTGTTTGATGATAATTTTCAGCTAGTTTATCGTGGTAATAAATTACATATGAATATGAAGGTTTTTAAGGTTGATTGAGAAACTTTACTGATATTGACTTTTGGAGATTAACTAAAATAGAGTAGAGATAACTATTACTAATTTAACTGAAATAAATGGCAAAATTAAACTTGAGGAAAGATCAGGATATGTTAGCCCAACTTGAGAGATTACTAGAAACATATTTTGGGGAAAAAGCTCCACGTCTACCCGACGGAATAAAAGAATTTATTGTCAATTTTGGACCGTGGATAACGCTTTTGATGATAGTTGCCACATTGCCAGCGATGCTGGCAATTTTAGGTTTGGGAACTATGGCAATACCCTTTTCGTATTTGGGAGGATTTCAGTTTGGCCTGAGACATACGATTAGTATTCTCTTGACCGGAGCAACCTTAATTTTAGACGTAATCGCGTTGCCAGGTTTATTCAAGAGAAAATTATCAGCCTGGAAACTCATATTCTATGTGTCGTTAATATCGGTAGTACAAAATGCTTTAACCGTAAATTTTTCTAGTTTGGTTATCGGTTCACTGATATCCTGGTACGTTTTGTTCCAAATTAAAAAACTATACCGATAAAAATCCTAGTCAACAACTTCGCCTTCTTCTGCTTTTGTCGATGTTTTTTTATCGTTTGAGGATTTACTTTCTTTTTCAGTTTCCTCAATTTTTGGTTCCGATTCTTCTTTCTTTTCAGCTTCTTGTACCGCCTTATAAAGAGCTTCACCGTGTTTTCCGGCAACCCCTGAAGCTTTTTTAAGTTTTTCGTCAATGGAGTCAAGAGTGGCCGAGTCTTTATCCTTTTCTTCCTCTAATTCTTTTAAGGCGGCTTCTATTTCTTCTTTTGCTTCTTCCGAAAATTTATCTCCGGCGTCTTTGACTGCTTTTCTGGTGGAAACTATTAGAGTCTCAGCTTCATTTCTTTTATCAACAAAGGCTTTACGCTTTTTATCTTCTTCGGCGTGAAGATCAGCTTCTTGCTTCATTTTTTGTACTTCTTCTTCGCTCAAATTAGTGGCATTTTTAATAGTGATTTTTTGTTCCTTGCTCGTTGCTTTGTCTTTAGCAGAAACGTTTAAAATACCATTAGCGTCGATGTCAAAAGTAACCTCAATTTGAGGAATTCCACGAGGAGCAGGAGGAAGACCGTCTAAAACAAAACGGCCTAAAGTTTTGTTGTCCACAGCCATAGGTCTTTCGCCCTGGAGAACGTTAATTTCTACTTGAGGTTGATTATCAGAGGCAGTAGAAAATACTTGAGATTTAGTAGTGGGAATCGTGGTGTTTCTGTCAATCAATGGAGTCATTACCCCTCCCAGGGTTTCAAGTCCCAAGGTTAATGGTGTCACATCAAGAAGGAGAACATCTTTAACGTCACCTGCCAAAACACCAGCCTGAATAGCGGCACCAAGTGCAACAACTTCATCGGGATTTACACCTTTATGTGGTTCTTTGCCAAAAAAATCTTTGACTATTTGCTGAACTTTGGGCATCCGAGTCATACCACCAACTAAAATTACTTCGTTAATTTTTGATTTATCTATCTTGGCATCTTTCAGTGCTTGTTCGCAGGGCTTGATGGTTTTTTTGATTAAATCATCAACTAACTCTTCCAATTTTGCCCGGGTTATCTTTTGGTTCAGGTGAAGCGGTTGACCGTCAGATCCTTGGGAAATAAATGGTTGATTGACGTCTGTTTCAACTGCGCTAGATAACTCAATTTTGGCTTTTTCAGCAGCATCTTTGATTCGCTGAAGCGCTTGTTTGTCTTTGGATAAATCGACACCGTTTTCTTTTTTAAATTCAGATAAAATATAGTCAATTATTTTAGTATCGAAATCGTCACCCCCCAGAAAAGTATCTCCGTTAGTTGATTTAACTTCGAAAACACCATCACCAAGCTCAAGAATGGAAATATCAAACGTTCCACCCCCTAAATCATAAACAGCAATTATCTCGTTTTTGCCCTTATTGTCACTGGTACTGGTTTTATCTAAACCATAGGCCAGGGCGGCAGCGGTTGGTTCGTTGATAATTCGTTTAACATCAAGACCGGCTATTTCTCCCGCTTGCTTAGTGGCTTGACGCTGTGAGTCGTCAAAATAGGCAGGTACCGTAATGACGGCTTCTTTAACTTCTTGGCCCAGATAGCTCTCAGCATCTGTTTTAGCTTTTTGGAGGATTTTGGCGGAAATTTCCTGGGGAGTATATACTTTATTATCAACTTCGACGGCAGCCATTTTATCTTTTCCTTCGATAATTTCGAAAGAAGCGGTCTTTTTGGTTTTTTCAACTTCAGGAGAATTAAAACGTTGTCCCATAAGACGTTTGACAGAAGATATCGTTCCTTTGGGGTTTAATATCATCTGGCGTTTGGCAACATCACCAATTAGATTCTTGCCCGGTGCAACAATTGAAGGAAAAGTGTTACGGCCCTCAGAAGTAGAAATAATTTTCGCTTTACCACCCTCCATCACAGCAACGGCACTGTTGGTGGTACCTAAATCGATGCCAATAATTTTGCTCATTTTATATTTTTAAACTAATTTTTAATTTTAGAAAAAACTCCACTGCCAACTTCAACCCTGGCGGGACGAAGAACTCGATCAAAATAATAGTAACCTTTAATCAAGGTTTTGACAACAATATTTTTTTTGCCTGGGACAACTTCCACACAGTCCATTTTTTGGGGGTCAAATGGTTCTCCGGTAGATTTAATATTAGTGACCCCCTCGGACTCGAGTAGAGAAACGAATTGATTAATTATATGTTTCAAAACAGGGTTTTTTAGGTGAGCTTCAGCACGCTCTAAGTCATCAAGAGGGGGAAGAATTTTGTCTAAAAGAGTCTGGTTGGCATACCTTATTAAGTTTTGACGGTCGCTATTATGACGTTTTTCCAAATTCTGATAATCAGCCAAGGCACGTTTAAACTGCTGGTTAAGTCCTTCAACTTGTTTTTCTAATTGTTCCAAGCGCGATTTATCTTTATTTTTTGTCATATATTACCAATCCTGGGCTACTTGATTAACTAAATTAGCGATATAACGAAGAACAGGAATATTTCTTTCATATATTTGACGATAGGGGCCAATAATCCCCAGACTTCCTCGTTTATCACCAATTTGGATATCAGCATAAAGACAACTAACTGGTTTTAGAGTGTCATAACCAAGTTCATCGCCAATAAGTAGGTGAATTGGTTCGTTACCCAGACCACGATCAAATATTTCTGACAAACGTGTATGATGATCCAAAATAATCAAAACTTGACGGGTGATATCGAGATTAAAAAATTCTTGAAAATCGAGCAAGTTGGCGTAGCCATAATGATAAACATGATCCTGGTCGAGGACAGCGACAGAGAGAGATTTTGTCCTTTCGGAGAGAATTTTGGTAGCTTCTTTAAGAAGGGTGTTAATTTCCGAACGGTTGTCCCAGACCTGTTCCCTGACAGCAACTTCTTCAGCAACGGAAAGGTTTTTTTCCTGCATTAATTCATTAACATAAAGTTTTATGGCTAGGGGGGTCGGGATGCGGCCAGCAGAGGCATGGGATTTAGCTAAATAACCTTTGTCAGTTAAATGAGCCATCTCGTTTCTTAAGGTTGCTGGAGATACTCCTAATCGATATTTTTGTTCAAGGGTAACACTACCTACAGCTTCGGCGGTTTTGGTATATTCCTCGACAACAGCTTTGATAATAGCAATTTGGCGATTAGTAAGATCCATATTAGCAGAAGGATAGCATGAGTGATAAGTGAGTGTCAAGCGCCTGGCGGAATGCTAAGATAAATGGGAATATGTCTAAACTTAAGCTTAGAGAATTTTTGCCGCTTATTCTTGGTTTTATGGGAATTGTGGTAACCGTTTTAGCCGTACCGCAAGCGATCAAGTATTTTTCCAAAGCTAGCGGAACGCCAGCAAATATCGTAATTAATTACGAAGGATTAATCGGAACTATGCCAACACCGTGGAGAAACTTAGCCCAAGGAGGCGAGGAGGCAAAGCCAATGTTTGGCGAAATAATTGGGGAGGTTAAAGCTTTAAGACCAGAATATATCCGTATAGACCATATTTATGATGCTTTTAGTGTGGTAGAGAAAAAAAACGGACAATTATCATATGACTGGAGTGGTTTAGATGAGGCTGTAGGTCAAATTTTAGCAACTGGAGCAAAACCATTTTTATCTTTATCTTATATGCCACTGGCTATTTCTAAAAGCGATATCGTTGATTTACCGACAGACCTGAACGACTGGAGCCTGGTAGTCCAAGCGACAGTTGAGCATTATAGTGGGAGAAATAATCGAAATATTGATGGGGTAATTTATGAGGTTTGGAACGAACCAGATCTATTCGGGAAATTTAAAACTTACGGAGAAAAAAATTATTTAGAACTTTACCGGGCGGCAGTCAAAGGAGCAACACAAGCAAGTAATGTCAATCGTTTCGAGGTTGGTGGTCCGGCAATAACGGCCTTATATCAAAATTGGGTAGAAAACTTGATTAAATTTGTAGACCAAAATAACTTGAGGATGGATTTTTTAAGTTGGCATCGATATTCAACAGAATTGGAACAATTCGAGGAAGATATTAAACAAGCAAAAATGTTTGCCCAAGGGATACCAGCTTTAATTAACCTCAAACATTATGTTACCGAATGGGGTTTTAACAGTGAAAACGATAGCGGTTATGATAATATATTTGGAGCAATACACACTATTGCAGTTGCTAGGGTTATGACTGGACAGATTGATCGAGGTTTTGTATTTGAAATTAAAGATGGGCCAGGGAGGGAAAAATATTGGGGCAGATGGGGGCTGCTAACACACGAAAACTTTGGTAGTGTAGAAAAAAAGCCGAGATACCAAGCACTAGAGTTTTTAAATAATTTATATAAGTTTCGAATGAGTCTTAATGGAGAAGGCAGCTTTATAAGAGGAGTGGCGTCAACTGACGAGAGTGGTGAGGTGAGGGTGCTGATTGTTAATTATGACCCGGCCGGAAAACACGTTGAAACAGTTCCTGTAACATTTGAGAACTTACCAAGTGGCAATTTCACCTATACTAGACGTGATTTTCTTGGCGGATCGAGAGCGACAACGGTGGCCACCGACAGCGCTATTTGGCAAACAACAGAATTCTTTTTAGCTAATAGTGCAGCCTTTTTGGATTTAGATTTTTAATCATTCCTTCCTATTGCTGCCAGGAAAGCTTCTTGGGGCAAACTAACTTGACCGATTAATTTCATTCTGGCCTTACCTCGTTTTTGTTTTTCTAAAAGTTTTAGACGTCTTGTCCGATCACCACCATAAAGTTTAGCCGTGACATCTTTTCTGAATGGTTTGACGGTTTCCCTAGTTAAAACCTGACCACCCATAGTTACCTGAATTGGGATTTCAAATTGCTGACGAGGAATGGTTCTTTTTAAGCGTTTGGCGAGAATGCGAGCACGGCCAAGAGCCTGGTTTTGCGGAACAATGACCGATAACGGCGATACTTCTTGGTGGTTTAATAAAACGGTTAACTTGACCAATTCCGTATCGAGCCAACCAACCTTTTCGTAATCGATTGAGGCGAAACCCGCCGAAGCTGATTTTACTTGGTCGTGAAGAGAAGTAATGACTTCAATTAGTGGTAGTGAATACTCAAGTTCAATTAGACGATCTAAATAGGAAAGATTTAATAACTGACCCCGAAGATTTTGGCAAATTTCAAGAATTTTACCTAAATAGTCTGGTGGGGTAACTAGCCTAACCACAGCCTTTGGTTCTTTGGTGGTTTTAATCGTGGCAGGGTCAGGAAAATCAGCTGGAGTAGTAAAATCAACTACCTGCCCATCCTGAAGAATTGCTTGATATCCTACCGACGGCGAAGTAGCAATAACCGGGAGGTCAAACTCCCTCTCTAAGCGCTCACAAACAACCTCTGAGTGAAGCAGTCCAAGAAAACCGACTCGAACTCCTTGACCTAAAACAGCTGATTTAATTAGTTTGGTTTCTAGAGATGAATCGCTTAGTTTGAGTTTATCTATAGCTGTTGATAAATCTCGATAACGATCATTGTCGACAGAAAAAAGATCAAAAAACACATTGGGTTTGATTTGACGAAAACCCGGTAAAGGGAGGGTGTTCCGAAAAGATTTTGGTTTAAATTCGGAGATTGTATCGCCAACACGAACGTCGCGCAAATTTTTTGAACCGGTGATAAGATAACCAACCACCCCAGAAGATAGTAGTGGTTGTGGCTTTCTGTCGGGAGAAAAGATCCCAGTTTCTTGAACTGTAAAGGGAAGGTTATTTGAAAGAAATTGGAGTTTGTCACCTGTTTTTATTTGACCAGAAAAGAGGCGGATAAAAGCGATTACGCCCAAATGGGGGTGGTAAGCTGAATTAAAAACTAAAGCCTTCGGGGGTAAATTATTGTTTTCTTCTTTTGGAGAAGGAAATTCACTAATAACTTGATCAAGTAACTCTTTAACTCCTTGACCGGTCTTGGAAGAAATTTGAAAAGGGGAAACAGAAGATTGAAGTAAAGTCTGTATTTGATTTATACAAGCGTTGATATTGGATAGTGGAGCATCAATTTTGTTAATAACTGGAATCAATTTTAGATTATTTTTTTTGGCTAATTGGTAATTAGCAACTGTTTGAGCCTGAACTCCCTTGGTGGCATCAATAAGCAAAATTGCCCCCTCACAGGCACTTAAAGCTCGTTCAACTTCATAATTAAAATCGACATGCCCCGGGGTATCAATCAGGTTGAGGGTATAACCTTGATATTTCATAGTTACTGGAGCCATTTTTATGGTAATACCCCGCTCTCTTTCGATCGGATTACTATCAAGGAATTGATCTTTGATTAAACGACCATCAATAGTCTTTGTAATTTCCAATAAACGATCGGCTAAAGTTGATTTGCCAGCATCAATGTGGGCAATAATAGAAAAATTCCTAATTTTCATAATAACTAAGATTGGGGGGACTCAATTACTTCTTGGCTGTGACTCAAGATACGCCGCCAATTGCCTAATTTTTTGACCAAAGCTTGAACCTCAGCTAGTTCTTCAACCCGGAAGAGAGCCGATAAACCTAAATAGACCGCTAAACCAATTAAACTAACAACGAGGGTAAGAATAATCAAAGGCAAAGTACGAGTAGTATCAAAAACAAACTGATCGAGTAAGCGCATGGGGAGCCAAAGAAAGACGGCGGTAAAAAAACCAGCAATAATCATCTTTAAAAATTTGAAACCCAGATAAAGACGGCCGATTCGACGATTGATGAGCTGGTATAAAAGAAGAAAGTCAAGCGAATTACTAAAACTTAGAGCAAGGGCAATACCAATAATACCCAGTGAATAAATTCGAGTAAAGATAAAACCCAATAGCGCAAAAATAGTAATGGTGACTAAATTTACATAAAGAGGAGTACGAGTGTCTTTTTGGGCATAAAAGGCCCGAATTAGAACGTGGGTGGTGGCCTGTGGAGTGATGGTAAAAGCTAAAATAGCCAATGTTTTTCCAGTAAGAAGAGTGGCCTCCCAGGGAAAGCTATCAGCCCCAAAGACAAGGCGGACAAGAGGAATTCTTAGGACCAAAAGAACAATGCTGGCAGGAAGAGAGAAAAAAACCACTTGCGAAAGAGCCTTTGACAGAGTGTCTTTGAAACGGTCAAAATTCTTGCGACTTACCTCTTCAGAAAGACTGGGAAAAGCGGCCTGGCCAAGTGCAACGCCAAAAAGAGAGATAGGGAGCAAATAAAGCTGGCGAGCAAAATTAAAAAGCGATAGTGAGCCAACCGATAAGATAGAGATTAAATTAATAGTAATAAACCGTTCGATTTGAACTATACCCAGAGCAGCACTTCGGGGGGGCATCAGGCGAAGAATGGTTCGTGAACCCGGGTGGTTAAAATTAAAAACCGGCCGAAGGTGAAAGCCCACTAATCTGGCTTGAGGTAATTGAATTACTAAATGGAGAATCGCCCCGACAATCATACCTAAGGCGGCTGAATAAATACCCAAAGAGGAAGAAAAAAAGAAAATGGTGATAATAATTCCTAGATTATAAAAGAGAGGAGCGATAGCGGGGATTAAAAAGCGACGATGGGTTTGAAGAACACCAGTTAAAAACGCAGAAACGGCGAAAAAAAATTGGGCCACGGCCATGAGGCGCATCAATTCGGCCATGAGTGTTGTTTGAGAGGGAGAAAAATGAGTGATTAAATTGGCAATCGGTAAAGCAAATATGATTAGTAGAACAATTAACAAGGAAAGAATAAGACTAAAAGAGGTGAGGGTGGCGTTGGTTAAACGATTAGCCTCGTGTTGAGATTTTCCTAAATAATCTTGATAAATCGGAACAAATGCTGCTGATAAGGCTCCAGCAATTAGAAGTTGGAAAAGAGTGTCGGGAATAACCAGAGCAGCAAAATAAACATCAAGATCAGCCTCTAAACCGCCAAAAAAACGGGCGGCCAGAAGTCGATTCTTAATTAAACCCAGTAGAGCTGAAGCAAGATAAGAAATGGAGATAATGGCGGCGGCAGAAAGAATGCTTTGGTGTTCTTTTTTTAGCCAATTGGCTGACTCGGTAAAAAATTTTTTGACCACAACTTGATTATATCTTTGACGATTAAATTGCGGAAGTTGCAATTTGTTGGTAAAATTCGAGGCATGCCAATATTAAAACACGCTAAAAAGAAATTAAGATCGGATCTTGTCAAAAAACGGATCAATAAAATAATAAAGTCTAAAGCAGTTAATTTGCTTGATAAAGCCAGAAAAGAAAAGGGTCAAAAAAATTTAACGGCAGTTTTTTCAGCACTTGACAGAGCGGCAAAAAGAAAAATTTTTCACCGTCGTAAGGCTGATAGATTAAAATCGAGGTTGGCGAAATTGATCACCAAGACTAAATAGAGATAATTTAAGCTATACTAGGAATCATGTCTGCCCGAGGAATTAAGGGGATTAATTTGTTGCCTAAAGATTCGTTTGAAGAAAGTAACTTGGGCCGATTTTTGCGCTGGGCGTTAATAAGTGGTCGGGCGGTGGTCGTAATAACCGAGTTGGTGGTAATTTTAGCTTTTGGTTCAAGGTTCTGGTTTGATAAAACTTTAAACGATTTAATGGAAATAATCGATCAAAAACAAACGTTGGTTCAAAGTTATCGGGCAGTTGAAGATCAAATGCGACAAGTTTTGGCGCGCGAATTTCCCATAACAGCAGCACTGGAAAAAAATTTAGAGATTGAATCTGTTTTGACGCAACTTATCAGAGCAACACCAACTGACGTAAATTTTAATAAGATGAATTTGTCTACAACAAATCTTTCTTTAAGTGGGCAATCGAACTCAGAAGAGGGACTGGCGGCACTTTTGGCTAACCTTAATAAAATAGAAAAAATAAAAAGGTTATCAATGGGGGAAACAAAATTTTCTCAGCGAGACGGAAAAATTGAATTTGATTTAAACGCAAGTTTTAAAGATGAAGAAAAGAAAAAATGATTATTAATAACGAAAAATATAACCGTTATTACCGACGAATTGTGGGGGCGTATCAACAACCGGTCCTATCCGCCTCGATTGAAATTATTTTAAGTGTCTTTGCAATTGCTTTAATGGTGGGGCTGGCAATCAGACCAACTTTAACAATCGTGGCTAGTTTGCAAAAAAAAATTGAGGACCAGAAGTTGGTGGAACAAAAACTGACAACAAAAATCAGTTCTTTAACCCAGGCACAAAAAAACCTTAACGATAACGCCAATAAATTAGCTCTGTACGAAACGGCAGTACCCGACGAGCATGAGTTGGATCAGGCGGCTAGGCGTTTAGAGCTTTTAGCCCAAGAAAGCGGTTGCCAAATTGAATCAATTGGCTTTGGAGAGGTGGCTTTGTTGGGTGATTCTAATAAAGAACTAAAGTTTGGCGAAGGATGGACGGTGCCTGTATCGATTTCACTCCAGGGGAGTCTTAATCAGTTATCAGAATTCATGATAAAAGCGGAGAATATGGATCGGCTGATGCTTATACAAAATATTTCGATCCAGAAACCAGAATCAAGGAAAAAAGCAACTACGGGGTTAACCTTATCGATTAAAGCAAGTCTTTATTATTTAGGTAAAACTAATGAAGGTTAAAAGAGCTAAAAGTAGTTATGTGTTAATGGTGGGGATACTGGCGTTAATTTCGACGGGGGGGTTTTTGGCTTATAGTCTGTACTCAGCCCTTACCAAGTCGCAAATTACCAAAGAACAACAGTTAGATATCCGACCACTTAACGGTAATTTAAACCAAATGGTGTTGGAAAATTTAAGTAAGAGGCGACAGTTTAATCAAGCTGAATTATCAAACGTGGTTTCGATCGACTATAGCCAAGCTGAAAAAGAAACTGGCAAGACAGCAACATTTTCAGCTATAGTGGA
>Ga0172375_10004145_pt1 | contig 21640 bp, 20 predicted proteins | sample LakKiv1m_FD_114537 | JGI IMG/M metagenome (GOLD analysis project Ga0172375, IMG submission 114537) | Freshwater microbial communities from Kabuno Bay, South-Kivu, Congo - kab_092012_11.1m | ecosystem: Environmental > Aquatic > Freshwater > Lake | place: Democratic Republic of the Congo...
GGATATTATCTTTCTTTCCGAATGCGCTAAAGGACTACCACAGATTAGGCTTAACGGATTTACACGGATATCCGCGAAAATCCGTTATTCAAAATCTGTGGAAATCTATCGGTTGGATTATAGAGTTACTTTTTAAGAATCTTCAACTCACTCTTATCAATCGCCACAAAACTAGCGAAATCATCACTAAAAATCAGCTCTGGTTTCACCCGGTTGATTTTGGAAAGAAGATTTAAACCTCCTTCATGTAACAGCTTCCCAGTCCAGCTGCTTCCAACTGATCCATGATTGCCTCGGCCCGTTTAACGTCGATTTTAAGGCTATCAGCAATCTGTTTTGAAGAAGTCTCGTCAGCCTGGTTGATAACCTCGACGGCCTTAGCGAAAAGTGGGTCACGAACAACCTTTTTATCTTGTTCCAACGCCACATTTTTCACCGAGTCGGTGGGGATTGGCTTTTCCAGACTTTTTAATCGAGCGTCAATATCATCGAGTTTTTTCAAGATCATCTTCACTGAATCGTCCATAGAATGTAAATTATACATTATTTATAGAAAAAAAATAATGAGTTTGTTATACTATAGGGCGTATGTCAAAAGAACCATTACATAGGTACCAACAAGAGTGGAATGTTATAAAATTTCGTAAATTAAAAAGACAAGAACTTCGATATCAAGTTACAGAATTTACCAAATCAATAGAAATAGGAATTAAACGTGTTGGTGATCCGACTACAGATGATGGAGGTTTGCTCGCTTTTAAAACTGGCGTTAATCCAATTACCCAAAAAGAATGGTCAAAGGTTTCTGTCGGTCAAAAAGTGATTTCCTGTGCTTTTGCTGGGAAAAACTGGAAAGTTAGTCTGGTTGAAAAAGGATCCGACGGAAATGTCAAAGAAACTAATTATGTAAATGATCCAATTCCAGAAGAGGAAAAGACCTTGACTTTTAATGAAATAGTCGGTCTTATGACTAACAAGATAGAAGCCGTCTTGAAAGATAATAAAAAAGATAATAAAGATGTGACTACCGTTTCAATATCTTTAGGATTTCCTCAACGGAATGTCAAAGTTAATTATGGGATTGATGCGGTCTTTAAGTTTAAGTGTCAATATGTGTGTCTAAAAACGAAAAATTTTGTTTTTCAGTCTATCCCATAATTGTCTAAGATCTTCTTTGTTTTTAACCCTTCTGAAAGTTAGAAGCCAAAAAATGTAGGCAACCTGTTGGGGAATTTTCATTCCTCGATGATTTGAAAGTTTTCCTTTGATTTGGGAGTTTACTCCTTCTATGGAGTTATTGGTTTTGGGAAGGTAGGGGTAATCAAGATAAGCAAATAAATATTTCTCATCAAATTTAAGAAGTTTAACTGCTCGTCTTAAGTTTCCGTGAGTATACCACCACTTCTTTTTTGTTCCGACTCCCTTGGTTTTTTCTTTTAAGAGAAACGTGTATTTAGAAATCCAATCATTAACTTCATGTACCCATATATCCCTTTCTATGTTCGAATTAATTTTCGTTATGGCTTTGGCAGTCATCCGAAGCTCACGGGTTGCCGGTATGGGACTTTTTAGGGGTAAAAATGTTAGAAGTTGTCTTTGAACATGGGATAAACATCTCTGATGTGGAATAGGTGGAAGATATATGTTAACAGAGGCAACGATCGCTCCTTTCCAATCGGAAACAACGCCCGTTGGAAGATTCCTGTCAATAATTGAAATCAGTTTTTTGAAATCTTGGGAGATTGAATCATAAGATTCGGTTTGATGAAACGACCAAAAAAGATTGATCTTTTTTGTTACATCACGATAAATCATAACCACTCCGTCTCGGTGTAACCATTTACCATCAACGCCCATTACCCAGAGACTTTTTGATTTTAAACCGTTATCTTTATCTACCAAAAACAAAGAGTCAAAAGGCGTTGGCGAATAGTTAAAGTAGGGTTTAAACTTCCTCCAGATTGATTTTCGGGTAAGAAAAATCATCTCGGATAAGGCAACTTTGTTTACCTTGTTGATAACAAAATCATAGAAGCTTAGGAAATCCGAGAAATTCAAAGGAATATGCCTCTTGCGGATAAACGAAAACTGACAACTGACGCAGAAAAATCTTTTCTTACCTCCCGAAGTCTTACCGTTTCTTCTGGCTTTATCTCCGCATAAAGGACATCTTAGAGTTTTTTAAAAGAGGATATATTAAACATAAGAATAAATTTAATGTATAACTTTAGATGATTATAGCAGTTTAAAGTTAGCTATAGTAACACACTTTTTGACACTTAAGCCTAGTTTTGTCTATAGACTATAGTCTACAAAACCATGTTTTTGGAGCTTTATAACAATAAAAAAATTGCAAAATACCACTTATATTTACTTCCTTAGTGAGTGAAGGAATTAAACCAATGATAAATAAAAAATTTTTCAGTATAATCAAATCCTAAAATGAAAAAAGAAAAGTACGCCTTAATTAGCGTCTATGATAAAAAAGGCGTCTCCTCTTTTGCGAAAACTCTTCATCAGTTAGGTTATAAAATCATTTCTTCGGGCGGCACCGCTAAACATCTGACCGCGGAGAATATCCCCGTCATTCCTATAGAGCAAGTGACCAAAAATCCGGAAAGTTTTGATGGTCGGATGAAAACCATTAGTTTTCAGGTGGAATCAGGAATCTTATACGACCGAAAAAATCCTCAACACGTCAAAGAAGCAAAAGAACTGAGAATAAAACCGATCGACATTGTTGTCTGCAATTTTTATCCGTTTGAGGAAAAAAACTCAGTGGAAAACATCGACATCGGCGGGCCGACGATGGTTCGCGCCGCTGCGAAAAACTTCAAAAATGTTATTGTTGTTATTGATCCTCAAGACTATGAAAAAGTCGCTATAGCAATCAAAGAAAATAAAGTCAACTATGAAATAAAACAAAGATTAGCGGCTAAAGTTTTCAGCTATCTTTCCTATTATGATTCCCAGGTGGCCAGGTTTTTATCTAAAGAAAACTTTCCTCAATACTTAACCATCCCAGGAAAACTAAAAACTCTCCTTCGCTACGGAGAAAATCCTCATCAACAAGCTGGTTTTTATCTTGAGCCAAATACTTCCTCTCCTCTTAAGAACCTGGAAAAAATTTCCGGTCGCCACCTCTCCCTACTCAATCTTACTGATATTAATGCTGGTTTTGAGTCAATAAGATTTTTTACTGAGCCAGCTGCCGTTGTCATTAAACACAACTCTCCCTGCGGTATTGCGCTTGGAAAAACCATTAGCCAGGCTCTTAATAGAGCGATTAAAGCTGATCCCCAGTCGGCCTTTGGCGGCAATGTTGTTTTAAATAAAAATATCGATGTTAAGACAGCACAGATTATTGCCAACTTCAAAAAAAATCTCAAAAGCAATATTGATATTATTGCCGCTCCTGGTGTTAATAAAAAAGCTCTAAAAGAACTAACCCAGGTGAGAAAAACCATGGGAATATACTGCTTTGGTCAGATTAATAGATACCAACCAAAGATAAATTTAAAATGGATTAACGGTGGCTTTGTTTTACAAACCTCGGATGAAAATATTGAAGAGAGTTTTGCTAACTGGGAAGTAGTCACCGAAAAAAAACCAACTAAAAAACAACTTGAACAGATGAAGGTCGGTTGGCAGTTTATTTCCCGCATCCGTTCTAACTCGGTCATCGTCGTTGATAAAAGCATTCCCATGACGCGGGGAATCGGCTCTGGCCAGACCTCAAGAGTGAGATCGACGATGATCTGCTTGGAGCAAGCTGGAAAAAAAGCTCAAGGAGCGATCTTGGTTAGTGACAGCTTTTTTCCATATGATGACTCGATAAAATTAGCTGGTAAATATGGCATCGGAGCTGTCCTTCAGCAAGGCGGCTCAATCAACGACCAACTGTCTATTAATACTGCCAACAGACTTGGCATACCAATGGTTTTTACTCACCGCCGGGCTTTTTGGCATTGACAAAAAAATGAATAGCACTATAAAAGATCACTGTGGTGTTTTTGGTATTTTTGCTCCTTATGAAAACGTCGCCAAAATCACCTTTTTTGGACTTTACAGCTTACAGCATCGCGGTCAGGAAAGTAGCGGCATTGCCGTCTCTGACGGAAAAAAGATTACTATTACTAAAGGATTAGGACTGGTTTCTTCGGTTTTTAATGAAAAAAACCTCTCTCTTTTAAAAGGTTTTGTTGCTATTGGTCATAACCGTTACTCAACAACAGGCACAAACTGCTCTGACAATGCCCAGCCGATTGTTGTCAAAGATGAGAAGTATCAGCTGGCTTTGGGTCATAATGGTAACATCACCAATGCTGATGAACTAAGTAAAAAATTAGGGAGAATAAAGTTTTCTTCGACAACTGACAGTGAAGTCATCGGTTGGACGGTGATTAAAAGTCCGGGGAAAAACTTAGAAGAAAAAATCATCAACTCTTTTCCTAAACTTATTGGTGCTTACAGTCTGGTAATTTTAACCGAAAAAAAACTGTTTGCCTTTCGCGACCCTCAGGGTTTTCGACCGTTAGTTCTAGGCAAGTTAAATGGTGGCTATGTTGTTTCTTCGGAAACCTGCGCTTTAGATACGGTTGGCAGCCGCTACTTAAGAGATATTAAACCAGGTGAAATTATCTCAATTGACAATAAAGGCTTAAAGTCTATCTCCTTTGTTAAACCAAAAAGAAAATCCTTCTGCCTTTTTGAGTACGTTTATCTGGCCCGACCGGATAGTATTTTAAACAAACAACTGGTCAATGAAGTCAGGCGCCGCTCAGGAGAAATCCTCGCCAATGAAGAACCAGTGGCTGGTGATCTGGTGACCGCCATTCCTGACTCAGGCACTTCAGCAGCCATCGGCTATTCCAAAGCTTCGGGAATTCCTTTTGAAGAAGCGTTAATTAAAAATCGTTACATCGGTCGCACCTTTATCCAACCGGACCAACGAATCAGAGAACTAGGGGTTCGGATAAAGTTTAACCCATTAAAAAAAGTTGTCAATAAAAAACGGGTGATTATCGTCGACGACTCTATAGTCCGCGGAACGACGATGAGGAAAATTGTCGAGATTTTAAGAAACTGCGGAGCAAAAAAAATCCACATTCGCATCTGCTCGCCTCCTTTCAAACATCCTTGTTTTTATGGCGTTGACACTCCTTACCAAAAACAGTTGATCGCTTCGGAAAAAGAAATCGCCGAGATTAAAAAGTTCATTAAAGCCGACTCTTTAAAATATCTTAGTCTTCCCGCTCTTATCAAAGCGACTCGGCAAAAAGAAAAAAATCTTTGCACCGCCTGTTTTTCCGGAAACTATCCGACGCAGATTAACAAAAACTTCTCGAAAATGATTCTGGAAAACAAAAAGCTGGCGGTTTTGATTTCCAACGCCGGCAGTGGGACTAACTTGCAGGCAATAATTAATGTTGTTGATCGGGAAAAATTAAAAGCGAAGATTGCTGTTGTTCTCTCCGATACTAAAAATGCTTATGGACTGTTAAGGGCAAAAAAACATCAGATCCCCACTTTAGTCGTTAATAAGAAAGACGACTTAACGAAAATCCTAAAAGAAAAATATCAGGTCGATTACGTCTGCCTGGCTGGTTGGAAAAAAATCATTCCCGATAAAATGATTGAAACATTTAAAAATAAAATTTTTAATATTCATCCTGGCTTAATTCCTGATACCTTAGGCGGTAATGTTAAAAATCCCGATGGAACAGCGGCTCTTTGGAACCGAGGCAAGTTAACCGAGGTGGCGATAAAAAATTTTTTTGATAATAAAGCGACCTATGCTGGCTCATCAGTCCATTTTTTATCTAAGGAGTTTGATTTTGGACCGGTATTGGCAAGATGTTTTGAAAAAATTTTACCTAACGATACTATTGATTCTCTTTACAATAGACTGAAGAAAAAAGAACACCAGATTTACGTAAGCTCTTTGATAAAAGTTTGCAATGAGTAAAAAGCAATCCGACGGATTGTTTGGAAACTTATGAAAATCTTAATTGTTGGTAGCGGCGGACGGGAGCATGCTTTGGGTTGGAAGCTTAGTCAGTCAAAAAAGGTAAAAAAAATTTATTTTGCTCCTGGCAATGCAGGAACTTTATCGATTGGTGACAATATTAATATAAAAGTCGATAATATTAACCAACTGGCCCAATTTGCCAAAGATAAAAAAATCGATCTCACCTTCGTCGGCCCTGAACTCCCCTTATCTTTGGGTATCGTCGACCAGTTCCGTAAAGAAAAACTCCTGATTATTGGCCCAACAAAATCCGCCAGCCGGATTGAGACCTCGAAAATCTTTGCCAAAAAGTTAATGGCGAAATATAAAATTCCGACGGCTGAGTTTGCCGTTTTTGAAAATAAAAAAGCCGCTCGTGACTATTTAAAAACCGCTAAATTTCCTTTGGTAATTAAAGCTGACGGACTCTATGCTGGTAAAGGAGTGATGGTCTGTCAGAAATATCAACAAGCTCAAATATTTTTAAATCAATTATCAGAAGGGAGGATTATTATTGAGGAATGTCTTTTTGGCCAGGAGGTTTCTTTTATGGTCGCGACCGACGGAAAAGACTTTATCTCCTTTCTCTCCTCCCAAGATCATAAAAGACTGAAAGACAAAGACCTTGGCCCAAATACTGGCGGCATGGGCGCCTATGCGCCGGTCCCTTTTGTTGATAAAAAATTGGTTAAAAGAATTGAAAAGGAAATCGTCGCTCCGACTATTAAGGCTCTCGATAAAGAAGACTGTCTTTACCAGGGAATTCTTTATCCGGGACTAATCTTGACTAAGACCGGTCCCAAGGTCTTAGAGTTTAACTGCCGCTTTGGTGATCCGGAAACCCAACCATTAATGATGATGTTAAAAAATGATCTTTTACCAATTCTTATTTCAACGGTTAAAAAAACCGTTAACAAACAACAACTTATTTTTAAATCAGGCAGCTCTGTTTGTGTTGTTTTGGCTTCAGCTGGTTATCCTGGAAACTATAAAAAAGGAGAGGTAATCAAAGGACTAAATAAGATTAAAGACAAAAACACGGTTGTTTTTCATGCCGGAACTTCGACTAAAGACAAGCAAATCGTCACCAATGGCGGCCGCGTCCTCGGTGTCACCTCATATGGAAAAAATATTAAACAAGCAATAAAAAAAGCTTACCAGGTAATTGGGAAACAAGGAGTTTGGTTTAAAAAAATGGTTTTTAGAAAAGACATTGGAGATAAAGCAATCTCAAAACTATGATTAACAGAATTGAAGTTGCCAATAAAAAAAACCAAAATAACGTTTTCGTTTACACGATTGATAAAAATCTAAACGCTAATCAACTAAAAAAAATTACCGATGCTTTAACCAATCCCGTCATTCAAACTTCCAGTATTAATAAACCTCTTTTCCCAAAAAAATTTACCTGGGCATTAGAAGTTGGTTTTCTTCCGGGAGTGACAGACAATGTTGCCTCAACCACCAAAGAAATTATCGAAGATTTATTAAAGATAAAATTTCACACCGGCGAAGGAATCTATACCTCGCAGATATTTTTCGATCAGAAAAAATTAATCAACCCTCTTATCCAAAGAATGCAAATTAAAGATAAACAACAATTCATTAAGGATAAAGGCATGGATAAAATCGCTCCTAAAGTTATTCTTAAAATCAAACCGAAAACCGATATAGTTAATCTAAATGTTTCTGATGAAGAACTAATAAAAATCGGCAAAATGGGAATTGAAAATAAAGATGGAACAAGGCGCGGCCCCCTTGCTTTGGACCTAACCTACATGAAAACCATCCAAAAATATTTCCAAAAACAAGGACGGAATCCGACCGATATTGAACTTGAGTCTTTAGCCCAGACCTGGAGCGAACACTGCAAACACACGATCTTTGCTGATCCGATCGATGATGTCAAAGATGGTCTGTTTAAAACTTACATTAAAGGAGCGACGGAAAAGATAGTTAAACAAAAAAAGAAAAAGTTTTGCTTTTCTGTCTTTCATGATAACTCAGGTGCGGTTGAGTTTGATAAAGACTATCTAATCACTCATAAAATTGAAACCCACAACAGCCCGTCAGCTTTAGATCCATATGGCGGAGCCATCACTGGAATCGTCGGCGTCAACCGCGACATCATTGGTTTTGGTTTGGGCGCCAAACCGGTAGTCAACCTTTACGGCTTTTGCCTGGCTTCACCCTCGATAAAAACCAATTTGTACAAAGACGAAAAACTGACCCAGAAAATGCTTTCACCAAAAAGAATTATGGACGGCGTGGTTGCCGGTGTTAACTCTGGCGGAAACTGCTCAGGCATTCCTACTCCCCAAGGTTTTCTCTACTTTAACAACCGGTATCAAGGAAAACCACTTGTCTTCGTCGGAACCGTTGGTCTGATTCTAAAAAAAATTAATCGTCGACCGTCTTATCAAAAAAAAGCCCGGCCAGGCGACTTGATTGTGATGATTGGTGGACGAGTTGGCCTTGACGGAATTCACGGCGCTACTTTTTCTTCAGAGGCCTTAAATACCGGTAGTCCGGCCACCGCCGTCCAAATAGGTGATCCAATTACCCAGAAAAAATTCAGCGATGCGATTGTCAAAGAGGCTCGTGATCTTAACCTTTATCATAGTATCACTGATAATGGTGCTGGTGGCCTTTCTTGTTCAGTGGCGGAAATGGCAAAAGAATCAGGAGGATGTGAGGTTGATTTAGAAAAAGTGCCTTTGAAATATCTAGGACTAGCTCCTTGGCAGATCTGGATCTCCGAATCCCAAGAAAGAATGACTTTGGCCGTGCCTAAAAATAACTGGAAAAAATTTTCTTCATTGATGAAAAAACGCGGCGTCGAGGCAACTATCATTGGAAAGTTCACTTGCTCAGGCAGATGTCTAGTCAAACACCATAAAAAAACCGTCATGGATGTTGATATGGAGTTTTTACATAACGGTTTACCCACGCGACCAATGAAGACAAAAAAAATTCCCCTAAAACTAAAAATAATTTCACCTAAAAAAAACCTTTCTCATCTTAACCTCTGCAGTTTTGAATATATTTCTCAACAGTACGATCATGAGGTCCAGGGAACCTCGGTGATTAAACCGCTTCAAGGAAAGGGCCGCGTTAATAGCGAGGCAACGGTGATAAAACCAGTTCTTAACTCAAAAAAAGGGGTGGTTTTATCTCAAGGACTCTATCCTGAAGACAGCGAAGTTGACTCTTACTACATGGCGGCTGCCTCGATTGATACGGCAATAAGAAATGCCGTCGCAACTGGAGCTGATATGGAAAAAATCGCTCTTCTTGATAACTTTTGCTGGTGCAGTGCTAATGACCCGGAAAAACTTTATCAGCTAAAACAAGCGGCAAAAGGATGTTTTGACTATGCTCTCGCTTACGGAACACCTTTTATCTCTGGAAAAGACAGTATGTTTAACGACTTTAACGGCTATGATGAAAAAGGCCGACCAATAAAAATCTCTGTCCCGCCAACCCTTCTTATCTCCTCAATCGGAGTCATTAATGATGTTTTAAAGACCGTCTCCATTGATGTTAAATTTCCTGACGATTTAATCTATCTACTTGGAGGTCTTGATAACGCCTGGCAAAAAATCAATCCTTTAAAAAATAAAAAAAACTACCAACTGTTCCATCGATTAATAGAAAACCAATTAATCAGCTCGGCTATCAGCGTCACCCGCGGTGGACTGGCGATTGCCTTAGAAAAAATGGCGATTAGCGCAATGCTTGGGATAGAGGTTGATCTAAAAAATCTTGATCTTTATCTAGAGGTACAAGGAAGAATTATCTTTACTATTAATCCTCAGAACAAAAACAAAGTTGAAAAAATGATGAAAAAATATCCTTATCTTTTAATCGGAAAGGTTGTTAATAAAGATAAAATCATTATTAAAAAAAATAAAAAAACTTTTATCAATCTTGATTTACAAAAAGCTTTAATGAGTTATAAATCGACTTTTAAAAATTACTAAAAAAACAACTGAAGCGAAGATACCTTTTTCGAGTTTTTTAAGGAGCCGATGAGTTTGGAGGGGTGTTCCTCTAAAACGAGAAAAACGGTATCGAGCCGAAGAATGTTTTTTTAATCTTATGATCAAACCTAAAGCTATCATCTTTTCCGGCTATGGTCTAAACTGCGAAGAAGAAACTAGATATGCTTTTGAACTGGCTGGCGCAAAAGCAGACATCGTCCATATCAACGACTTAATCTCTGGCCACTACTCTTTAATTAACTATCAAATCCTTGCCATTCCCGGCGGCTTTGCCTATGGCGACGATACCGGCAGCGGCAACGCCTATGCTTTAAAAATGAAAAATCATCTCTGGGAAAAAATTTTAAAGTTCATCAAAAAAGATAGCTTAACCATTGGTATCTGTAATGGTTTTCAAGTGTTGGTTAATCTTGGTCTGGTCCCGGCCCTTAATGGAAACTATGGAAAAAGAGAGGTGGCTTTAGATCATAACTTGCTTCCCAGATATAATGTCCGCTGGGTTGATCTTCAGGTAAAAAACAACAGTCCTTGGTTAACAGGCATAAAAAATATTTCCTTACCAATCGCCCATGGCGAAGGAAAATTTACTACTTCTTCAGAAACATTAAAAAAAATCAAAGAAAAAAACTTAATTGCCGCTAAATATAGTCAAGGAGAAATTTACAACTATCAACATCTTCCCTTTAACCCAAACGGATCAATGGAAAATATTTGCGCCATCACCGATGAAACAAAAAGAATTCTTGGGATTATGCCTCATCCGGAGCGAGCCATATTTTTTCATCAACTTCCCCAATGGCAGTATTTTAAAGAAAAAAATCTTCGAGAAAAAAAATCAATTCCTTATTTTGGTCCCGGACTAAAAATTTTCCAAAATAGCGTTAATTACTTTAATAGTTTATAATTAACCTGTATGATTCACTTAATTGTTGGTGGCCAGTGGGGCGACGAAGGCAAGGGAAAGATCGTCGATCTTCTCTCACAAAAAGCTGATGTCTCGGTCCGTTTTCACGGCGGCAATAATGCCGGTCATACAATCGTCAATCATCTAGGGAGATTTCCTCTCCATCTTATCTCAGCCGGCATCTTTAATCCCCGCTGCCAGGTGTTTATCACTAACGGAGTGATCATCGACCTTGAAGTTTTAAATCAAGAAATCATCTTCTTGAGAAAAGTTCTCCCTAATTTTAAAAAAAGAGTCTATCTCTCTCCTCGTTGTCATGTGATTATGCCCTACCATAAACTCCTTGACAAACTCTATGAAGAAGCCAAAGGAGAAGCGAAAACCGGCACGACCGGCCGGGGCATCGGACCAACCTATGCTGATAAAGTCTCCTATAACGGCATTAGGCTGTTTGATTTTTTTGATAAAAACCAACTTAAAGAAAGACTGGCGGTAATTTTGGCTTTGAAAAATAAAATTATTGTTGGTTTGGGTGGAACACCTTTAAAACTCGATGATGTCTATGAAGAAGAACTGGAAAAATTTAAAAAAATTGCTCCTTATGTTAAAGAAACTTTTTCTCCGCTAATGAAACTGGTTAAAGCCAATAAAAAAATTATCTATGAGGGAGCCCAGGGAACCTTCCTTGATAACGACTGGGGCACCTATCCATATGTCACCGGCTCGAATATTGTTTCTGGCAACATCAATGCCGGAAGCGGCGTTCCCGCCCAATACATAAAAAGGGTGACCGCGGTCAGCAAAGCCTATACGACTAGAGTCGGCAGTGGACCATTTCCCACTGAGCTTTTTGACGATAATGGACAAAAAATTAGAAAGATTGGGGTAGAGTTTGGGACGACCACCGGCCGGCCACGTCGCTGCGGCTGGCTTGATTTGGAACTTCTCCGTTTCAGCGCCCAGGTCAACGGCCTGACTGACCTAGTGATTACCAAACTTGATGTTCTTGATGGCTTAAAAACCATTAAGCTCTGCCTTGGTTATATTTTAAACGGAAAAAAGGTAAGCTATGTTGACTGTGACAGTCATCTTTTGAAAAAAGTTAAACCGATTTATAAAACAATTCCAGGCTGGCAGCAACCAACAAGAGATATTAAAAAATTTAAAGATCTACCCAAACAGGCAAAAGACTATCTTAAAGAAATTGAAAAAAATATAAAAATTCCTATTTCCATTATCTCAGTTGGCCCGGAAAGGAACCAAACAATCTATGCCAAACTTTGACTATTCAAACTATCTGTCTCCGTTTACCTGGCGTTATGGTTCTTCTGAAATGAAAAAAATTTTCAGCGAGAAACATAAAATCGAGCTCTGGAGAAAAATCTGGGTCGCTTTAGCCGAAGCCCAATATCAAGCTGGTCTTGTTAGTAAAAAAGAGCTTGATGACCTGAAAAAAAATCAAAACAACTTTGACATTGAAGAAATTCAGGCAATTGAAAAAGAAACCAGACATGATGTTGTTGCGACCATCAAGGAATTTGTCAGTAAAGCGAAAGTCGGTGGAGGAAAAATCCATCTAGGAGCTACCAGTATGGATATTGTTGATAATGCTGATATGATGAGGATAAAAGAAGCCTTGGAAATAATTGAAAAAAGATTAAAAACTGTCCTTAATCTCTTTGCTGAAAAAATAGAAAAATATGCGAAAACTCCTTGCATTGCTTACACTCATCTCCAGCCGGCCGAACCAACCACCGTCGGCTATCGTCTGGCTTTTTACGGACAGGACCTTTTACTGGCTTTAGAATTTTTAAACTTTGTCAAAAAAACTCTTAAAGGAAAGGGAATCAAAGGAGCTGTAGGAACAGCTGCTAGTTTTAAAACTTTATTAAGAAATACTAATTTAAAAGCCGACCAACTGGAAAAAAAGGTGATGGAAAATTTAAGGATAGAAGCCTGTTTAATCAGCACTCAAATCTATCCCCGCCTGTATGATTTTATCTTGCTAACGGCTCTGGCTATGGTCGGATCAGCTATGGCTAAGTTCGCCGGAGACTTGAGAATTTTACAGTCAGCCAACTTTGGCGAATGGTCAGAGCCTTTTGGAAAAAAACAGGTTGGCTCCTCGGCCATGCCTTTTAAGAAAAATCCGATCACCTCGGAAAACATCTGCTCTCTAGCAAGATATCTGGCTAGCCTGCCTAAAATTGCCCTAGAAAATGCCAGTCTTTCCTATCTTGAACGGACCCTTGACGACTCCGCCAATAAAAGAATAATTATTCCTGAAGGATTTTTAGCCACTGACCAGATCTTAATTTCCGCAGAAAAAATTATTTCCGGCTTGGTTATTAACGAACTAAGAATCAGTCATAACCTTAATCAATATGCTCCTTTTGCTGCTTCTGAGTTAATCATTATTGAGGCGGTGAAAAACGGTGCCAATCGTCAACAAGTCCACGAAGCTATCCGCGAGATCTCTTTAGTCGCCTGGCAGGAAATTCAAAAAGGAAGACCAAACCCGATGAGCCAGTTACTATTATCCAATAAAAAGATTAATAAATATCTAAAAAAAGAGGAGGTAAAAAAATTACTTGATGTCAGAAATCACATCGGCGATGCCCCAGAACGAGCTTTAAAGCTGGTAGAGAAAATTAAAAATATATGAAACCTTTAGTCTCCGTTATCATGGGTAGCGATTCTGACCTGCCTGTTGTTAAAGATGCTATTGAGACGTTAAAAGAATTTGGCATTTCTTATGAAACTTTGATTCTTTCTGCCCATAGGAGTCCAGAAGCAACGGAAAAATACGCTAAAGAAGCTTTTGGCAAAGGAATCAAAGTGATTATCGCCGCCGCTGGTGGGGCCGCTCATTTAGCTGGAGTTATTGCCTCTTATTTTCCTTTACCAGTTATTGGTATTCCCATAAAATCATCTTCCCTAAACGGACTTGATTCACTTTTGTCTATTGTTCAAATGCCGCCTGGAATTCCTGTTGGAACGGTTTCTATAAATGGAGCAAAAAATGCCGCTCTTTTGGCAATGCAGATTTTGGCAACTGAAAATAAAGATTTAAGAAAAAAAATTGAGCTTTATAAAAAAAGCTTGGCAAAAAATATTGAGATAAAAAATCTAAAAATAAAAAAATTAAATCTATGATCAGCTCAAAAAACATCCTTAAAGCGCTTCCTGATGTTTTAAAGACCATTGACATTCCCGCTCTAAGGAAAAAAACCCAAGGAAAGGTTAGAGATATTTACTTTAAAGATGATAAACGAATTCTCATTACCACCGACCGCCAGTCAGCCTTTGATGTAATCCTAGGCTATATCCCTTTTAAAGGCGCTGTCTTAAACCAACTATCTGCTTTTTGGTTTAACAAAACCAAAAAAATTATTAGCAATCATATGATTGCTACTCCCGACCCAAACGTGATGATCACTAAAAACTGCCAATTAATCCCGGTCGAGATGGTTGTCCGTGGTTACATCTCAGGAGTCACTAAAACTTCCATTTGGTATTCGTATGAACGAGGCGAAAGACTTATTTATGGAATTAAATTTCCCGACGGCTTGAAAAAAAATCAAAAACTCGCCCACCCGATTATCACCCCAACCACCCATCCTTTACCTGGCTCAACTATCCATGATGAACGGTTGACAGAAAAACAAATTCTTGAAAAAAAAATTATTAGCAGAAAACTCTATAAACAAATGAAAAAAACTGCTTTGGCTCTTTTTGACTTTGGAACAAAATGGTGTAAAAAACACGGATTAATCTTGGTTGATACTAAGTATGAGTTTGGACTGCATAAAGGAAAACTAACTTTAATTGATGAAATTCATACCCCTGACTCTTCCCGTTTTTGGATCGCCAAGACCTATCAACAAAGATTTAAAAACGGATTAGAATCGGAAAACTTTGATAAGGAGTTTTTGCGACTTTGGTATGTCAAACGAGGTTATCGTGGTGACGGACCGCCGCCGAAGATGGCTAAGGAGTTAATCGTTGCTCTAGCCCAGAGATACATTGCTGTCTACGAAAAAATCACCGGCAAAAAATTCAAAGCCTTCAAATATCCTATCGAGAAAAGGATCAAACAAAGACTGTCTTTATATAAAGACAGTCTTTCTAGAAGAGCGTCCCTATGAAAAATAAAACCATTACTTACTCTCAAGTCGGCGATAACTATGATACGAAAGATCCGATAAAAAAACTGGCTCAAAAAGCAGCTTGGCAAACAGGAAGAAACTTACTTCGTCATGGTTTTTGCGAGATCAGCGATAGCCGCGGCGAGTCAGCTTATGTCTGGAAACAGGGAAATGTTTATATGGCGTCAGTTGTTGAAGGATTGGGAACAAAAAACCTTATTGCTGACGATACAAGAAAAATAACGGGAAAAACTTACTATGACGTCATCGGCCATGATACGGTTGCCACAGTTATTAACGACTTGATAACTGTCGGTGCGAAACCCTTAGTCATTCATGCTTATTGGGCAATTGAAGATAATATATGGCTTGATGATCAGAAACGAATGACTGATTTAATCAAGGGTTGGAAATCTGCTTGTGATTTATCCGGCGCCTCATGGGGAGGAGGAGAAACTGCCACAATGAAACAAATAGTTATTCCCAATACTTCGGAATTAGCCGGATCTACTGTTGGAATCATTAGCTCAAAAAAATATTTAATAACTAGTAATAATCTTAAAAATGGCGATAGGATTATTTTGTTAAAAAGTAATGGTGTTAATGCAAATGGAATATCCTTGACAAGAGCAATCGCTAAAAGATTATCTCAAGGTTACGCCACAAAACTTCCTTCAGGAAAAATGTATGGAGAAGCTCTTCTAACAAAAACCAATATTTACGCGAAATTAATCCAAGACCTACAAAAAAATAATATAGATATTCATTATATAAGTAACATCACCGGCCATGGTTTAAGAAAGATTATGAGGGCAAAACAAAACTTAACCTATGTGATAGAAAAAATTATCGAGCCGCCAGAAATTTTTCTTTTTATCCAAAAACATGCCAACCTATCTGACGAAGAGATGTATGGCACTTTTAATATGGGAATGGATTATGTTTTATTTATTTCAGAAAAAAATGTAAGAAAGACGCAAAAATTTATTATCAAAAACGGTTTTAAAAGCATTAACGCTGGATATGTTAAAAAAGGTGAAAGACAAGTAGTAATTAAACCGAAAAATATCGTTTTTAAAGGAGAAACTCTTGATTTGAGATAAAAACAATTTATTAATTTAACAATTTAGCAATTCTTTTCAAGCATTCTTCTTTCCCTAATATCTCCATCGACTCATTCAAAGGCGGAGAGATTTTTTTGCCGGTAATCGCTAACCTTAAAATCATAAAAAACTCGCCGGTTTTGACTTTTTCTGCTCTAGCTAGTTCCATCATTTTTTCTCCAATAACCTCGGCTTTCCAGTTAGAAATCTTTCCCAGCTCTTGATGAATTCTTTTCAGCAACTCTTTTTTATCGCCTAAACCAACCGCGTAGGTTGTTGGAGGCTGGAAAAAAAATTCACAAAGCGGTAAGTAATCAGATAGTTTTTTTATTCTTTCCTGAATTAATGGAACCGTCTTCTCGACAATACTTTCTGGTAAGTTTATGTTTCTATTTTTATAAAATTCTAAGATTTGACTTTTGACTTTTGACTTTTGACTTTTCCTTATATATTCGCCGCACATCCACTCTAACTTATTCAAATCGAAAACCGGTCCAATCGGTTTAATGTCTTTAAAATCAAAAAGCTTAATAAATTCCGTCAAAGAAAAAATCTCTTTCTGTTTTGGATGACTCCAACCCATTAACACCAGATAATTAAGTATCGCCTCCGGAATAAATCCTTGCTCTTGATACCAAGAAACATTGGTGTGGCCTTGCCTTTTGGAAAACTTCGATCGGTCAGGATTCCTGATAATTGGAGTGTGAACAAAAACTGGCTTCTTCCAACCAAAGTAGTTATAAAGAAGAATGATTTTGGGAGAAGAGGTCAGCCACTCCTCGCCTCTAACCATATGAGTGATTTTCATCAAATGGTCATCAACAACAACGGCTAAAAAATAAGTGGGAAAACCGTCTGATTTAAGAAGTATCTGGTCATCAACATCGTTGGAATTAAATTCAATCTCTCCTCGTATTTCATCATGAATAATTATTTTTTTATTCTCCGGAACCTTAAGTCTAATAACATATTCTCCGGTTTTGAGTTTTGATCCGCCAGCTGGCGGATTGATATTTCTACAGTGTCTGTCATACATTGGCACTTTCCCTTCTGCCTGCATTTTTTTTCTTATCTCGTCAAGTCTTTCTTTTGAACAGGTGCAGTAATAGGCATATCCTTTTTTTACTAACTCTTCGGCATATTTTTTATAAATTTCCAGTCTTTCTGATTGACGATATGGACGATAAGGGCCGCCGACCCGGACGCTTTCATCCTCTTTGATTCCAAACCAGTCCAAGGCCTGAAAAACTTTTTTCTCCGCATCGACCACGGTTCTTTCTTTATCGGTGTCTTCGATGCGAACAATAAACTGGCCTTTATGTTTCTTGGCAAAGGCGTAATCGAAAAGAACTTGGTAAATAGTGCCAATATGAGGATAACCGGTTGGGGAAATAGCCGCCCGTGTTCTTACCATATACACATTATATCACTCATCACTCTGGCATTGACATTGACCGCGGCAGCAGGAAAGAACCTTTTCAAATCTATCTTCAATCTTTTTCCAATTAAGATTGTTTAAAAAAACAGTAATATAACTAGCTCGATTAACACCAAAATCGATAAAATATGCATGTTCATAGGTATCAAGAGCAATAATTGGTCTCACTCCCCAAATAAGATAAGTATTTTGTGAGTCGCTTAAATAGTTAAAAAGCCGTCCTTCTCGCTTGTTCCAGCCGGTCCAGACCCATCCCCGCGCCGCCATTCCAGTCGCCTTTAAATCTTTTTTGAAATTTTCTAATGACCCGAAGTCTTTATTGATCTGTTTTAGAAGTACACCCGCCGGGTGTGCTTCGTGGCCTCCTAAATGAGCTCTGTTTTCAACTCGCGAATTTGAGAATAGACCTGGTTAGCTTTTCCATACTCGTCGTCCCCCAGAGCGGCTAATTTTTCTTGAATCTCGTTATATTTATTAACATAACCTTGATAGAGTTTTAGATGCTCGTCAATGGTTTTTTTGGAAATGCCTTCCATGGAAAATAAAGAATCGGAAAATGTTTTTGGTGATATTTTGATAACTTTCATACTATTACTTAATTTGTAATAGTTAATATATTAAAACTATTTTTTAGAAATGTCAAGTAGTAAATCAGGTCTTTTTTTACGAGTTTCTTCTATAGATTTTTTTAATCGCCATTCCTCAATTTTTTTATGATTACCTTCTAATAAAATCTTCGGAACCTTTAAACCCTTAAACTCTTCAGGTCTTGTATATTGAGGATACTCTAATAATTTTTTTCCCTTAATATTAAAGGTTTCGTTTTTTACTGCTTCGTCTTTTTTCAAAACGCCAGGAATCAACCGAGCAACTGAGTCGGTTATCATAGCGGCTGGCAGCTCGCCTCCAGTTAAAACGAAATCTCCAATCGAAACTTCCTCATCGATAAACTTTGTTACCCGCTCGTCTACGCCTTCATAATGTCCGGAAATAATTATTAGATGGTCTAACCTAGAATATTCATCTGCTAGAGATTGATTAAACAACTTACCTTTAGGTGACGTTAGCAAGATTTTAGATTTAAGATTTGGTTTTGACATTTGAGATTTGACATTTGAGATTGCTTTGTGAACGACATCCACGCGGATAATCATCCCTGCTCCTCCTCCATACGGCCTATCATCGACCGTGCCATAATCATCAATGGCAAAATCGCGAAGGTTAATAATTTCAATCTCCACTAGTTTTTTCTCTAAGGCTCTTTTGATAATACTTTCTTCAAAAAAACCGGAAATCATCTTAGGAAATAAGGTAATGATAGAAATTTTCATAGTAGAATTATAACAAGATGAAAAAGATTATTCTTAAATTAATCAGATCTTACCAAAAAACCAAATTTTTTCGAAACGCTTTTTTAAAGCAGCTTTATCTAACCGACGCCGTTTGCCGTTTTCGTCCCACCTGTTCAGAATATACCTATCAAGCGGTGGAAAAATATGGAACCATTAAGGGATTGTTTTTAGGACTAAAAAGAATCATCCGTTGCCATCCTTGGAGCCGGGGCGGACTCGATCCACTACGATAGTTACTGTTAGGCCGATAAACCAAAGAAGATAAAAAAAACTGGTTATTTTTTTGCCGATAACAAATGATTGGGGAAGAAAATCTAATTTTATCTGGTGGTCTCCGTCTTTAACAAAAATCGCTCTTTGATTAATATTGGCCGGATAAATCGTTGTCTGTCTGCCATCAACTAACGCCTGCCAGCCTGGATAAAAACTATCAGCGACGATTAGTAACCCATCTTTGTCATTTTTTACATTAAAAATCAACTCTTCATCAGTGTCTTTTATTAAGTTAATCTTATTAGATGAAAGTCCAAAAGTTTTTCCTACTAAATTTCCTTCGACAACAGCTGTCGTCTCAGGATTAAACTTTTCTGAACTCATCACTTTCAAAGCTTCCTCCTCATCTTTAACTACCTGATAGTTGTTGACAAAACGGATTCTTGGTAAGTAACCTTTATTTTCGTAGATACAAAAAGGATCCCAGTCTTTGTCTTTTGCTGGAGAAATTTTTTTGATTAACTTTAAATCTGGATCGGAAAACTGAAAAGGAGAGATTAAATAACGAGTACTAGTTAAGTTGAGAATTTTTTTGTGAAGAAGGCTAGATACCGCCGTAAGATTAACTAAGTTTCCCTTGGCTTCATTAACAAGAAGTGATTGAATTAATTTTTGTCTTTTGGTTAACAAAGCATCATAAACTCCTGTTTGAACTAAGCCATACAAAATATTTATATCAGCATCAAGACTGTTTTTAGCATAAAGATAGTAGGAAATATCCTGCCAACCTTGAGTCTGCAGTTGTTTGATATAAGGCCAGCTTGCTCCTAGTTGATAGATTCTACCAGTTTTTCCTTTCAAAAAATTAGCTGACTCCGGCGATTTAAGAAAATCTTTAACAGCAACTGTCGGATGATATAAATTTAAAATAAACATACTGGAAGCAAAAGAAAAAACAATTAACAAAAAGATTAAGGCTGACCGATTAACTTTCTTCAGAGGCAATATTTCTAAACCATATCCAGCTAATACTGATAAAGAAAAAATCAGCAAAATTAAAAATCTGGCTGGAATCTGAAAAAAATTAAATGGTGGAAAAAAATAGACAAAAAAAATTGGTGAATATCTTCCTAAAACTAAAAGAAGTGAAACGATTAATAAAAAAATTAATGCTTTTTCATAAGAAGATTTTTTTTCTTTATTAAAAATTCCAAAAAAAACCAACAGTAAAGGAATAATCCCAATATAACCAGCTTTTTCCCAAAAAATATCTAGACCGTTTTTAAATAATTGATAGCTACCGTTGGCTGGATTACCGAAAACAAAAGGATAGATTAGAGTCAAAAAAAATTTTGGCAAGAATGACTGAGTGGTTGTTTCATTAAAAGAAAGTCCCTGGCTACGGACAGAAATATTTTTAAATTCATAAAATGGAAATATTTTAACACTCGCCATTCCTATTCCTAAAAATACTGCTAGTGCTAGTAAAAAAACTCTTTTAAATTTATCAATTAGTTTTTCTTTTTTTGTCAGTAAACAATAAAAAACTAAACATACAATCCCAATCATTGTAATAAATACATACTGAGGATGACCAATGATAATCTGTTGGCTGATAACAAAAGCCAGTAATAAACCATCTCTGACAGATAGCTTATCAATCGTTCTTAAAGTTAATAAAAAAATTAATGGCATGAAACAGGAGGCAATAAAAACGCTATCGTGTTGAATTCTAAAGATAAAAACACCAGAAAAAGAAAAAATCGTCGAAACAAGCAAAGATGTGGAACGAGAGAGTTTAAAATATCAAGCAAAACCATAGGTTGAGATTAGACAGATGAAAGTAAATAAAACATAAATAAGGTTAAAAGAATAAACCGAGGAGAAAAAATATAGTAGTAAATAATTAATAATATTTATAATCCCAACCTGGCCACTAAATAAAAGAGGCACACCTGTTCCTATCTTATTTATCCACAAAGGGATTTTTCCCGACTTTACGACATTGCTAAAGAAATCATGTAAAGGAAAGCTTAGATGAGTAATATCTGAACGTCCAAGATCAGGAGTAAAATAAATTGATAACCTGGGAATGAAAAGATTACTGTAAAAAATTACGGTAAAAATAATAAAAATAACCAGCGGATAATGTTGACTAATTATTTTTTTCATATTGATAGAGAACTATATTCCCCCTCTTAACTACTGGTTTTAAAAATTTATACTTCAAATTCTCTGACTGAGCAACTTCCCTTTCGTCAGGGTTAAAAAAAACATAGGTAATTTTTGCTTTAGTTAAAAAAGATTTTCCTTCCTTTTCGGTCATCTCATTGCTAAAAAACTTATTAACTATTTGTATTCTTTGCTTAAAGTCTGGCGTCTGGAATTCATGACCAGCCCAAACTCTCTTGGTCGTCACCGCCGGAATAATATTGGCAACTCTGTAGGAAGCGATTACTCCTTGTTCA
>Ga0172375_10004148_pt1 | contig 21632 bp, 22 predicted proteins | sample LakKiv1m_FD_114537 | JGI IMG/M metagenome (GOLD analysis project Ga0172375, IMG submission 114537) | Freshwater microbial communities from Kabuno Bay, South-Kivu, Congo - kab_092012_11.1m | ecosystem: Environmental > Aquatic > Freshwater > Lake | place: Democratic Republic of the Congo...
AGTAACTAAAGATGTACCAGAAAAAGCCATTGTTGGTGGGGTCCCCGCTAAAATTATTGGAGAAAGAAACATAAAAAATTTCAACTATAAACTTGGCCGGTTTCGGCTTTTTCAATGAGGATAAAAGGCAAAATTGTTTTTGGTTTAATTTACTTAACTGGTTTGTTTTATCTAGTTTTACCCTCACCGATACCCCCAGAACTTAGTCAAAGCTGGCGTTCCACCGAAGAAGGTGATACTTGGCAAAACCCCGAACAAAAAGGCTATTATTCCAACTTAACGCGTATTGAGGTTGTTGGCGAAATGGAAAAAAAATTTAGCCTAAAATTATTAGGTTCACCAATTTTCGGTTTCCGTCTCAATTATCCACCGGAAGAAGCCGGTAATTTAGTTCGTGATCAACTTAAGTCAAGCTATCTCGAAGAAATTGTTCACCCCCTGCGTGAATCACTCTTTGTCAATGGTTGGGAACCAGAGAACGACCCAAAAATGAAAGCTCTCCCGCCCGCCAAACGATCCGACCTAATTGCTAACGGAAAAGTCTATCAAGCCAAAATAACTATCAAGCCAGTTTATTCCGCTGTCTGGTCAGGTGTTCTTGTCTGGAGCCTAATTTTTCCAGCTACAGCGTTAGTGTTTAAGTCATTAAAACACTCTCTTAATGTTTCAGTTTAATTCAATCTCAGTTTCTATCATCATCGTTTCCTACAATACTAAAAAGTATTTACAGGAATGTCTTAAATCAATTTCCACCCATCTTAAGAGTCTTCGTCATGAGGTGATTGTTGTTGATAACGCCTCTACCGATGGTTCCCTGGAGATGTTAAAAAGATTAGAAAGACAAAAAAATCTTAAGTTAATTAGCCTCAAAAATAATCTTGGCTTCGGAGCTGCTAATAATCGAGGAGTAGCCCAAGCCCAGGGTAAATATTTGCTTCTGTTAAATTCAGATACCCTGTTCATCGAAGATGCTCTTAGTCAAGGAATAGATTTTTTAGAAAAACAATCCGATTTTGCCGCTTACAGTTGCCAGCTACAAAGCCCTAACGGTTCAACCCAGGCCAATGGCGGTTTTTTCCCTAATCTCAAAAATATTCTTTATTGGCAATTATTCATTGACGACTTACCCCTTTTTTCTCGTTTAATTAAATCAGTTCACCCTCACCCTTATTTTTATCATCAACCCCAACAATTAGATTGGTTGACTGGAGCTTTTTTCTTGGTTTCTCGGGAAAAATATTGTTTAATTAATGGTTTTGATGAAAATATTTTTATGTATGCCGAAGAGTTAGAACTATGCTATCGTCTCAAAAGACTAGGTGGGGGATGCTATTATTCCCCTGATAAAAAAATTATCCATTATGGTGGCGCTTCTGGCACTTCTGGATTAGCAATCGGCCAAGAAATAAAAAATCTAGTTTATTTTTTTAGTAAACACCGTCCCCCAGAACAATTATTTTGGATTAAATCGATATTTCGTCTTGGTTGCTTGTTAAGATGGTTCTTGTTTGGGATAATTAAGGGTAATGTTGTTGCCAAAAATGCTTACATCAAGGCTTACCGCCAGCTGGCTTAAATACTTGGTCGCGGCTCTCTTTATTTTCGTTCCGCTTTATCCCAAGTTCCCTCTGTTTTTTTTATCCAAAAGTAGTGTTGCCGTTCGAGCTGAGGATTTCATTATTTTTTTTGCCGCAATCGTTTTATTTTTCAATTATCTTGATAAACGATTAATCCCCCAAAAAAATCAACTATTTTTACCGATTGTTACTTATTGGCTAATTGGTGGTTTATCCTTACTCTCAGCGGCTATAATAACCCAAAGCATCAGCCTTCCCCTTGGTGTTCTTCATTGGTTAAGACGAATTGAATACATGATTGGTTATTTCTTGGTTTACCAAGCAGTTAAGAATAACCCCGATAATAAACGGTTTTATCTGGAAGTTTGTTTCTTGGTCTCTATTGGAGTTTTATTTTACGGTTTAGCTCAGATTTATTTTTCTGCTCCAATTATTTCTACGATGAATAGCGAGTTTAGCAAGGGGGTTGCCCTGACACTTCAACCGGGTGTGCCTATCTCCAGTTCTTTCGCTGGTCACTATGATTTGGCTGTCTATTTAGTCTTTATTCTTTGCCTAATTGCTTCTTCAATTGATGTAAAAAAATTTAACTTAAAGTCGGTCTTTTTTATCTTGCTTTTTTCGGGTCAGCTTTGGTTATTGCTTCAAACTGGATCGAGAATGGCCGCCTTTGCTGCTCTAGGAAGTGTCTCTCTCGTCTTATTTTTAGGTAAAAAAATTAAATATTTGATTCTTTTTTGGTTAATATTTTCTCTAGGTGTCGTCAACTCCCCGCAATTAACCGGTAGGTTTGGCAATCTGTTTAAAGTTATTGAACTAAGAAACATAAGCAGCATCAATCTGGTTCTCGCTTCCGAGGGCCAGGAAACTGTCAGTGAAGACCTGAGGCCAATTCAACAAGACCGTTCTACCAGCATCCGCTTCGACGCTGAATGGCCTCGTGCCGTACGTGCTTTTTTAAAAAACCCCTTTTTGGGTACCGGCTACTCATCAATTTCTTTAGCCACTGATAATGATTTTCTTCGTGCTTTAGGTGAAACAGGACTACTAGGCTTTTTTGCTTTTTTGGGGGTTTTAATTGTTATTGGTCGAAAAAGTTTGCTTATTAATCAAAATTTTGATTTGGCCTACTTGGGTATGTTTATCACCATGGTAATAATGGCCTTTTTGCTTGATGTCTTTGAAGCCAGCAAAATCGCCACCCTTTTTTGGATGTTCACCGGTTTAAAATTTTCCGCTAAATCATGAAAACAAGATTGTCCTATTTGCCTCTGGTAATAATTATCATTCTTGCCTTAGCTGTCAGGCTTTATAAAATTAATGCCCCCTTGGCTGATTGGCACTCTTTCCGTCAAGCGGACACGGCTTCCGTCACTCGTGAATATCTTAAACACGGTCTTAATTTAATGGTTCCTCATTATCATGATCTGTCTAATATTCAATCAGGGAAGGACAATCCGGAAGGATATCGGATGGTTGAGTTTCCGTTCGTTAACGGTTTAACTGTTTTGATAATCCGCCTCTTTTCTCTATCGGAGCAACAAGTACTAATCGGTCGTTTAGTTTCTGTTATTTTCTCTCTTTTAACTTTAATCTCCATATATATTTTAGGCCTAAAACTTTCTGGTAAAACTACCGCCATTATTGCCGCTGCTAGCTTTGCCCTCCTGCCGTACTCAGTATTTTATTCACGAGTAATCCTTCCTGAACCTGCCTTTTTAGCTTTATCGACATTCTCTTTGGTTTGTTTTTGCTTTTATTTAGAAAAAGATAAAATTATTTTCTACTTGCTTTCGTTAATAACATTTTCTTTGGCTTTATTAGTAAAACCCTATGCCGTCTTTCTTTACCCGCTGTTTTTTGCCTTAACCTTTTATTTTTCCGGCAAAATTTTTTCCCGAAAAATGCTAGTATCTTTATTAATCCCCCTATCGTTCTTACCTCTACTTTATTGGCGTAATTGGATTACTCAATTTCCAACCGGTGTTCCTGCTTCTGATTGGCTGTATAACCAAAACAACATTCGTTTTAAAGGTGCCTTTTTTCATTGGCTCTTTGAGGTTCGGCTATCAACTTTAATTTTGGGTATAGGTGCAGTTGTACCAGTTTTTTTGGGTCTTATTAAAAAGGGTAACGATAGCTTCGTTTATCTGATTTGGTTGTTCTGCCTCTTAATTTACGCCACTGTTTTCGCTGGAGGAAACATTCAGCACGACTATTACCAAATAATTTTTCTACCCCTACTCTGTTTATTAATTGGTCGGGGAACCGAATTAGCTTTAAATTTGTCTTCACAATTAGTTAATCGTCTCATCGTAAAAGTCGCTCTTCTCAGTTTAATGCTGTTAACGCTTTTCGTTTCATGGTATCAAGTTCGCAATTACTATCTTATTAACCATCAAGAGATCATTTTAGCTGGTCAAGCGGTTGATAAATTAACCCCCAAAGACGCTAAGGTAATTGCTCCGTATAATGGGGATACCGCTTTTCTTTTTCAGACTAATCGCACCGGTTGGCCAATTGGATTTTATATCGACGAAAAAATTAAATTGGGAGCAAATTATTATGTTAGTGTCAATTACGATAATGAAGCCAGAGAACTAGAAGCAAAATACGAAACCGTAGAGAAAAACGATCGCTATCTAATTCTCAATCTGTCTAAAACGAAAGCATTATGAGAATTTTAATGCTCACTCCCTATTTACCGTATCCTGATTCTTCGGGTGGACAAATTAGAACACAAAACCTACTCAAACACTTAAAAAGAGAACATCAAATCACTCTGTTTTCACTAATAAAAGATAAAGAAAAAAAATATGTTCCAATATTAGAAAAAAACTTCTGCGATCAAGTAAAAGTATTTAATCGACCGGAAAAACCTTGGACAATAAACAATATTATTAGAACCGGATTTTCTAATCTACCCTTTCTTATTGTTAGAAATTTTTCTCCTAAAGCCAAAGAGGCCATTGAGAAGGAATTGGCTCAAAATGCCTATGACTTAATTCACGTCGAAACTTTTTATGCTATGCCCCATATCCCCCAAACCAACATTCCGGTGGTTTTAGTAGATCAAACAATAGAGTATCAAGTTTATAGGCACTATGTTCACCACGCCGCCCCGTTTTTTTTAAGACCGCTCTTAAATCTCGACGTATCCAAACTAAAACATTGGGAACGATATTACTGGCGCCAGGCCGATAAAGTTATCGCTGTATCTGAAGAGGATCGCCAGGAAATGCTTAAACTTGAACCTGAACTCAATGTTAGCATCGTTCCCAATGGAGTAAACTTGGATTTTTTCGCTAAAAAAACTTCTTGGCGAACTAATCAACCAACAATTCTCTTTGTCGGCAATTTTCATTGGCTTCAGAACACCGAAGCTGCTGAAGTCTTGATAAAAGAAATTTTACCTTTAGTTAAAAAACAAATTCCCAATGTTCGGGTGTTAATTATTGGTCAACATCAGCCTCAATCATTAATAGCAAAAAATTCTGCTAACGTTATCATTAAAAATTTGGCCGAAGATGATAGTCAAAATATCAAAAATGCCTATTATGAATCAAGCGTTTTTGTCTCTCCTATAAAAGGCCCAGGCGGCACTAGATTAAAAAATTTGGGGGCAATGGCTAGTCAGCTACCAATTGTTTCCACTAGTGTTGGCGCTCGCGGCTTAGGAGTAGAAAACAACAAACACGTTTTAATTAGAAACTCGCCTCAAACGATCGCATCAGCTATAATTCAGTTAATCAAAGAGCCGGAACTGGCCCAAGCAATTGCTCTTTCTGCCCGCACTTTTGTTGAAGAAAAATTTGATTATCAGGCAATTGCTAAAAAATTAAGCCAAATTTATCAATCGGTTAAAAACCAAAAGAATGACTAAACTAGATTTAAGTATTGTTATTGTCAATTACAATACCGCTTCATTACTAGATGATTGCTTAAGCTCTATTTTTAAATCTACTAAACCCAAAAATGGGATCGAAGTTATCGTTGTTGATAACGCCTCAACGGACGATAGTCGAAAAATAGTCAAAAAAAAATACCCTGATGTTTATTTAATTGCTAATAAAACTAATCTGGGTTTTGCTAAAGCTAATAATCTTGGCGTTAAACAAGCCAAGGGACGCTTTTTACTTTTTCTTAACTCAGACACAGTCGTCAATCGTTTTAGCTTAGTCAAACCCCTAAAATATTTAAGAAACCACCCTTCTGTAGGTGCAGTCACGATTAAACTTTATCTGAAAAACAATCAAATTGATCCAGATAATCATCGCGGTTTCCCTACTCCCTGGGCGGCGTTAACCCACTTTTCCGGTTTAAGTCGTTTATTTCCGCAAAGCAAAGTATTTAACCAATATCATTTGGGTTATTTAAATTTCGACCGAATTCACCCAATTCCCGTTGCGGCCGGATCTTTTTTACTAATGCCAACAGCTCTTTTCCATCAGCTCGGTGGTTGGGACGAAGCTTACTTTTTTTACGGTGAAGATATCGATTTATGTTTCAGACTTAATCAGGCAGGTTACAAAATTATTTATTATCCTAAAGTCAGTGCCCTTCATCTTAAGGGTGCCTCCTCCGGGTTAAGACAGGAAACAAAAAAAATTGCCCCGGCCAACAAAGCTAATCGTCTCAAAGTCGCCAAAGCTTCTGTCAAAGCCATGGAAATCTTTTATCAAAAATTTTACGCTGACAAATATCCGTTTCTTTTAACTTATTTCGTTCTTCTGGCCATTAAAATTAGAGGATTTTTCCGCTTAACCAAACACCGATTAATTTAAAAACATGCGAATCGGAATTGATGCCCGACTATATGGACCAGAACACACTGGTATTGGTCGATATGTTCAAAATTTAATCCAAAACCTAGCTAGGGTTGATAAAAAAAATACCTATATAATTTTTGGTGGGCAAAAAGCGAAAGAAGAAATTTCCTCATTTTCTAATTTTAAGTTTCGAAAGTTAAATACCAAGGTTTACGGTTTTTCTGAACAAATTACTAATCCCTTTATCTTCTCTCAAGCCAAACTTGACTTACTCCATGTTCCTCATTTTAACGCCCCGCTCTTTTATTTTGGCCCACTGGTAATCACCATTCACGATTTAATTAAGCACTTTTCAGTCGGTAAAGGCTCAACCACTCTACCGTTATATCAATATTACTTCAAACAGATAATTTACCGTCTTAGTACTTTCTATAATCTTCGTCGGGCGGGGGCAATTATTACCCCGTCAAATTTTTGGAAAGAATATCTGGTTACTAATTTTCACCTACCGGAAAAGAAAATTTTTGTTACCTATGAAGCAGTCGACAAAAAAATCAAACCAGTTTCTGCCACCAGTGAGATACTTAAAAAATATCATTTAACAAAACCATTTTTAGTTTATACCGGCAACCTCTACCCCCATAAAAATGTCAATCTTCTTTTTGAAGCGGTTAAGAAATTCAACTTAAACCACGAACACCAACTTCAATTAGCTATTATTTGTTCTCGAAGTATTTTCCACTCCTCCGTTACCGAATCTAAAGCAGTAAAACTTTTAGGTTTTGTTCCTGACGAAGATCTCGCCAAAATTTACTCCCAAGCTTTAGCTCTAGTTCAGCCCTCTCTACTTGAGGGTTTCGGCTTAACTGGACTTGAGGCGATGGCGGCTAATTTACCAGTGTTATCATCAAACGCCACTTGTTTGCCAGAAGTATATGGTGATGCGGCTGTTTATTTCGACCCCAAAAATGTCAACGATTTAATTAAAAAAATTGATTTAATAATGACTGATAAAAAGCTGGTACTTCAATTAATCGAGAGAGGTAAGAATAGAATTAAACAATTTAGTTGGTACAAAACCGCGAAAGAAACCATTGCTGTTTATCAGCAATCAAAAAAGGGCTTTTAATGAACAGAAACAAGATACCAAGAATCGCTTTAGTTTATGATCGGGTAAATAAATGGGGAGGGGCCGAAAGATTATTGTTATCGCTTCATCGTCTTTATCCTCAAGCTCCACTTTATACCCTAGTTTACTATCCTCCTAATTCAGCCTGGGCCGACAAAATTAAAATCAAATCCAGTTTTTTAAATTATTTATCCCCATTCCGTTCCCATCACGAATATTTAGCTCCTCTAGCGCCTCTCGCTTTTGAAAATTTCAATTTTGATAGTTTTGACATTGTTATTAGCCTAACCAGCGCCGAAGCAAAATCGATTATCAGTAAACCCCAAACTCTTCATCTTTGTTACTGCCTTACTCCCCCTCGCTATCTCTGGGGTAGCCAAAAAGATTATCCCTTGCCTTCTTTTTTAAGAAACTCTCTTCGTCGAACCGATTTAATTTTGTCTACCAGACCCGATAATTATCTAGCGATCTCCAAAGAGGTGAAAGGGAGGCTAAAAAAATATTACCACCAAGAAGCTGAAGTAATTTACCCTCCTTTCGACCCAATTTTTAAACCAGGATCCATACTTAAACCACTTTCGAGTCGTCAATATTATCTTTATGTTGGCCGTTTGGTCAAATACAAGCAGGTTGATTTATTGATTAAAGTCTTTAATAAACTAGGGCAAAAATTAATTATTGCCGGCACCGGTCGGGAAGAAAAAGATTTAAAAAAAATGGCTTCAAGAAACATTTCTTTTTTAGGTTTAGTTAGTGATTCAGAGTTAATTAGTCTTTATCAAAATGCTCGAGCCGTTATTTTTCCGCAAAGGGAAGATTTTGGTCTAGTTCCTTTAGAAGCCCAGGCTTGTGGTACTCCGGTAATTGCTTACGCAAAAGGTGGAGCCCTAGAAACAATAAAAGACAAACAAAGCGGTTTATTTTTTCAAAAACAGGAAATTTTACCAATAATCACTGCAATTAAGTATTTTGAGGCGGAGAAACACCAGATTAAGCCGGCAAATTGTCTTAAAAACGTTGCCCAATTTTCACAAAATAGATTTTTTTATCAGTTTTCTGCTAAAGTAGAAACATTATGGGAACAGCACCAAAAAACCTATACGTAGTCTTATTAGCTGGTGGCAGTGGTACCCGTCTTTGGCCCAGCTCTCGCAAGAAACTCCCCAAACAATTTACCAAAATTTTTGGTCGTCAAACACTTTTTCAGCAAACTATCCATCGGGTAAAAATGCTAGTCCCCCTATCCCGAGTTTTAATAATCACTAACTATGATTATGTCGACGACATCAAAAGACAAGAACCAGAACTGACCAATAAAAACATCATCGCCGAACCAGAGAAGAAAAATACCGCCATGGCCATGGGTGTCGCCGCCGCTTATATCTATCATCAAAACCCTGAAGCGGTCATCATTAATTTGGCCACCGATCACTTAATTTCTAACGATAATCTTTATAAAGAAACCCTACTCGAAGCCGCTAACTTTGCTTTTAAAACAAACAACCTTGTTTCTGTCGGCCTTGTCCCCGAATTTCCCCATACCGGGCTTGGTTATATAAAAGCTGGCAAAAAAGTTAAGTCAGAAGGGAAAATAGCCATTTATCAAGTTGATAGTTTCAAGGAAAAACCAGACTTAGAAACTGCCCGAAAATTTATTAAAAGCGGCAATTATTATTGGAATGCTAACAATTACGTTTGGACCGCCAAATCAATTTTAGATGAATTTAAAGTTCTCGCCCCTGACCTTTATCAAAATATCAATAAGATATTTGGGCAGATTGACACAAAAGAAGAGAAAGCCACTTTAAAGCGCGAATATCATTTAGCTAAAGAAGAATCTATAGACTACGCCATTTCCGAAAAAACAAAGAAACTTTATGTCTTACCGGGGAAATTTGGTTGGAACGATATTGGCGACTGGAAAGTTGTTTACGAACTTTTAAATAAAGATAAAGAGGGGAATTCAGTTGCTACTCATGGGAAAAGAGGGGGTTTTGTTTCACTTGATACTAAAAACTGTTTAGTCCAAACAGAAGATCAGTTAATTGCCACTATTGGCATTAATAACTTAATAATTATTGATACCCAAGACGCTTTGCTTATTTGTCAAAAGGATCGAGCTCAAGACATAAAAAAATTAGTCAATCTCCTTAAAGAAAAAAAACTAGACGAGTATCTCTAAAACAATATGTTTTATAACTTAAGCAAGCGGTTGATAGATATTATCTCCAGTTTAATTTTAATCATTTTGTTTCTACCTATTTGGATCATTATTCCTATTTTAATCAAGCTCGAGTCAGAGGGTCCGATTTTTTATTATCCGGATCGAGTTGGTAAGGGTCACCGAATATTCAAAATGATTAAATTCCGGACAATGAAGATGTTAAAAATTAACGGCAAGGTGGTTCATGCGGTTGAATACTGGAAACATCATCGAGAACTATACGAAAAATATAAACGTAACGGTTGGAAGCTAACCTTAGATGAGGATCCACGTATTAGCCGTATTGGTCGAGTATTGCGGCAAACCTCGATCGATGAGTTCCCTCAAGTATTCAACATTTTGAAGGGAGAAATGAGTTTAGTTGGTCCCCGGGCTTATGTTGAACCGGAAATAGAAGACGCCATTAAAAGACATGGACAAAAAATTAAAAAATTAATCGAAACCAGCTTAAGGACAAAACCTGGTCTGACTGGTCCTTGGCAAGTTTCTGGTCGAAACGATATCCCCTGGGATAAACGAGTTGCTATTGACGCCGCCTATGCAAAACGATGTTCTTTACTATATGATTTAGTTATCATTGTCAAAACTCCATTGGCAATGCTCAGTAAATGGTAAAAATAAAAATTTCTAAGCCAGTTAAAATCATTGCCTTAGTTTTTGCGGTCGTTATTTTGATTATCGGAGCAACAGGGGCAATTGGATATACTTACGCCAAAACGATAATCCCTTCAGTTGAAAACGCTCAAAAATCATTAACAAACATTGCTGCTTCTTTACAAAATCGAGATTTAGTTAGCGCAAAAAGCGAATCTGAAAACTTGAAAAAGTCGCTTGAAGAAATTGATAATAAGTATCACCCTCTTGATAGTTTACAAAAAGCTCCTTTAATCGGTTCATATTTTCAGGATGGTCGATCAGTAATTAACGCTGCCTTGTCAGCGAATAAGGTAATAGACGGTTTAATTGCCGCTATTGAGCCTTATTCCGATCTGATTGGTTTTAAAACCGATTCGACATCAGCTTCTGTCAGTCAATCAGCTGAAGATAAAATCATCTTTTTGGCCGAAACTTTAAATAAAATTGCCCCTCAATTAGATACTATTTCCGAAGATATCAATCAAGTCAAAACCGAAATAGACAAAATTAATCCCAATCGATACCCAAAGGAAATTTTCAAAAAATCGGTAAGAAGCAAAATAATTGCCCTTAAATCAAGTGTTGATGAGAGTGCCACTCTTATCAGCCAATCAAAGCCACTAATTAAACTTCTACCTGATCTTCTGGGTAATCCTAATCCAAAACTGTACTTATTAATTTTCCAAAACGACGCCGAGCTTAGGCCAACAGGGGGATTTATTACCGCCTATGCTTACCTTAAGGTTAGTAAGGGTAAAATTGAGCCCCTGGGTTCATATGATATTTACGATCTCGACGCTCGTTTCACCAAAAATATTCCAGCTCCGGAAGCAATTAAAAAATATCTTGAAGAAAATCGCTACTACCTTCGTAACATGAACCTCAATCCCGATTTTAAATTATCGATGGATACCTTTGCGGAGAATTTAAAAAGTATTAACGGTTTGCCTGTCTTTGACGGTATTATTGCTCTAGATACCAAGGTTCCCGTTGAATTGTTAAAAGTTTTAGGCCCAATTGGAGTTGGTGGTTGGGGTAATTTCAGTGCCGAAATCGACCCCCGATGTAATTGTCCGCAAGTCGTTTATGCTCTTGAAGAAATTGCCGATCGACCAACTTCTGAAATCAAAGTTGGGCGAAAAGCAATCTTAGGCCCCCTAATGCATTCAATATTAGCTAACGCCATGGGTAGCCCCAAACATCTTTGGCCTAAATTCTTTAATTTAGCCATCGATGCGATTAAACAAAAACATCTTTTATTCTATTTTAAGGAAGATGTTAGCCAAAAAGCGGCTGAAGATTTTAACGCTGCTGGCCGAATTGTTGCCGTTCCCTACGATTACCTTCATGTCAACGACAGCAACTTTGGTGGTGCCAAAACTGACATGTTCATTACTCGGGAAGTTGATCAGGAAATTGAAAACGATGGGGGTACGATCACCAAAACAGTCACTTTAACTTATAACAATCCCCATAAAGGCAGTAACTGCAATCTTGAGGCTGGAATGTTATGTTTAAATGGCACTTATCGTGATTGGGTTAGGCTTTATGTCCCCAAGGGTTCTAAATTAATTAGTTTAACCGGCTCCGAAACTAAAGAGGTAGTCAGTGAAGATCTCGACAAGACCGTTTTCGAAGCTTACTTTACCATGCGGACTGAATCCTCGAGCAAACTAGTTTTTAAATATGAATTACCCGCTGATTTAAATCTTGAACCATACAAATTATACATTCAAAAACAACCAGGTTTACCAGCCATTAAGTACAATATTCTTTATAATGGTAAACCAACCAGTTTCGATCTTAATTCCGATCTGGACTTAACTCTGGATTAGGAGAATGACTCTTAGTTTCACTGATTGGGGGATTATTATTAAGCAAACTAAATTTGGTGAGGCAGATAAGTTTGTCAAAATTCTTTCCGCCAAACACGGTTTGATTGAGGTAGTCGCCAAAGGATCACGTCGATTGTCTTCCCGTAAATCTGCCCATATCGATAATCTTAATTTAATCAAATTTCAGGCTAATCAAAGTAATTCTGGTTATTATTTAAACCAGGCCGAAGTAGTAAACGCCTATCCTTTGATAAAAGCCAAGCTTAAAACTATTCGTACTTGTTATTATCTGTTAGAAATACTAAACCAAGTAATTAGCCTCGATCAACCAGATAAACAAATATTTGTTTCTTTTAAAAACTATCTCGAAGCTTTGGAAAAAGATCGAGACAATCCGCGCCAGTTAACAGTTAATTTTCAACTTTATCTTATCAAACACCTCGGTTTCCCTCCGCCTTCAGATTTTTCTCCTCAATCACTGATTAATTATTTTGAAGACCTCTCCAGCCATTCTTTTACCAGTACCAAGATTAGAGTCTAAAAAAATTAAAAATTAGAATATTCCAAATAGATCCGCTCTTTTTCTGAAGCCAATAAGTGTCGTTGTTTTTCGATATTCTTTAGGGCTTTTTGTAGATGAGGTTTTTGGCTAAAATCAAGCAAGTTATTTATTTCTGCCCATTGAGCTACTAATTGGTATTCTCGATTTTCAAATGCTTGGCGAATTAATTGTAACTGGGCGTGACGGCCCAAGTTGTGCCACTCAGGAAAATTAGCTAAGTAATCAGGATCGTATTCGCCCAAATCAATCGCTGTTTGCAAAGTCATATTGGACGGATTACTGCTTCGCCCGCTCGTCTTACCAGTTTCATTCGCCGTTTCAAATTCCATAGTTTTTATTATACCTCGACTTAAATAATGTAAAATAAACCCATGACCACCTTGGATAAAGTTATCGCCCTTGCTAAACGACGAGGTTTCGTCTATCCCTCTTCGGAAATCTACGGCGGCTTTGCCAATACTTATGATTTTGGTCCTCGCGGAACAGAGCTTAAACGAAACTTGATAAATCTTTGGTGGAAAAAGTTTGTTAGTGACAGACCGAACATTTACGGTCTCGATAGTAGTGTGCTCATGAGTCCAAGAGTTTGGGAGGCATCAGGTCATGTTGCCAACTTCACTAATGTAATGATTGATTGTACCAACTGCCAGTATCGGACTCGAGCCGATCATTTAATTGAAGACAGTGTTAACAACATTGGTAATGTTGAAGGACGTCCATTGATCGAGCTAGATCAAATCATCTTGGAAAATAATATTAAGTGCCCCAAATGTGGAAAATCTACCTGGACAAAGACCCGTTTATTTAATCAACTGTTTGAAACCAGTGTTGGTATCATCACCACCGACCAAAATAAGGTCTATCTTCGTGGAGAATTAGCTCAAGGGATGTTTGTTAACTTTAAGCAAATTTTAGATAGCATTCACCCCAAATTACCATTTGGTTTAGCTCAGGCTGGTAAGGCCTTTAGAAACGAAATCACTATGGGTAAATTCACCTTTCGGACTCTAGAGTTTGATTTAGCCGAATTCGAATATTTTATCTCTCCTGATGAATGGGAAAATACTTTCGAATATTGGAAAGGCGAAATGTTTGAGTTTGCCCAAAGAGTAGGTCTATCGGCAACAAGTCTTCGTTGGAGGGCACACTCCAAAGAAGAACTTAGTCACTACAGCAAACGGACAGAAGATCTTGAATATGAATTTCCCTGGGGTTACAAAGAAATGTTTGGTTTGGCATACCGCACAGATTTTGATATTAAAAACCATATGGAAAATTCAGGGATAGATCTCCGTTTTCACGACCCCAAGACCAATGAAAAATTTACCCCCCACGTGATTGAGCCCACTTTTGGTATCAGTCGTCTCTTGACTATTATTTTAATGAACTCATATTTTGAAGACACCGAAAGGGGAAGGGTGGTAATGCGATTTCCAAAGGAACTTGCACCAGCAAGGGCTGCGGTATTTCCCCTTTTACCTAATAAGGAAGAGCTGGTTAATAAAGCCAAAGACGTCTTTGGAAAACTTTCAGCCCATTTTTCTGTTGAGTGGGACGATCGGGGTAATATTGGCAAGCGGTATTTTGCTCAAGACGAAATTGGTACTCCAGCCTGTATTACCATTGATTTTGAAACTCTCGAAAACGACACCGTCACTGTCCGTGACCGAGATACCGCCACCCAACAGCGGGTCAACCTTGACAAGCTAGTAAATTTTCTCAATACTTAAAGATTAATGCGTCGTTTAACTGCCATTACCATCATTCTTCTTTTTTCTCTTTTTTTATCTGGTTGTAATAAAAAAGCAGTTGACAGCAACTCCCAAACTGAGAACAATACCCAGAATAATCGTCTTCTAATTAACGCCCTTGAAAGAAGCAAGAGACCCTTTGTCGTTATGATCCCTAATTCCAGTAACAAATATTTAACTCTATATTTAGATAAAATTGTTTCGGATATTAATTCTATTTCTTTAGATATCGAATATCTCTCTGGAACTTCTCTTAAGGGTGGTCGGGTTACTCCCTCTTTTCCCATAGACCTACCCCACGCTCAAGCCTTTTTGCTGGGTAGTTGTTCATCCGGAGGTAAGTGTAGTTTCGACAAAGATTTAATTTCCGGAACGATCAAAAGCCGCTTAGATTTCAACGATGGCCAAGGCCATGTCTTAAAAAGTGACTATGTTTTTGTCGAAGGTCAAGTCTCTACACCTGATTCCAAAGTAACTTATAGTCCCAAAAACAGCAAACAAACAGGTCAAATATTAATCGACACCCAAGGATATCCGGGTCAGATCAGTGCCGAAACAGTTTTTAATCCAATTGCTATTACTGCTGTTGGTTCTACAAAAATTCAGGGGACACTTAAGATAAAAGCTGACGGTGCTACTAAGGGTTTGATTTATGACGGCGAAGCATATCAGTCGCTTGAAATTAAAAATATTGATGGTCAGGTTGAAATAAGTCTCAATCATCAACCCTGGCATAAAAATGTTGAGGTTGTTCGGGACGATCTTAAGGGGACGACAGAATCGGTTGATCTTTACCTGCTGGGACCGATAATTTTAACCAAATAATTTCCATTAGTTTTTGCTTGAGATTACCTCTTGACAAGGGTTATTTTCTTGGTAATACTTAGAAGTGGTGACAAGTGGTGAAATACCTTATATAAATAAAAACACTGCCAAATGAAATATGTTTATTGGACTCCATTACCACAGCTTAGAAAACAAGGGCCGTCTGGCAATTCCGGCGGTTTATCGACCAAAACTAGAATCTGGTGGCGTCATCACTCGCGGTCTGGATGGCTGCCTCTTTCTTTTTCCGAAATTATCCTGGCAGCGGCTTTACAAAAAGCTGGCCTCTCTCCCGTTAACCAATCGATCTGCCAGACAGTTTATTCGTCTAATAGTTCAAACAGCCGTGCCGTTGAACTTGGACTCTCAGGGGCGAACCCTAATCCCCGAATATCTACAGAATCTTGCTTCTTTAAAAAAACAGGTGGTGATAGCCGGCGCCGTCACCCGGATTGAAATCTGGGATCGCGACCTTTATCATCAGCACTTTGACTTAATCGCAAAAGAAGACGAAAGTCTTTCCTCTGCTCTAGAAAACCTTAATATATGAAACAAATACCTCGCCATCAAGCCGCTTTTATTGACAGAATAATATCTCTTTTGTCAATTAAATCCGGGGACGTTTTTCTTGATTGCACCTTAGGGGATGGTAGTCACACTCAAGCTGCCCTTGAGGTTGGAGCGGTAGTTATCAGCCTGGATGTTGATGAAACTGCCATTGTCAGATCAAAACATTTTATTCCCCAAAAGTTTCAAAAAAACTGGTTTGTCTTCAGAAAAAACTTTTCTCAAGTTAAGGAATTATATCAAGAAGAGGCTCTGCCTCATCCAGATATAATTTTAATGGACTTGGGAACCTCTCAAGCTCAGTTAGTTGACAATCGAGGTTTAAGCTTTCAAGAAAATTGCCTGCTTGATATGCGTCTGGACAAACAATTGGCAGTAACGGCCAAGGATTTAGTTAATGGGTTGTCAGTCAAAGAACTAACTCGGCTTTTTTTTGAACTTGCCGATGAGCCGCTAGCTAACAGAATTGCCAAGGAAATAGTTTTTGTTAGGCGCCAACAACCAATCACTACCACCAAACAATTAGCGGATTTGATCATCGCCGTAAAAAAAACTCATTCTAAGATTCATCCGGCAACTAAGGTGTTTCAGGCCTTACGGATGGCCGTTAATCTGGAAAGAGAATCTCTTTCACAAGCGTTGCCAGCTTGTTTCTCTGTCCTTAAACCAGGAGGGCGATTCGCCGTTATCAGCTTTCATTCCGGAGAGGATCGGCCTGTCAAACATTATTTTCGTTCGCTCGTTAAGGAACAAAAAGCCACGCGATTAAATCAAAAACCTTTAAAACCAAGTGACAAGGAATTATTAATTAATCGAAAAATCAGAAGTGCCAAACTACGATTTATCATCAAAAATTAGTCTGACTAATACTCTTTCTCGTGTGGTTGTCGTTTTAGTAATCGTTTTGGGTCTAGCCAATCTGGTCTTAACTAATTTAATTGTCACTGATGGTGTTCGTCTCAATTCAATTATTGAAAAAACTAATTTACTGGCTAAGGAAAATCAAGAACTTCAGGCAATTTTAGCTAATAGTAAAAGTTTAGCTTCAGTTGAAAGTAAAGCTGAAATCCTAGGTTTCGTTGCCACCAAGAATATCACCACCATCAACTCAATTGATGTTGTGGCGCAAATTCCCAATCAATGATAGATTTTCGTCTTCGTTTAATTTCTCGATTAATCCCCGTTATTGCCCTTTTAATTATTGTCCGTTTATTTTATTGGCAAATATTTCGCGGACCTCAATTAGCGGCTGAGGCCAAACGCCAGCATTTGGATGTGGTGCGACTATCAGCCAGACGAGGAGAAATTTTTGATACAAACGGCAACGTCTTATCAGGAACAAAAAATCTCTACCACCTGTATGCTTATAAACCTTTATTTAAAGATGACAATGCCAGTGTTGCTTCTCATTTGGCTCTCGTCTTAACCCCAGAAATTGCCGCTACTGATCCAGCTCAAATTAAACAAACAGAGTCAGAAATACTGGAACGCCTCAACTTAAAAGCTAACTGGATATCTCTAAAGCATTATCTGACGAGAGAACAAAAGGACACGATTGAGTCTTATCAAATTGCTGGTTTGAATTTCGAAGATGAATTTGTCAGATTTTACCCTGAAGCAAGTATGTCAGCTCAGATTTTGGGATTCGTTGGTCAGGACCAAAACGGTCAAGAAAAAGGCTATTTTGGCTTGGAAGGTTTTTTTGATCGAGAGTTGCAGGGCAAGGAAGGATTACAAAGAGTTGAAAAAGATGCTTCTGGACGACCCATACTTATCGGTAAATATCTCCAGGTAAAAAATGTCGAAGGCCGTTCTTTTGTGACCACCATTGATCGCAAAATTCAGTATTTAGCCGAACAAGTACTGGCATCCGGACTAGAGCGATACCAAGCTACCTCAGCTGCTGTTATTGTTATGGAATCAAGGACAGGTAAAATTCGTGCTATGGCTAGCTTACCTAGTTACACCCCCGGTGAATTTTATCAAGCAGACTCTGATTATTTTTCTAATCCAAGTGTTGCTAATTTGTACGAACCGGGATCAACTTTTAAGGTTTTAGTTATGGCAGCGGCATTAAATGAAGGCTTGGTTGATCCAGAAAGTATCTGCGATGTTTGTTCTCAGCCGCTAAATATCAGTGGCTATACAATCAAAACTTGGAACGACCAATACCACCCGAACGCTAATATGTCTGAGATCATTAAATATTCGGATAATGTGGGGATGGTTTTTGTTGCCCAAAAGCTTGGTTCTGAAAAATTTTTAAACTATCTCGATCAATTTGGTTTTGGTAAAAAAACCGGGATTGAACTAGAAGAAGAAACTTCTGGTTGGTTAAAACCCAAAAAAGAGTTTCGGGAAATTGATTTGGCCACGACCGCTTTTGGTCAAGGGATTGCTGTTACTCCAATTCAATTAATTACGGCTGTAAACACAATTGCCAACAATGGTTATTTAATTAAACCAACCTTGATCGAGAAAATCCTTGATGCCGAAAAAGAAATCATCCCTCCTCCGTCACCAACCCAAAAAATCCTTTCTCCTGAAACAGTTAATAAGATTACCCAAATGATGGTCGAAGCTGTTATTTATGGTGAAGCTAAATGGGCTGCTCCCAAAAACATCAAAATTGCCGGGAAAACTGGGACGGCCCAAATTCCCATTGGTGGTAAATACGATAAAGAAAAAACTATCGCCAGTTTTGTTGGTTTTTTCCCGGCCGATAATCCTCAATATACAATTTTAGTTACCCTAAAAGAGCCTCAATCATCTCCCTGGGGATCGGAAACAGCCGCCCCCCTCTGGTTTAACTTAGCCAGAAAGCTGATTTTATTCTGAACAGCCTCGTCTGTTAATTAAACCTGATAAAATATACTTGTGTCTTTGCTAAAGAAACACACAATCTCTTTTAAAAACGCTTTCGCGGGTATATTTTACCTTATCAAAACTCAACCCAATTTTCGAATTCATCTAATCGTTGGATCGATTGTTGTCTTAGCCGGACTCTATTTTAAAATTAGCTATTATCAATGGTTAACTATCGTTTTTACTATCTGTCTAGTTCTCGTCGCTGAAACAGTTAACACCAGTATTGAATCAATAATTGATTTGTTAACTGACCGATATCATCTTCAAGCAAAAATAGCCAAAGACGTTTCTGCCGGGATGGTTCTTCTTACTGCTGTCACCTCAATTATTATTGGCTTAATTATCTTTACGCCTTATTTGTTAAAGTTCTAATGGCGTTATTACTTGGCGTCTTAATTATCTCTTTTTTTATTAGTGTTTTCGCGATTATCCCCTTTATTAATCTGCTCTATAAGCTTCGTTTCTATAAACAAAAAAGCGCTGTTTCGGCCGATAAAATAGACACGGCCTCTGAACATATTCGCAGTAAATCGAGAACCCCTGAAGGTGCAGGTTTGTTAATCATTTTTATTGTTAGCTTTTTGTTCGTCTTAATTTTTCCAGTAATTAGATACCTGGGTGTTTATATTTCTAGCGCTTATCGCTTAAATGACGAAATTAATGTTATCTTTTTTACTTTCATCTCGTTTGGTTTATTGGGTCTTTATGACGACATTATTAAATATTTTGAAATTGACAGAAGTCTTGGTTATGCCGGTCTAAAATTAGTTCATAAATTAATTATTCAAGTAATACTTGGGTTAGTTATTGGTGCCCTGCTTTATTTTAATTTAGGTATCAGTATTATCAACATTCCCTTAATTGGAGTATTTAATTTAGGGATTTGGTTTATTCCTCTAACCGCCTTCTTAATTATTACCATGGCCAATGCTGTCAATATCACCGACGGCTTAGATGGTTTAGCTGGCGGTCTATTAATGATTTCTATTTTTGGTTTTTGGTTTTTATCAGCCTCAATCCTTGATACCCCCTTATCTCTCTTTTTGGCTCTTTGGCTAGGAAGTTTGATCGCTTTTCTCTATTTCAATGTTTTTCCGGCTCGAATATTCTTGGGTGACGTCGGGGCTCTTTCTTTTGGTGCTACTTTAGCTGTAGTTGGTTTACTTTTAGGTAAAATGGTTGCTGTTTTAGTGGTTGGTTTACCTTTTATTATTGATGGCGCTTCTAGCTTAATTCAAATAATCTCCGTCAAAATTCGTCACAAACGAATACTTCCCATCGCCCCAATTCATTATTATCTTCTAAAAATTGGTTGGGCAGAGAACAAAGTTGTTCAAAGAGCTTGGCTAATGGGTATTATGTTGGTAATTTTTGGTATTTGGTTGTCGCTCTTATAAAACATCATGACGCGTCCTTTTGTCCAATTGTCAATTTTGATTTTAGCTTTAAGCTTCTTAGGCTTACTCGCTATTTATAATGCCTCAGTCGTTGAGGGTTTTAATGATTTTGGTGACAAGTATCACTTTGTTAAACAACAGGCAGTTTGGCTATTAACAGGTCTTTTTTTGTTTATTCTAATCTCTCGTTTACCGATAAGTTTTATCAAGAAGATTATTCCTTTTGGGCTGTTTTTCTCCTTAATATTAATGGTTGTAGTTATCGTTCCCGGTATTGGGTTGAAACTTCAAGGTGCTCGTCGTTGGCTAAATTTTGGTTTTTTTGGAATTCAACCCTCAGAGCTATTTAAAGTCATGTTAGTTGTCTATCTGGCCTATTGGTTAGAAAAAAGGCGTTCGTTATCCTCATTTTTGGGAATATTAGCTATCTCTCTAGGTTTAATCATGCTTCAGCCGGATTTGGGTACGGCGATTGTTCTCGGTGGTAGCTCTTTTCTGGTCTATTATTTATCTGGGGCTCCGGTCAAACAGCTGTTTGCTATTGCCATCATCACTCTTACTTTGGGTTGTTTGTTGATCGTTTCTTCTCCTTATCGCCTAAAACGAGTGCAAACTTTTTTGGACCCCACTACCGATACATTAGGGTCCAGTTACCACATCAACCAGATACTATTAAGCTTGGGTTCTGGTGGCTGGTTAGGGGTTGGTTTAGGTAGGTCACTTCAAAAACACGCCTATTTACCAGAAGCGACCACGGATTCAATTTTTGCTGTCATCTGTGAAGAAATGGGTTTTTTGGGGGGAATTATTCTCTTTGCCTTATTAACGCTTTTAGTTTTATTGGGAATTAGAATCGCCTTAAAAAGCAAAAGTAATTTTGCCAAACTCTGTGCTGGCGGTATTAGTGGTTTGATTGCCATCCAAACATTTTTGAATCTATCTGCTATGGTTGCCCTAGTTCCCTTAACTGGCATACCCCTCCCCTTAATCTCTTACGGCGGTTCATCTTTAATCGCCACTTTAATCGGATTTGGTATACTAGCCAGTGCAGCCAAAGAAAAATGAAGTCAACAGTAATTTTTACCGGTGGCCATCACAACTCTAGTCTGGTGATTGCCAAAGCTTTAAAAAAAGACAACTTTAATGTTGTTTGGTTCGGTCATAAATACAACAGTCGGCAAGATAAAGCTCTTTCAGCTGAATATCAGGAGGTGATTGCCGCCAAAATCCCCTTTTATCATCTGCGTACCGGTAAATTTTATAAGAATTTTAACCCCTTTGAATACTTGAGAATTATTTTTGGAATTTTTCAATCAATTTCTTATTTACTTGAATTAAAACCAGCCCTGGTTGTTTCTTTTGGGGGTTATTTGGCTGTTCCGGTAGTTATCGGTGCTTGGATTTTGGGTATTCCTTCAATTACTCACGAACAAACCGTTATTGCTGGTTGGGCTAACAAAGCCATTACTCCTTTAGTAAAGAAAGTTTTAAT
>Ga0172375_10004151_pt1 | contig 21629 bp, 22 predicted proteins | sample LakKiv1m_FD_114537 | JGI IMG/M metagenome (GOLD analysis project Ga0172375, IMG submission 114537) | Freshwater microbial communities from Kabuno Bay, South-Kivu, Congo - kab_092012_11.1m | ecosystem: Environmental > Aquatic > Freshwater > Lake | place: Democratic Republic of the Congo...
AAGGTTCAACGACTATCCCTGATGAGTGTAAGGGAGTAAGATCAAGTGATCTGAAAAAGAAGGCATTCGAAAGAATGATGATATAGTCTCACCTTATATGAAAGTATAAGCAAAAATTTGAATCAGACTTAACGACTCTGGTTAAAGAAAATAGCAGGCAATGCAAGTGAGTCAGACCAAACATACGATGCCAGTTGTAAAGACTCATAAGCAATTGGTAGGTTCAGGCATTAATAAGACGATGGCATTTATGATTTCTGATGATTTTGTTTTTAAGGCTAAGTACAATGGTAAGTTAGAAAAAATTGATGAGGATAATAAAATAGCCATTCTTCTTTATGATAATGGTAAAAAAGATGCTATAGACATGGCTCCATTCCTTGTTAAAAACTCTAATAGTGGTTTTTATACTAAACAAGATTTTCGTTTAGTTCTGAAGGTTGGTGAGAGATTTAATAAAGGTGATGCTTTAGCATATAATCCATCATTCTTTGAAGGTAAAGGAAAGAATATAGACTATAAACCTGGTACATTAGCAAAAATAGCAATTACTCCAATAGAATTAGCTTATGAAGACTCAACAGTTATTTCAGATAAACTTGGAGAAAAATTAGCCAGCTATGTTACTATGATGAAATATGTATCTCTTGGTCCGAATGCTATTATTCATAAGATAGCTAAGGTTGGAGACCAACTTAAAACTGGTGATAAAATATTAGAGTTTACAACAAGTTTTAATGATCCAACAACTAGCGATTTCTTAGCAGATCTAGCTAAAAGTCTCGGAACAGAAACTGCTGAAACTATAGGTAATGAAACAATAACTAGCAAATATACTGGAAAGCTAGTTGAAATTAAAATATATTATAATCATCCATTTGAAGAATTAAGTGACTCACTTCAAAAATTAATTAAGGATTACAAAGGTCAAGTTGATAAGAGAAAGATCGTAGTTAAAGAAATTCAGAGCGGAAATATTAGAATACCTCCAACTGATCAACAAACTAGTGATAAGGCTGGATCAGAAAAATATGATGGTGTATTAATAGAATTTGCAGTAGAATTTTATGACAAGATGGGAGCTGGCGATAAACTTACATTTTCAACTGCTCTTAAAGGGATTGTGTCTAGAGTTCTATCTGATGAAGAAGCTCCAGTTAGTGAGTATAGAGAAGATGAGAAAATAGAAGCTATATTAACCCCAACTGGTACTATTTCTCGTATGACAAATGATATTTTTGCTATGGTATCATCAAATAAAGTTCTAATAGAACTTGGTAAGCAAATTAAAGAAATAATGGAAGATAAAAGATAGATCTTTTGATCTATCTTTTTTCTTTATAATTCTAGGAACTATTATTTATAATACTAGTAAGGAGATAGCAATTATGCCAAGAAAAAGAAAAAAGAAGAAATCTCAAGAGGTAATAAAAGAAATTGTTGAAGTAATTACTGAGGCTCCTAAACAAGAAAATCTAGAAATAAAAGAAATACAAGATAAAGTAGAAAAAATTAATATATCTATTCTAGAGACTGGAATAAGATATATAATAAAGACTAATAAGTTCTTCTCAGAACAATTTGATATTCTTAGAGAAGTTAGAGGAACTTCAAGTGATTCAATAAAATATATAGTAATTAGAGACTTTAAGTCATTAGATTATATTAAAGAATGGCTTTCCATATTAGAAAATAAATGTGATGACTACTTTAAGAAAAATATAAAAAGATAAGCAATTGCTTATCTTTTTTTTATCTTATTCTGGCAATTTAGAACGATTTGTATATTTTTTTAGTCTGTTATCCTCACCAACATTACTTTTTCTAAGACCATGCTGTTTCATTTTAGCAATTATAGCATGGGCAAGTTTTGCTTCATCTTCTGAGTCAACCCAGTTAAAGAATCTAATAGCTGCTAAGACATGTTTTTTGTCATATAATGGAAATTTCTTTTTACTTGGAATAGCAAATTCTCTTTTTTCCATTGCAGGCAAAGTCTCTTCAAGTATAATCTTCTCATAAGTTCTGAATAATCTACTTTCTTTTAATTCGGCTTCTTTTTCCATTTTTTTTAATCTGTCATAATAGTCTGGAAATTCTACTAGGTGATCCATTGCAATCTTTTTAGCTTCTTCTGGATCATTTGTATGTTCTTTTTCAATTTCTTTTCCCATTTTAATTTGTTTTTCTATAACTTCAACTTCAACTCCATGTTTTTTAGCTATTGATTCTTTTGTATGAGATGCAGAAAGACCCTCTTTAGTAACATCCTCAATTTCTTTAAGTAATTCAAATATATCAGCTTCCTGGATAATCATATCTTTTATATATTCTTTTTCTGTTTTTTCTATTCTATTTTTTTGAATGGCTTCTTTAAGTTTCTTAAACATTATCCTCTTCCTCCTTAATATAAGTTATATTATAATTTATAATTTTCTTGCTTAATTTATTTTCATTATAATCTTTCGCTTCGTCAGTCTTACTAAAAGCTTTCATTCCTGAAATCTTTTCTAATTGTAGTGGATCAATATAAGAAGAATATTCTTTTATAAAATTATTATAGTTCCCATTTATTTTATCAAATGGAATAAGTATTGCTCCGCTATGTGCCATTTCATGTATAGTTTCAGTAACTGGAACTAACCCAATATTTCCTTTAAAATGTTCTAGAACTACTTTTTCTGCTATATCAAAACAAGAAACTGTTTCTCTTTCTTTTAATAATGATCTGGTAACTATATCAATAATATCATATAGACAAAATGGAAAATGATGAAATTCTAATGATACAGGAGTAGTTTTAATATCGATATTAGGAAGTAAAGAACATTTTGTTAAATCTAATTCCTCTTTAAGATATTGAATATAGTTTTTATACTCATATGAATTTCTTATTTCTCTTTCAATATAGGCAATCACTTTTGCTGTTATATCATCTTTAGTTGAAATATTATTTACTGTAATATCAAAATCATTCACAGACATGTTAATATGTAGTTTTTCTTCTTTTTGAAAATTAATAACATCTATTTTAGTTAGATCTTTCATGTTTATCACCACCTAGCATATAATTAATTGTTTATAGATGCTATACCTTTTCTTAAAATTTTAAAAGTTCTATATACTTCAACATATTATTATATAAAGAATGGAGGTATCTAAATGGCAAAATATAGAGATTTTACTTTTAGACAGGGACAGTATGCAAGAGCAGAGGAATTTACAGATACAAGTGCAATTATTTTAGCAATTAGAAATATTCTATTAGCCAGACAAGGAAATTATCCATTCAATCCAGCATTTAGCTTTTATCAGGGTCAAAGTATTGAACAGTTTCAATTTGATCTTCTTGATGATGAACAAATTTCACAAATAAGTTCAATTCTATCATCTAGAATAGCTGAGTATATCCCTGATTTAAGTGATGTTGCTATAAACATAGATATAATTACAGATGATGATGGAATAGTTAATGGTGGAAGAAATATGCTAGGTATATCAATTAGCTCTAAATTAAATGCTTCCCCATTAAGCATGCACTTTTTATTATATCAAGTAGATGGTGAGTTACAAATAATAAATGAAACTAATTAAAGGAGAAAAATAGTATGGAAGAAAAAATGGAAAAAGTAGAAGTTACACAGGAAACAAAAGCAGTCGAACAGATTAAAAAGACAGAAGAAATTCTTAAAAAAAGTAAAAAACAAAAAGTTTTAGAATCCGTAGAATTTGAAGAAGATCTTCCGATAATTCCAGAAGCTGAAGGATCTGTCGAGATAGATTTATTTTCAGATTTAGATGAAGCTGAATATCAGTCATCATTATCTGAAAATAAAGTAATAGAAGAGAAACCCCAAAAGAAGGCTAGAAATATTGATCTTGCTTCAGTTACAGTTTTAAATAAAAATGAAATTGATAAAGAAAGAGATCTTAGAAATGCTCTATATGGAAATAAGGCAGCATTCCAAATTGTTGCTGCTCAATCTGGTTATATGGCTAAGGTTATTCCATTGGTTCATAAGGATATTATTAATTTACTTTATGAAAATGTTGGAAGATATGAATATAAGAAATCAGTATTCCATGTTATTTGGGAAAAGATATTCGATACATCAGTTGGTAAAATGAGTTTTGATGATTTCTTAAAATATACATCAATTGAAGATATGGAAACTTTTTATTATGGAATATATGCATCTACATTCCCAAATGAAGGATCGTTTAGATTTAAATGCCGTAACTGTGGAGCTGAGAGAGATTATACAGTTAATCATGCAAATCTTATCAAGACGACTGATAAGGATAAAATGAAAAAACTGATTGATGAAGTTTCTAGAAATTCGACTTCCATTGAAAAAATGAAAGAATACTCTTTAGTTGGAAAAAATGAAGCAATTCAACTTTCAGATAGTAAAATTATTATTGAATTACGAACTCCTACTCTTTTTGATTCATTAGAAATTTTAAGAACAGTTCCAGAAAAAACAATTGATAGAGATACTATCAGTATTACGAATATGCTATATATTAATAAAGTTTTAGTTCCAGCCAAAGAAGGTAATGGATATTTTGAAGAAATTAATAAACCACAAATTCTTAGAATTATTGATAATATGTCGATTGATGATGCTAATGAGCTTCAAGATGCTGTCTTTGAAAGAGTCGATGAAAACAGAATTACTTATTCTGTAAAGAATTTTAAGTGTTCAGAATGTAAACATGAAGTGGAAGAAATTCCACTTTCGATTGAAGACATACTTTTTACTCTAATCTTCGAGAAAGCCCAATAATAAATCCGGAAGATTCAAAAGAGTTAAAAAATGAAAAATTAAGAGATATTGAAGAACGATTTTTCAAATTAGAATCAGTCAAAGATCAAAAAGCATTAGAATTAGCATATCTTTTAGATCTTTTTGATGGGAAAGTAACTCTAACAGAATTACTGAATTTAGAGATCCCTTTGCTGGAGCATTTAAAAAAGGCAAAGATAAAGATAAATAATGATCTCAAAAATAATAAATAGAAGGGAGAAAAAAGATGTTAATAAAAGCATGTAATATAATAACACATATAAGTGATGATGAAGCTGCTAACAAAGAAAATTATATGGAGGGTTTAAATTATATAGAAAACCTTTATAATTTTTTAAATCATTTAAAATTAGCCGTTTCTCTTGATTTAGTTGAATTTCTTCCTTCTTTTAAAGGCAAATATATTGTAGAAAAATTGGGTGTCGCTTCAAGCGATAAAGAAAATGAAATGAAAATTTTCATACTAAAATCTCCTCTTTTTCTTGAAGATACTAATGTAAGAGAGATAGTGAAGCAATTAGAAAATATATGTGAAAATATAAAAAGGTCAGATAATATACTGACATTTATATTAAAGTAAGGAAAAGGAGAAATCACAGATGAAAAGAAATAAAATGTTTTGGGGTGGATTACTCTCAATTATTATAATGATTATCCTATTCTGGATATTTCGAGCAATTGAAGTATTTGTATTAGGAGATTCACAACCTGGTCTTTTTGAATGGTCAGAAATCTTCTATCTAATTCCATTTGGATTCTTTGTTGCTGGTGCAGTTAGATATAAAAAAAAAGATGAATAGGCTACTAAGAATATGATTGGAGAGAAAGTAAAATGAAACTAAGAGAGAAAACAAATATAGATATTAACAAAGAAAATGGAATAAATTTTACAGTTCTAACAAATGTTGTAGAAGAAGCAAGTACAAAGTCTAGGATTAGGGCTACACTGCAAGTTATTTCAAAAATACTTTGTGGAACACTTGGGCCATATGGAACAACAACAATTATTCAAGATAAAGAGATGAGGCATTTTGCAACTAAAGATGGCTATGATCTAATGAATAGAATAAATTTTAATGATGAAGTTTCCAGAACAATTCTTGATTTAATCAGACAAGTTGCCAGTAATCAAGTACTAGTTGTAGGTGATGGATCAACGTCTGCTATAGTTGTAGCAAATGCTTTATATTCAGAGTTGACAAATCCAACATCAAATTTATTTGAAAAAATATCGCCAAAAGATATATTAGATATTTTAAATGATGTAGCGGAATATTTAGAAAAAGAGCTAAAATCTATAGCGAAACCCATCTCTTTTCAGTTAGATAAGATTGAGACAGTAGCAATGATTGCAACAAATAATGACTCAGCTACTGGTAAATTGATTAAAGACATATATGAAAAAATAGGTGAATTTGGATTCATTTCAACAGATGTTCTTGAAAAAAAAGATAAAGATACATTTGAAATTAAACAAGGAATAGAATGGGGAAGAGGATATATAGATGATTATTTCTCAAGAATGTTTCCAAATAAAAAAATTCTTCATGACAGAGAACCAAGAATTTTTATAACAAATTCTGTTCTAACATATGATGATTTGGCGGTTCTAATGGGTCCACTTATTGGTGATATTTGTGGAAAACAAAAAGTTGAATTAGTAATAGTTGCAAATGATTATGATGAAGATGTTAGAAACTTCCTAAAGCAAAATAGATTGAAACATCTAGAAAACAAAACAATCCCAGAATTACTTTTTACAGCAGTAGATATAGATCAAGTAACTGAAACAAGTAAAAATATTTTAGAGGATCTTGCTATAATTACTGGATGTGAGGTATTTGATAAGTTTAAAAATCCTATAGTAGATTTTGTTAAGTCACCAGAGCGATTTATTGGAAGAGCAGAAAAAATTATTGTTAGTAAAACATCGACTCAGATTATAGGAAAAAAACTAGACAATACTAAGGCAGAGAAAAAAAATAAAAAAGTTAAAGCTCTACATGAGAAATTAGTAGAATTATATAAAATAGAAAATCCAAACAAGGATGAAGATTTTGAGATATATCAATTAAGAAAAAGAATATCATCTCTAACAGATTCTACTGCTATCATTCATGTTGCAGGAAAATCTTTAACTGAAAGAATGACTAGAGAGAGATTATTTGAAGATGCTATCTTAGCATGTAAATCAGCTATTGAAAATGGTATAATTCCTGGTGGAAATATTATGATCCCAAATATCTTGTCTGAGAAGAAAGAATTAATTAATATACTATTAAAGAAATATAGTTACATTCCAGTAGAGGATTTAGAGATGTTCTTTAAGTATTTTATTGGATTAGTAGAAAGAGCTTTCTTAGAAAGTTATCGTAATGTTTTAAATAATAGTTATTTAAATGAAGAACAGGTCGAAGAAGTAATTCTTGAATGCCTTAAAAATAAAAAATTCTATAATTTAAAACTACACAAATATGAAAGCTTGGAAGAGACAAAAGTAATAAATTCTGTTGATACAGATATTCAAATTCTCAGATCAGTTGTATCAATAATTGGTATACTTGCAACATCAAATCAAATGATAACAATAAATTTTAATGTTGGAGATCAAATCAAGAAATAGGATTACCTATTTCTTGATTCTTTAAATTATATATATCCTGACAACAATTATTTATATGTATAAAAGGAGGTAGATAGAATGGTACTACCAGAAAAAAAGAAGAGAGCAATTAAAATAAGCCTTCGCCAATATATCGATAATCCTTATAGAGGATCTAGCTTCCTTGCATCACGTAGAGCAATTAAGATTGGCTTAAATCATTCTTTTATTAGTTTGCTTCAAAAATATAGAACTAAATTTTATGCTGTACCATATGTATATCCATCTGGGGAACTTTTAATGCATGTTAGAGTTCCATCAGAAGAACATAAGTTTAATAGATTGCATTATGATGTTCTTTTTAAATTTTCTAATGATCCTACACAGAGATATTCAATGAGAAATGTTAAAATGTTTAGCAATTCCCCATCCTTTTTGTTTACATATGCCTACACATATTATCATGATGATTTAATCATAGATGAGTTTGCAGAGAAACTTCCAATAGTAGCTTTAACAAGACCACCAGAAATAAGGAATCCAGTTGAATCACTAGGCTATGAAAAATCTACTTATATAGCTGCTAGATATCTTATTGATGGATTTCTCTTAACTGAAAGCTATATACAGAGATTTGGCAAAAAGATGAATGCTATGGAGCAGATAAACTTAAATATGCAAATAGGAGATCCTGAACAAATAGTACAGATCTATGCACTTGGAAGAGAAATGCAAGTAAAAGAGCATAAGAAAAAGGTAGATGAAGAAAGACGAAGAACAAGACAAAAATATCAAAGAGATTTTGTCGATAAGGCTCAAAGATCCAAACCAAAGCCAGTTGGCTTTCTTATTAAGAGAGCGCCAAGAGCTAAATTAACAGCAAGAAAAGCAAAAAAGAGGTTAATGAATTAAAAATTAAAATAGAATTGGGGAACCAATTCTATTTTTATTTCTTAAAAAAAGAATGAATAATATATTATAAAAATAGGAAAGTCTAGTAGATTAGTCTGCACTTTCTTATTATAAAATTTGTTTCAGGAGGAAACAAGATGAACGAAAATGAAAATAGTAATAAAAAAATGACTCTAGGAATTGGCAGTCCGTTAAATTTTTACTCTACTGCTGGTGGAGAGAATTTTGGAATTGCTTTTGATAAGATATTTAATAACCCTCAACTTGAAGTTTATAACCTCTTTGAAATGAGTTCAAAGAGAAACTTTAAGAATCTAACAAATTCTATTGTTAAGACTTATCAGGAATTATTTATTAAAGACAGAACATTTAATGAAGAATTAGCAATCATTCTATTTAATATACTTAATTCTAAATCTAAGTTAATAGTTAGTGAAAATACATCATATAAAAATTTTATAGACATTCTTAATTCAATTATTGAATCGGCAGATAATTTATTGATTAAAATTATCGATAAATTTGTTGATGATAATTATGCTCTTAATCTCGACCAAATAACTGCTCAAACAAAAGAAAAGAAAAATAAAGTTAATGTCGAGTTGCAGTTTGCAGATACGCATGCAAAAGTATTATTAAAAGTAGCATATTTATATAGAGTACTTATTCCATTAATTTCAGTTTATTTTACATATAATAAGCAAACATTTGCCAGGACTGAAGAGGAAGCTCTTGATAAGAATAATGAATTTGAAAGTTATCAATTTGATGAAATTAATACAAATATTTTCTTATTCTTATTTAATAAATTTGCTTTAAATATGGCAGTGGCAATTAAGAATAAATTATATAAACTAACATTTAGCAGAGTTGCAAAAACAGCATATTCAGATAAGCGTTTCTGGGCTGTGGCAAAAACACATGGTATAACTAAAGAAACTGTTAGTAATGAAATATATAAAAAATTATTAACAAATTCTATCCCAAAATTAGCTTTAGATAAAGACAGAAATATAATTAATTTCTTTCAGTCTGTTATTATGAATCAAATAGAATTTTTATTTCAGAATAAATTTAAGCATCGTCATGCATCTCTTGGTCCAACTACTCAAAAATATTCTAATGATGAAGATAGTACAACAGAATTTGAAAAGGTAGAAATTGAACTTACTAGAAAAGATGAAGGTATTTATATTATTCGAAAAGAAAGTATTAATAAAATTCTTGCTACACTACCAGAAATATTTGAAGTTGAAGTTACTGATCTAGAAATTAAAGAAGCAATAAAAAATTTTAATAGACATAGTATTCAGGAACAGATAGTTGCCTTGATAACTTACAAATATTTTGAGGATAAGAACTCTATTAAATTGTTAAATTTATATCAATATGTTAGATTGGTTTTATTCGTTCAAAAGTATTTATATAAGCATAAATATAAATATCTTCCGGCTATTTTAACTGCTAATTGCGAAAAACATAAAGAAAGAACACAAATTTCTGGTAAAAGAGTTCGTCCAATGATTATAAACAGTAAAAAATATAAAGAACTTTTGCAAACTAAATATAAGAATTTCTCTATGGAAATAGAAAAACCATTAATAGTACTTATTTCTACAACCTATAGTTCTGTATTTAAAGATAATGATGGAAAAGAGCTATTTGATGCTTCTATTAAGGTAGAAAAAATTGCGGATGAAGTCATTGATTTAGCTTATCTTGTTTAGAGGAAAAATTATGGCAGATAGAAAAAAAGTAGAAGAGAAAACATTAGATCTTAAATATGTTAATAAGATCTCTAATGAATTTACATTTGAAAAAGAAACTATAACTTTTCAGCTAAAACTTCCAGGTGAACCAGAAAATTATGTTAGAGAAAGATATACTGGAAGAGGTAATCGATTTTATAATGCTAAGGAAGGGATTATGAAGGAAATTAAAAGAAAGTTAAGAGCATTAGTCCCTCCTAATAAAAAGACTGAAATTGAGGATTTGATAAAGAATAAAGACGCTAACTACTATGTGAGTCTAGAACTTAGATTCTTTTTAAAGATTCCAACTAATGATTCTATAAAGGATACAATCCTAAAAGAATATAATGTAAAACGTCCAGCAATTAGAGCAGACTTAGACAATTATATTAAACTTATAGTTGATACTCTTCATGATGTTATATATGATGATGATAAAAGAGTGATATCTATAAATTCAGAAAAATTCTATTCTCTAGATCCAAGAACAGAGATCAATATAGAAATAGAAATATTTAAAAAGGGGAAGAAATAAAAAAAAAATGAAAAATAATAAAAACAAATGTAAAAATACTAATGAAAAAAACAATATTCATCTTAATGATTGTTCTACTGCAATATATTCATATGGCGAAAATTCTATTTCTATGAATTATAATACTCCAACATGTGGTATGCTCTGTTCTAAAAAAGAAATGAACCCACAAAAAGTTAAAAAACTACTAAGAAATCAAATTCATGATTTACCAGTTAAAGCAACTAAACCATTTAAAGTTGAATTCCAAGAGGAAAATCGAAGAATCATTATTTCATTTCGAGAAAAGATTGTGTCTCAATTAACTGGAGAAGTTATTGAAAAGAGATCGTCATGTTCTATTGTTGATAATGAAAAAACTACGACTCTTTTTGATAAGGAACTTGGATTTTATCTTTGCTTTTTAAAATATGTATTTCATATCAACCATTTAAGTTCAAAAGCACTTGATGATGCATATACATTTATTCTAGCAAAGAATAGAAAAAATATTCTGTATTATTTAAAAGCATTCTTTATCAATAATGTTCGCATGACTACAGAAAATGCTTTGAGATATTTAGATAAATTATTCTATGATGAGATTATGGTTGATCTTTTTCCCAATGAATAATTATCAAAATAAATAGGAGAAGGTTAAATCCTTCTCCTATATTTTTTTAAATCTAAATCAACAATACATTAGATTAAAGAAGGGAAGGCCAATATGAACGAGCAGGAATATATTGAAACTATAAGAAGTCTTTTGCTAAAAAATAAAAAGCCTTCTTATCAAACAACTAATAAAAAAGAAGTTAGAGTACGCTGTCCCTATTGTGGGGATAGTAAACAAGACAAGAATCATGCTCATATGTACATTCAAATGATGCCACCATTTAAATTCTATTGTCAGAAATGTAATGTTGCAGGTGTTTTAAATGTTCAAACCATGCATGATCTTGATATATTTAGTAATGATCTTTCAGTATCTATTATTCAAGCCAATAAAAATATAAAAAAAGGTGGAACTGAAAAAATTAATGTTACTAAATATCAAACAAAATTAAATACTGTAATTGGTCCATATACATCTCAGGTAATTGATTATTTTAATTCAAGATATAATTTCAATTATGATAATGACTATCTTGTAAATAAATTTAAAGCAATAACAAATGCTTCTCAATTTTTAAGGGATAATAATATTCCCTATCCCAAAGATAATTATGGTAGACCATTATATGATTTTGATAGATCTATAGGTTTCTTATCATCAGATGGAAGTCATGTTATATTTAGAGATATAACCGGACAACAAGCAAAAAGATACTTTAATCTTAACTTATTTCCTAATGATGATTTTTCTACTAGTAATAAATTATATAATGTGCGATCTGGACTTGATATAATGAAAGATCAAATAACATTAGTAATGGCAGAAGGAGTATTTGATATTATAGGTATTTATGAATACTTCTATAAAAGTCAAGTAGATGAAAGTGAATATATATTTGCTGCAGCTGCTGGTAAAGGATATAATGCTGTTATTAATCATTTTATTAGAATGGGATTGCTTAACTTAAATATAATAATATACTCTGATGCTGATGTAGACTTAGAGTTCTTTAGAAATTTAAAAGCAAGTTCACCTTATCTTAAGAATAGTCCATTAACAATTTATTATAATACTATAGAAAAAGATTATGGAATTCCATTTGATCAAATTAATTTAAGAAAGGCTATAGTATAGGAGGAAAAATATGTTTGGAAAAAAGAAAAAATTAAAAGAACCAAAAATTATTGTTGATACCAATTATGTTGATTGGGATAAAGATCTTGGTTTTTTAAATCTTTTAATGATACGCAAAAAGAATATAACTAAGAACTATCTTATTAATATATATAGCGGACAATTAAAGGATACAGATTTTATTAGAGATGAAGATTTAGCACCAATCATAGAAAAATCTATTACCGAGGTACTTGCTCAAATTAGTGGAAAATATAAAGAATATATTATTGAAAAATATTTTGGTAGTAAAGAAGAACTGATAAAATTTATAACTGAAGATTTCTTTGTAGATTTAACATCATCAGCGATAAATGAGAACTATCAAAAAATTAAAAAAAATGTTACTAAACAGAGAGTTGAAAATATGACTTCATCAACTACTACTGAGTCTAAAATAAAGAAAAAAGAAAGAAATGAGGAATAGTTCCTCATTTCTTTTTTGTATTCTTAATAGTTAGAAACATATATTATAATTATATACTTAAAAGCCAGAGCCAAATGGACTGAGCAGAAGGAGATTTATTTTATGTTAAATTATTTTCAGAGAGTTGAGCTTGAAAGAAGAAAAGAAAATATCATCAATAGAATGACCGCTTGTCCCCCTTTAGTGGAACAAGAATTGTCTAGTGCTTATGATGCTATTGAAAGTCAGTTAGAATATGATAAGAAACTTCGTGCTATTATAGCCGAAGCAAATAAAAAATAAAGTAATAGAGATCGAAAGATCTCTTTTTTTTCTATCTATATTTTAAAATGAACAATTAATTATATGAATCTTATATATTTTTTTTATGAAATAGAAAAGGAAGTGATGGATAGATGATTATTTATACTGGAGAGAATGAAGTAAAATTAGTTCAGTCAGTAGCCTCAGCATCGACGCTAATAAGTTCACTTACTGGTGAAATTAGAGAATATATCACTTCTAAATTTCCTAGAAATTTCTTTAAGTCTGTTTATATAGATACTGCAGAATCCATTCAGGCACAGAATAGAAATATGAAGTATAATACAACATTAAATAAACTCCAACTTCCAAATATGGCTGTTTCACCAAGTATAAGTCTTGATGATCCAGTTGGGGGAATGGAAAAATCAATGCATCTTTCTAGTCCTAATCTATATCTTAGAAGAGAAATGAGACAGAATTATAAAAAATTAATAATAGATCCAAATCAAAAGTTTTCAATGTATTTCACAAGTGATTATATAACTATTAATTTTGGATTTAGAATTACTGTTAATAAATTTGTACAAAATATGGACTTAGCTTATTATATCAAATCACGTTTTCAAGTTGGTATGTTTCAATATTTAAATGATAGATATTTAAATACTGAGATACCAAAGACATTTATTAAAATTATAGCTGAAATTCTTGGTTTAGATGTAAATAATACAGATCAAATGGATGAATTAAGGCTATATTTAATTTCCACAGGAACACAGGAAGATATTATAATAAAGAAAGTTAATGCTTTAACTGGAAAAGACTGTTTTTTTGTAAATGAGAAGAATAATTTTTTAACTTTAGTCACTGATTTAGATGCTCCATCTTCTATTATAAGAGAATCTATGTCTGAAGGGGAATATACAATTAACTTTAGAGTACAGGTTTCAGCATGGCTTCCTAATGCATTTATAATGTCAATAAATGCTGATAAATTCTCTAATCTAACACCAGAGCTGGTCAATGAATCTATATCTGGTGTAACTATTGAACAAGATGATGGCTTCTTTACTATTTCAGTTCCAAGTTTATTTATTAATAGAAAAGAGGCTATTAATTTTGAAACATCAACTGGAGACTCTGTTATAGGACAGGAAGTATTTCATAGTGTGTTCACCTTTGAAGTTGGTAATCCAGTCCTAGAAATAAATTTATGGGACTATCTTAAAGATGATCTAGCAACAGTTCATGCATATATGGTTAGTAAAAATTTTGATATAAGGGATTTAATTAATGTCAAACTTTTTAGTAAAAACGGTTTAATTGATGGAACAGTGGTTAATATTGATTATGAAACACTAGTATTGACATTCTTACAAGAAATTGATGAGGATTTTTCAGTTTCAGTTTATGTTAATAGATCATTATTTGAAGCAATGCTTAAAGCTATTAATTATGATGTTTTCTTTTTCAGCGATAGAGCACTTGCCGTATTTAGAATTAGTTATTATGAAGATACAAATCTTGATGGTGAAATTGGTATTGGAGATGAATTAAAAGAGTTCAAAGTCCCAGTTTACTCTTTTGCTTCTGAAAGAGATATGTATGCAAGTATTGTAACTGTTAATGGAGAACCTAGAAGAACAGATTTAAGAATAAATACTGCATATGGAATAGGTTTTATTGGAATAGTAGAATTGGATGATCCTAGAGCTAGTGAGTACAAAATTTGTCTAGGATACCAATCAGATAATGTTACACCAATTATTATGGCATTAGAAAAAATGCTAGAAGAATAAAATATAAAGGAGGAAAATATATAATGCTAGAATTTTTTAGAGAACTTTTTGATATCTTTTTTAATTTTTGGGTTATTATTAGCACTAAAACAATAACAGAACTTCCTATTGTTCATCTTTTAGTTATTACTGTAATTATGATTTTCTTATTTAAGCTATTAAAATACATGTTTATTGTATCTAAACAGGGCATCAATAAAACAGTTCAAATAGCTAGAAGAAAGATTAAGATTAAGAAAGATGAAAAAGCATCTACATTTTGTCTGGGCTGTGGAAGAACTCTTGAAAAATGTATCTGCCCAAGTAAAAAAAGAATGTCTCTTAATAAAAAATATAAATTATACAAAGTAGAACTAAAGAAAAGAAAAAGTAAGAAATAAGTAATTTAAAAATATAAAATGGTTAACCATTTTATATTTTTTTAATAATATTTTATATGTGAAACAATTCTTTATATGGAAGGTGGTGATTTGTATGGCAAAATCAATATATGACAGACTAAAAGAATCATTACAAGCTACTTTTGAAAATAAGAATAATATTGTTGATTCAATAGCTGTAACCTCTAAAGCCAGCAACCCTTCAGTTCAAAATCTTATAAATCTTTTTAATAATATGATGAAGGATAAGGATGTTATGCTTAAGTCTTTCAATAAATTAATGGAAGAAAGAGCAGCTATATATGAAACGACTATCGATCTTTTCTATGCAAATTATCATTATTATAATATAGAAACAACACTAAATAGTCTATTAGCATATTTCAAATTAATGGAAATATTTAAATCATCGGAATTTTCATCATATAGTGATAGATTTATGGCATTAGTAGATTTCGGACTACCTATTGAAGGAGCAAATCTTAATGATATTAATTATATTCAGAATTTTTATAAAAATAAGTTTGAGAATATATCGCAACTATTTTCATTTATTGGAGATTTTACATTTGAGGAAGATTTAAAGCTAGATGGTATTATTATTGAATCTGAGAGTTATACAGATCATCCAGAATATTATCTTTTATATATCCTTGGCTATCTTGGAAATTTAGATATAAATAATTATAGTAATGATTTTAGGTCGTTATTAGCTTCTATAAGATCGTCAAATGGTCGTTTTACAGATGGTCTATTTGATAGACTAAATATTTACTTAAAAAATATTAAGGATAATATTGAGACATTTCTTTTAGTAGAAAACAATAGAAAAGAAAATAATGCAAATTATTCTGAAAATTATATATCAACAATTATAGAAAAATATAAAACATATCTTGCTAATTTATTAAATAATGTATCAATTACTAATAATAATATTGAGGAAATTAAAGCAAGTGGAATGTTTGATTTAATTTTCTTTTCTATAAAAGAAATAAAAAATGAGATAGAAAAAGTAGGTAAAGATGCAATTAATTCATTAAAAATTGTAAATCAATTTATAGAAAATCATGCTTTATTTATTGAATTTCCAGAAAATATTACTAATAAATTCAAAGTCAGTCTTTTAGGTCTTTCTAAGCTAAAACCAGAGAATAGTGCATCTGCTATTACCAGTTTTAGTATCCCAACAGATTTTGTATTTATAAGTCTTCCTGATAGTACTGATTTTAGTTCTTTTAAAGAGAAGTTCTTTGTTCTATCTGATAAACTTATAAGTTTCTATGAGCCATATTTAATATGGTTGTTATATTTTGGTTACTATGGTGGGAAGTATAATCTGAATTGTGCTCAGGAATATATGAATTATGCTTTAATAAATCTATATGACAAAAGCTTAATAGAGGAAACTGTTTCTAGTACGTTTATTAGTAATAGAGATATGGAAGAAACTTTACTCACACTATATAATTTGAAAATAAAAGAAAATATAGACTCTGAAACCATTCTTTCAGGAATTAAGGTTATATTCCCAGAATTATCAGTTATAGATCTATTGAGTTTCTCAGATATATTAAGTGACATCACAATATCTAGATCTTCTTTTGAGGAATTAACTACTGGAACTATTTTTGAATTTAATCAAGCCTTAAGATTTTTTGTATTAAAAGCATTCTTAAAAAATAAAAAAGATCTTAATAAAAAACTTGATTTGTTAATTGATGTATTTAATAATGGAAGAAATCTTTTAGGAGATTTGACTAAAATAGGAAAGCTTAGAGAGAATTCTCTTAAAACTATTTATTTAGAAACTATTATAAGAATATTGCTTACTGATATTTTAGAATTTTTAGAAAATAATGAAACATTAATCATATCAGCAAGAACTAAAGCAAAGATAGATGATTATCTAAATGGTATTATAGTTGGAGAGAGAACAATAGATGAATATAATGCTGAATTAGCTAATAGTTATCTTACAACTTGGAACTATCTTTATTCTACAGAAGTCAATTTATTAGAAGAAATGTTTGATTCAGGATCAGCATTTAGGACTATTTTAATATAATCAATAAAAGGAGGATATATTCATGATGACTACGAGTGATTTTCTTAACAAGATAGATGATATGATATTTTATGAAGATGATTATGATATATGGATGAATCTCCTTAATAATGCTGAAGATAAATTTTTTGTAAAAGTGCTAGAAGAAATATTAGAAGGAAATCTATATATATCTGATTTTAAAAGAATATTTGCAGGTTCCTCATATGAAGAATTAATAAGACAGAATATATTAAATCAGGATAAACTTACTAAAGAATTAAGTCGTTTAATAGCTTTTAGAAATAGCACTGATGACGGGTTAGATTTTTCATCACGAAGTCTAGGAATTGCTAAGCCAGACATGATCTTAGAAAATAATGCATTGCGAACAATATATGATAATGTCTTAAATGATATAAAAGAAGATGCACTATATCAATTATTAGCAACAGTAAATACAGACTCAGAAATTATCAGACAAGCTAAACTTAGAATCTTTAATGCAGTTAAAGATGGTATAATTAATAAAGAGGAACTTTTATTATTTGTTAGATCCTTTATTATTCCAATTGATTATAGATATCAAACTCTAGATATCTCTGATAAAAACTTTATGCTAGAACATAATCTTACAGAAGATGAAATGAAGAAAATGAAAGCATTAGCTATATTTATGAGAACTAAGGGGGCATAATAATGGCAAGTAAAAATATTCTTATAGATACTTTAGAAAATGGTGAAACCAAAACAGAAATAAATAAGGATATAATTGAAACAGTTCAAAGTACTCCAGCTGAAAGTGTTGAGGACTTATTAATACAATCAAAAGCTGATACATTCTATCTAACTTATTCTTCTGTAGATAGAATACTAAATCTTAAAACTCCCTATATCAAAATAAGGCCGCCCATTATAAATATTCTTGAGCAACCCTCTTTAATAGAGCCGCCTATTATAAATATTCTTGAGCAACCCTCTTTTTTTGATTTAATAATAGTTCCAATATTAAATAATTATAAAGCATTACTGAATGATGAATCATCCAGAGAATATAAATTATTCAAGTTTTTAACATCATTAATGAACTCTGATGGTTTAATTATTTTTAGCTCATTCTTTTTTTACTTGCATAATGCTGCATTTTCTTTAGATGAACTATTTAGTTATTTTGATGATAATATTCTAGTAATTAATAAAGAGAATCTAAGAGAATTTTTAATAAATATACGAGAGCTTCGTATCAAGAAGATAAAAGATTTATTCTATACGAATTCATATTCTGATTATGGAAACTTATATACTTATTTAAATAGTCAGTATGCATCTCCAAACAGCGAATTATTTTTTCATGATGATTTGTTAATAACATCAATAGATGATTACTTAATTAAGCCAGATATAAATTATCTTAATATAGATTATGAAAATAAAACTAGTTATAACAATTTAAGAGTGGCAGAAGAAGCATATTGGGTTGCTATAAATAGTTATAAGAATGAACCAGATTATTTATATATCACGTTTTATAATAAGAATATTTCAATAATTTATAATCACTTACTTAATCAAAATTATGGTAGCTTATCATATGGAATACCTGTGCTAATGAAAAAGATAATTCAAAAGTATGAATTTTTTATAGATGCTAATTTGAATAATACCATGATTTCAATAATACGTGGAGATTATAGAGCATTATCCCTTGATGAAGTTTATTACTTTTTAAATGAATTTTTTGAAGAATTTATTAATTATATGATTACTGAAGAGTATGAGGATTATTTAATAGATAGAATTCCAAAACAATCATCATTTATTAATTTTATTTCTATAAAAATTACAGAACTCTCAAAAATAGAAATAAAAGATTTAGATTTAATAAAAAATAAAAGAATGAAGTTCTATTTATATTTTATAGTACCATTTATAAAATCAGAAGTTTTAGTTCCTGCTGATCTTGTAACTCTTTCTGAACTTAATATTTCCCTTAATTTAGAATTCTCTACACTTAAGGAAAAAATAGATGATATCAGAGATTATATAGCAGCAAAAATGTAACAAGAGGAGGTGATTATATGGCATTTTATTATCAAGATTCACTTGGTAAATTTACACTTTTTAATTCAACAGAATTAAGACAAAAACTTATAGAATTTTCAAATATAAAATTTTCTAATGAAAAGCCAAATATTGAAAATGAACCATTATTTACTGAAGAAAATCTTGCTGCCTTTTTTAATAAATTAGGAATAAATATTAATATAGTCACTTTTGATGAATTAAAATATTCCTTCTTGCAGCTTTTTGATGGTTCTGAAGAGAGCAATAATTTTAATATATTATTTAGTATGGAAAAAACATATTTTTTAGCAATTGCTCTTCTTTTAAAAGAAGGAAAATTGGATAAGTATGATTTAATGAAAATTATTACAACGCCATTCCATACTAGGAACACATATATATTTAAAAAATTAAAAGAATTAGATCAAAATTCTGAAACACTGAACATTGTAGAAAAAATTTTTTTAAATCTAAAAATAGATATTGATAAAAGAATTAGTAGTATTCCTTTAAAAGCTTTTAGAGATGTATCAAATTTAAAACCTTTAACTGATGTTATAAGTATTAATATCAATAAGGAAATGTCAGATTCATTAAAAAATTGTTTTATTGATGGACTGAAACTTGGATCAAATTATATTAAAACATCATCTATAATAAGTACTCTAGAATACGATCCAAATCCAATTTATTTTCCAAAAAATATATTAAATACAAGTATAAATCAGAGTTTAATGTCTGGAAAATCCTTAGATTACATTGCAAAAAATGTAAATGATTTTTTACTTTTCAATTTTAAGAATAATATTTCAATATTAAAAAGCTATTCGGATGCTAAAACACCAATATATAGTAAAGATATTTATGCTTATAATATAAATCATCTATTTCCTCTAATGGCAATCGATACAATAAATAGTAATAGACCAGTTGAATATTTATTTCCAACAACCTATTTAGATACTTTTTCTACAAAATCTCTCCAGTTCTCTTTAAATACAAAAGAACAACCAGAGCCATTTATTACATTCTTTGAATTTTTATATGGAATTTTTAATGGAAATACAACAGATGTATTTAAATATGTAAATGATCCAGCAGAATCTCCTATTAGTACTTTAACAACTTCAGAAATAGATACATGGGCTGGAGATTCTTCTGTAGCAAGTTTTTCATATCTTGATACTAATTATTCTGAAATAAAGGATTTTTTAATAAAACTATTTCCAAATATGATATATAGCACTGATAATAGAAAAAATAATCTTTCTTATTTATATAATTATTTCTTTTCCTCTTATGATTTAAATAAAAAAGAATTGAATAGGAAGATAGTTTCAGAAAATATAATCAATGAATTACTAGAACTTAAGAAAATAGAAATAGATAAAAATAAAAATTTAGTAACAATAAATTCTTCCACTATCCTAAATAAGATATTTTCTGCTATTCAAAATTCTATTGATGGCGGAGATAATACTGCGATGCAAAATTTCTCTTTAAGTAATACAAATCTTATATGGAGTAGCGAAGAACCTAGCGAATATACAGTTGTAAAATATTTAGAAGATATTAGTGAAGTAATCAACAGTCTAAGAAGTGGTGTTAATAAACTAGTACTAGGATCTATATCTGATAATTTATCTAAATTAATTTTGTTAGATATTATTGATAACTATATAACATATTTAAGTACACCAGGATCAACGAACTTTACAAACTTTAAGGTATCTGTTGATACATATAAAATATACAAAATATTAAAAGTCGTATTATTCCTCTTTGAAAATATAGGAAACTATGGAATGTCTATTGATCAAACCGTACAAAAATTCTTTAATTATCATTTTTCATTATATACATATTATCCAGATGGTTTATCAAAATCAATACTTAAAGATTTTATAGTTCAAATTGCAAAATATAAGGGGTATAATTTATGAACAATAAACAACTATATAAATTAACTGAGTCTGGCATCCAAGAAATAATAAAGAATAAAATTAACAGAGAAGATCTAATTGCATTTTTAAATAAGAAACTTAATGAGGATTCAATAGATACTTATCGAGACCTTTTAGATCTTGGGAGTAATGTAGAAGTTCCATCTAATTTTCAGATAGCAATGAGAGATAAATATGTTTATGATATGGTTTTAGCTCTCTTATATGAAGAAGCATTATCTATTAAAAATGCAAAAGATATTATAGATGAAAATCCTTTAATATATAAGTCAATATTTGAAAAGATGATTATTCTAGAATACAATTTATTTTCCTTAGATATT
>Ga0172375_10004155_pt1 | contig 21607 bp, 32 predicted proteins | sample LakKiv1m_FD_114537 | JGI IMG/M metagenome (GOLD analysis project Ga0172375, IMG submission 114537) | Freshwater microbial communities from Kabuno Bay, South-Kivu, Congo - kab_092012_11.1m | ecosystem: Environmental > Aquatic > Freshwater > Lake | place: Democratic Republic of the Congo...
TGTTGATAATGGCAGTGACTCAAACTGCGAATTCTCATGCTTAGAGCATATCATCACTGCGTGATGCTCTGCTCACCATTCATCCCCGGATTAAAATCCGGGGTTTCCTGGCGTAAAAAAAACCACCCATAACACGGGTGGTTGAGCCGAAACGCTATTTCTTCCCAAGATTATTCATGATTCCGATAGCTCCTAGAACTATCGAAACTCCTACAAAAAGAAAACCAGTCGCCACGATACTACTCATCGTCGCACCTACGACGACTGCGACGGGGAGGGCACAGAATGTTAAACACCATGAAATGAACAAAAACACTTCCATTTATAACCTCCAAAACTCATATTTTAAATTTCAATGACTCGCTATCTTAACCGAATCAGGCATAGTTGTCAAGTTATAGGGTATATCTAGGCACCAATCATGAATTCTACGACATCACCATCTTTCATTTCATAGTCCTTCCCCTCAAAACGAACCTTCCCCTTCTCTGCAGCCTCTTTCCAGCCTCCATTGGCTACAAACTCGCCATAAGAACACACCTTGGCCTTGATAAATTTCTTCTCAAAATCAGTGTGAATTACGCCGGCTGCCTGTGGAGCCTTAGCTCCCTTCACTATCGTCCACGCTCGACTCTCAGTCACACCGGTAGTCAAAAAGCTAATAAGCCCCAAAGTGGCATATGCCTTTTTGATTAGCTTGTCCAGTCCAGACTCTTTTATTCCCAAATCATCCATAAACATCTTGGCATCTTCTTCCGACAGGGCCGACAGCTCTGATTCGATCTTGGCACAAACAAACAACTCATCTCCACTATTTTCTGTTTTTAGTCTTTGATCATCTTCGCTAACGTTATAAACTTTTATTTCCTTCTTCATGGTCAGGAGGCACAAATCTCTAGCCAACTCAATCTCCTCACCTGCGAGGAGACTCCTCGCAGGCTTTCCGGCATTAAGCCCATCAAAAAGTTTCTCCACCGCTCCCCTTTTCTTCTCCATCCCCTTTTGCTTCAGATCTTTATTTTCCATTTGTTTTGTAATCGTCTCCAAGTCTTTTAGGATTAGCTCTGTTTCAATTACTTCATAATCAGTTTTTGGATCTACACTCCCCTCTTTTACAATCTCAGAATCGGCAAAGTCTCGAACCACTTGAAGAATTACGTCTACGTCTCGAATATGGGTAAGGAATTTATTCCCAAGGCCAGCACCACTTGCAGCTCCAGCGACCAGACCAGCGATATCTACAAACTCGATCATGGCGGGCACTATCTTCACACTTTCTGACATCTTGGCCAAGGTCTGCAATCTCTCGTCAGGAACTTCTACAATACCCACGTTCGGCTCAATGGTAGCAAACGGATAATTTGCCACCAAAGCTTGCTGTCTTTTCAGCAGCGCATTAAACAGCGTAGATTTCCCTACATTTGGTAAACCAACAATTCCAACTTTAAGTGACATCAATAGATTTTACCATTGAGTACACTATAAGACATTTTGGCCAAAATGTGTTAAAATCACCCACAAGCGAAAGCTTCACACATTTCAAAAGCAAACCGGAGGCACATGTTCTGCATATTTCCAATACAAGTTCTACTGACAATAATCGCCAGTCACAGATTCAAAATGGCAGGTAGGAGCTGGGCTTTAGGCCTAATCCCCATCTTCATCGCCTACATCTTTTTCCAGATCGTAGGCTCAAGCTCAGACTTGGGGTACTTCCTAACTTCCATGGTTGATCTTGTCGCCATTGGAGCGCTGATTTATCTAATCGCCAAAACTACCCCACTCGGCTTCAAAAAAATAGTTTAAGGAGAAAACCATGACTGATAGCAACGTTCGGGAAGGAAATCCCGATAATATGAACGCTCCAAAGAAATCAGTGCTCAGAGGCAATAAATGCCCAGGATTCGGCTGTGCGACCATCCTTACAGATGAAGGCATAGATAGATGCCCAGATTGCGCACAGGCTCTCATCTGGCCAGTGAAATTCAAGAAAATTTTTACTTGGGGATCAAAGCGCTATTCGATCGACAACGACAATGCCGTCATCGTTCTCACCAACGGTGAGATCTTAAAAAACGATCAAAAACCAACCGGCATCAACCAATTCGAAACAGGGACACTGAGCTTCATGGGATTCTTCATGCCGGGAGAACTTTGCTCCATCGAAGAATTTGCTTCCACAATCGGCGCTGCCTACGCAACACCAATAGTTCTTCCTGTTAGACCCATGGAAAAGTAGCCACCCAACACGCCCCGCACCCGCGGGGTATTTTTTTTGCCCAAAAAAATCCCCCATGCATTATGCACAGGGGCAACTCAACTTACTTACAATCAGCAAGCAAATCACGCATTTCCTTCTGAAAATCATCTAACTCTTTCTGCTCCAAAGATTTTGCAGTGATCTCTGTCTTAGCACGAGCCAAATCGATCACTTTCTGTTTGATCCGATAAGCAAGCGAGGCTTCGGTACGAGCTACAGTCGAGGAAGCAAATCTCCTGCTCTTTGCACAACGACCCATTCCAGTCACAGACAAATGTTCATCAATTGAATCATTGGCGTCCATTCTGGAATAGTAGCTTAGGGTGAACTGAACAGGACCGGCCCCAACACGAGCAAACTCCACAATCGCTTCGAAAGTTCGACCCGGAACGGAATTGTAAGAGAACTGATTTCCCTTCTTTTCAAAATCAAAATTCTCGAGCAGTTCCAGCAGAGTGCTGTAATAGACCAAAAGCATCTCACCCTTCAAGTTTCCATCTTCCAAGCAACACCTCCTGAAATATATGCTTAATGTTCAAAATCATAGATATTATATCTCATAGCAAGAAGAGATATTCTACCGTGTTCAGCTGCAGATAATCTTGTTTACCACCTCCTTGAAGTAATCTCCCTTATTTGAGTAGCTTATCCTTACAGGGATTTCCTTCCAGTACGTATCTCTCCACTGTAGCAAATTTCTTAACTCAGACTCAAGAGATCGATCATCAACCACTTTTAAATACAAATGATTGTTAAAATCGCCATCAATTCCACCATTTATACCATCATGAGAGTATTCGTTCCAAACTGAAAGCAACTTAAATCCTTTTAGTTCTGCGATTCTATAGACAATTGAATTTCGGTCATAACCCAGAAACATTTCATCGGTAAATCCACGAGACAATTCGTTGAAGATCGCTCCCGGGAAAATCTTGTGATCTTTGGGCTTATTGCTATCCCAGCACTCATTGATCTGGACCACGGTTTGAAATGGGTTGGTATAAAATCTGCACAATTGTGCAAAGGTGCGCCGTAAAAATCCATTGAACCAGGGACCGTAAACTGACCCTTTATCAAAATCAGCCTTGATTTTAGTGACGATTGAATTAGATTTTATGCCATCAATGATAAATGAAGAGAAGTCCACAATCTTTTTAGGTGTAATAGCTATGCTGTCATCAAATGCACTTCTAAGAATAATCTTGGCTTCTGACATCATCTTCAACTGGGTCAAAGTATAGTTTGACTCGACCTCCGAAAAATGAACAGGTCCTCGAATAAGCACAAACCCGATTTGATACAACTTCTCTCTGTCTGGAAGCTCATTCCACGGAGCAAGTTGCCATTCGTATTCAAACTTGGCATACACGGCATCCCGGATTAATTCACGCTGTGCCACAATAGCCGCAGCTAGTTCATCGTGCTCTGTACTCAAACAAGAAAAAAACAAACCTGCTGGGGAAAGCCAGCCATCCGAACCCAAAACAATCTCGTTTCGACCCGCCAAGGGGACTCTCACACTCATCTAACACACTCCTATTTCAAGATTCCAGTTTTTAACTGATAAGAGATTATATCATCCTAACCCTATAACCAGAGATTAAGCGCTCTTTTCCAGACTTTGACAAACTCTTAATTTCCATCTCTCTTCTTGTTGCTTCACCCCTTTCTGCCACCTTTTCAAAATAAACCAACCTTACTGGAAGTCTTCCCCTTGTGTACTTTGCCCCTTTTCCAGAATTGTGAGTGCCGATTCTCTTTTCCAAATCATTTGTAATACCTGTATAGAGTGTGCCGTCGGCACACTCTAAAATATATACAAAATAATCCACACTTCTTGTCATTCCGGACTAGATCCGGAATCTATATAGATAAACTCCGAATTACTTCTTTGCATTATCCGCCTGAATCATCTTAAAAGCTTCCTGCACATTGGTCATAAACTGTGCCGGGAAAATTATTGTCGAATTCTTTTCTACTGAAATCTCCGCCATGGTCTGTAGTGTACGCAGTTGCAAGGCTACTGGATGCGCAGCCATCACATCTGCGGCTTCCGCGAGTTTTTGTGCAGATTGATACTCTCCTTCTGCGGCGACGACTTTAGCTCTTCTTTCTCTTTCGGCTTCAGCTTCTTTGGCCATCGCTCTCTGCATATTTTCGGGAAGAGAAATATCTTTGATCTCCACCGCAGTCACTTGAGCTCCCCATGGTTCTGTGTGAGTATCAATCACCAATTGTATTTTCTTGTTTATCTCAGTCGTTTGGGAAAGTAATTGATCCAATGTAAATTGTCCTACTACGTTACGAACGGTTGTTTGCGATATTTGATTCACCGCAGAATAAATATCATCGATAGCAATCACAGATTTCTTGGGATCTACAATGTGGTAATAAGCAACTGCAGCGATATCAATTGACACATTGTCCTTAGTAATTATTTTTTGTGATGGAATACCCATGGTAATAGTTCGTAACTGAACTTTTCTCATCTGTTCCAAAAAAGGAACTAATATGATTAGTCCAGGACCACGAACTCCAGTACATCTTCCCAGAAAAAAGATAACCCCTCTTTCGTACTCTTGTACCACCTTCAAACTAGCAAACAAAACAATAACAATAAATACTATTAGTGGTATTTCCATATATTTTTTATTCTACACCTTCTCAATATTCACCCCATCCGAAAAATCAGATACCTTGTACCCCTTTGATTCGATCTCATCTCGAATCGCATCGGACTGTTGCCATTTTTTAGCTTTTCTGACTTCTTCTCTTTTTTTCATCAACTCCATGATTTCCTCGGGGATTTCATGTTTCTTTTCAAATTCACCACCCAAATACAATCCCAAAACCTTGTCGAAGTTCTTTACCAGTCTTCTTTTCTCCCAATCTTTCAGAGTTTCGCTCTTCAGTACTGTCCACACCACAGATAGCGCTACTGGCATGTTCAGGTCATCTTCTATTGCGGCCACAAATTCATCTTTAAACTTTCTCATTTCCTCACCCACCTCAACATCCTTAGTAAATATATTGACATCCTCATCTACGTTAAACTGAAGCGCCTTAAAGTCACGACGAAGTTTCAGGTACGCATTCGATGCAGAATCAAGACCATCCCAAGTAAAGTTCATCTGTTTCCTGTAGTTGGTAGTCATGTAGTAATACCGTAGCGCAATGGGAGAATATTTCTTGGCTATGATGTCATGCAAAGTATATGCATTTCCTAAACTTTTTCCCATTCTGCCGCCATCCACCAAAAGAAACGCTCCATGCATCCAATATTTAGAAAAAGGCTTCTTCCCTGTTACTGACTCAGTCTGTGCGATCTCGTTTGGATGATGGGTACTTTTTAGGTCTTCACCACCAATATGTATATCAAGCTGTTCCCCCAAATATTTCATGCTCATCGCACTACACTCGATATGCCACCCCGGGAAACCAACCCCCCAAGGACTTTCCCATTCCATATCACGCTTGGTATTCGCAGGAGAAAATTTCCAAAGTGCAAAGTCTCGCTGATCTTTCTTTTCGGTATTTATTTCTACCCTAGCCCCGGCCTTAATTTCTTCCAAGTTGCTTAATTCACCATAAACATTACCTTTGGCTTCATATGAAGCAACATCAAAGTAGATTCCATCATTAATTTTGTAAGCAAATCCAGCCTCTTCTATTTTCTTTACCAGGTCAACTTGTTCTTTGATATGGTCTGTCGCTTTAGAGAAAATCATCGGCTTAGTCAAATTGAGTTTTCCATAGCTTTCGATAAAATCATCACCATAAAATTTAGCAATATCCCATGCGGTCTTTTGCTCTTTGGCTGCAGCCTTCTCAAGTCTGTCTTCACCAGTATCAGCATCCCCCAAGTTATCTCCAGTCAAATGTCCAACGTCTGTGAGGTTCATCACAAAATCAACCTTATATCCCTCAAGTGCCAACACTCTGTTTACCAAATCTGACATCACATATGTCCTCCAATTACCGATAGTCGGGTAACTGTAAACAGTAGGTCCGCAGGTATACACTTTGACTTCTTTGGGATCATTTGGCACAAACTCCTCCACCGACTTCGACAAACTATTAAATATCTTTAGCATTCTTTGATTTTACCGCATCCGAGAACCACAAGCTCACCTACTCCTTTTGCTTGGAGGTTTCACCATGAGATGCTCCCCCAATTTTATTCATAAGTTGCTGGACAAAACTATCTTTCTTTCTTTTTTCAAATAAATCCTTCTGCTTTTTTTCCTGAGACTCCTGTTCTCTTTCTCTGGCTATTTGCTCATCTTGTTGCTTCTTACGCTGGACGTAAGTCGCAATCTCGTTCTTAACCAAATCGTACTGACGCTTTGCCTCTTGTCTCTTTTGAGCAGCTTCTTGGCTCGCGGCACTGCTTTGACCAGTTTCTGGGCGTTTGTCTTCCGACTGTTGGGCCGCCACACTGCTCGGTGCAGTTGTTACAGTTTCGATAGTATCTTTGGCGATATTAACGCTAGCCTTTACCACGCCCTTCACTGCACTTTGACCAAGCTCAAAAATATTATCTACAACTTGTTGTCCTACACCTCCTAAATTCCCGGGCATTAATCTAATTTAACCATAAAAAATCCCCCTGTTACGGGGGAAAAGTCTACGCGGGTTCCGGATGTGGTTGCGAGAAATAGTTCTCGCAATATTCCGGGGTCATTTCCGGGGTGATTTTGAGTGTCCAGCCATTGAATTCAGCGGAAACGCTGTCCAGATTATGAGTTTCCAGGATGCCCTTGATTCGCTTAATGAACTGTTCGCATGTTTCTTCTTCCATTTTTTGGATGGTAACCATAATCATGCTCCTTCTTAGATGGCTTTTGAAATAGTCTGGGCGAGAGTTACCGCTGCCTTCTCATCGGGCAGTCTTTCTGGGAAAATCATTGTGATTTGTGCCCTCACCGGAGATACGAATTTCGGCGTCAATTCCAAATCTGTGCAGACCTTTCTGACTGCACGATCAAAATCAGACGGAGAAACCTCCAGTGACTCCACGGTCACCTGAGAGTACCCAGGTGCTCCCTGAAGAGGTGCAACGTGCACCACAAGTCGTTCTTCATAGCAAATACTGGCCATATACCTCCACAAACACAAACAAAATAGATGGGAACGTGCGAAAAACCCCGATAGTTAGATATTATAACCCATACCGCACTTCACAAGCTACATCTGGCTTCTTCCCTCAAAAGCTCGTAATAGCGTTTGTCCGTCTGCATACTCGATGTCCGCCCCAGTTGGAAGTCCCCTACCAATGCGTGTCACTTTGACACCATCAGCGAGCCCCATTTCCTTGATTCTTTCTACGATGTACATGGCGGTCGCCTCTCCCTCCATGTTTGGGTTTGTGGCTATGACCAGTTCCTTTATTTCTCCAGTTTTTACTCGAGCCATCAGCTGTGGAATACGCAAGTCGTTTGGACCAATTCCAGCCAGCGGGTTCACCGACCCACCCAAAACATGATAAACACCATTGTAACCATCCACTCTTTCAAATGCCAACAAATCCAAAGATGTCTCCACCACACACACCTGAGTCTTATCCCTGGTCTCTTCTTGACATACAGGACAAAATTCTTCCTCACCTATGTTAAAACACAGCGCACACAACTTCGTTTCCTTCTTTAAGTTTTCCAAAGACTGAGCAAAGCGCGTTAGTCTATCTTGCGGGACATTTAGCAGATAATAGGCCAAACGAGCCGCAGTCTTTGGACCGACTCCAGGCAGAGCTTCAAAGCCGTCAATAACCTTTTGGACAGGACGAATACTTCTCACAATCTTTTAATTTAAACTCCTTTTGGCAGATTTCCAAGAACCTTAGACAGATCGCCCATTGAGTCCTTCATCTCCTCAGCAGCATATTTCTGGGCCTTGGTAATGGCCTCATTGATGACTTTGACAGCGTTGTTCATATTCTCGCCATCAACATGTAGTTCTTTTAATTTTCCATCACCGGTAACTACTGCTTTCACACCATTCTCTTCTACTATCGTTTTGTTATTTTGAATTTTCTTCTGCAAGATAGCAAGCTTTGCGAGCGCCGCGCCTTGTGATCCAAATTGTTTGATTCCATTGAACATATTATTTTTCGATAAATTGTAACTTCCCAATTCTATCAGATTTAACCATTTTTCTTCTGACGCAGATTGTTTACCTCACTATCAAACAATATTGTCCACTTATGCCCGCTCTGTTTCATATTTTCAATCTGTCGGTTCTTTCGAAATCCCGTCTTATTTACTTCTTCCACGATTACGCCATTCTTTTCTCTTGTGACTATTAGCTTATCCAAATCCTCCTTCTTTTCCATTGTGACTTCTACCAACTTGCCTGCGCTGTATGCTCGAGGATTTACCACGAAAAAATCAATCTTCGAACAACCAACCGATATTTCGTAATATATTTCACAACCTTTTTCTATACACGCAAGGGCAAACAACATCTCTCCTTCGTTCTCCAGTGAAGAAGCTTCTGTTACCGACATGGGATTGCCCAATTCCAGTCTCACTAAATCACATTCTACACTCAAACATTACTAGAGCATAGTCTGTTTTAGTTATCCTCGAAACATTTAGTTGCAAAATCTTCTCTGCTCTTACCCAGGACTCTCCCACTTCTTTGTTCTATAGACGTCGCAAGAATTTTTGCTTCTGCTAAATATTGCTGAGCAGTAACCTCATACGATCCTTGCAAAGACCTCATAATTGCCCAATCACCCCTTTTTACATTTAGTCGCGTCCTCCCAGACTTGTTTGCTCTTTTTATTTGATCTACAAATTCAGTTCCAACTGGAGAATACCAGTTTCCTTCTACAAATGTTTTACCAACTTTATCTGTAAATGAACGAATGCAAAGTGCGGTTCTTTTACCAACAAACTTCACCACGAAGGAATCATTCACCATTACTACAGCCCCCAAAGTCAAAGACTGGATAAGAAGCGACTCCGAAGCACCACACAAGTACCACTCATCGTGAAATGGTCTAATCTTCTGTTCCGTATCATCTAGATATGCACGAATTTTAACCCTAACATCTTCCGGAAATTCCTTATACGGAATCATTGTCAAGATTACACCAAGCTGGAACAAAAACTCTTCTCTGTGATCGAACATTGTTGAGACAACCTTCATCAAAGCCGGCTCTTTAAAACAGTCGTGTACTTCTGATCTAATTGCTTTTCTTGGTGTAAGAATTGTGTTTTTATCAATATTATTACTTTCTATCGACCCAAATACCTCTCTCAAAATATCACCATCATCCTCAGACACTCGTTTATTCAAATACTCCAAAAGCTCTTCCTGATCCTCCTTACTCATGAACTCAAATACCTCGTCAAAGTACTGAAATGCACCCCAATCTATTCTGTTTAGTTCGCTAACTGATAGTTTTGGGGTAACCACCATCGCTTTCAACCTCTTGCTTACCAATTCATCGTGTACATATTGAGCTACATTTCCGGACAATTCTTTCGGGAGCAATGCTTGCATCACTTCTGAATTTCCCAAGTAGGTATTTATGGCAGAGTATAAATTGGTTTCGTGCTGATGAGCTTTCCATATTGGAAGTGAATTTTCAAGTGTCGCAAAAGCACCTTGCAAATCAAAAACGTCATTCTCAGTCAAATTTCCATACTTTCCACTTCTACTAAATCCATACAGTTTATTTTCTCTGTCAAGTATTTCATTTAGAGCAGCTAGCGGTTCAGCTGCAAAAAGTGTATCTATCCTTGATGGATTCTCCCATTTTCGACACAGGATCTCGCACACTTGATGGGTGTTTAGACAATTGCCAGCTCCCTCCCATGCTTCTCTACGTTCTCCCAAAATTTCAGAGCTAGCAAACTCAGATATTAGCTCAACAGCAAAAGAACGCAACTCAGACCCCCGGCCTCTCCCAATACCTCTAAATACATCAGAGGCAAACTCTTGTGAGAAATTCTCACTCCGTGCGTTAGGCAGATTTCGTATAAATGTTTTAAAAACTGTTTGTATCGCCAAAATGTCTTCGGTATTATTATCGTCATACAATTTCTTTCTTCTGGCACCACACATAAGATCAGCCAAGCCGCGCAAGACATATTCATACTCATACACTTCATCCTCATCCCTCATATATTTGTCACACCAAAAAGCTACCGCAAGCGCAATGTCGCATACTGGCTGAGATTCCAGATTACCTTCCGATAACCTTCGCTTCAAAGATTCTTCACCCAAGATAGTACTCCAACCCCACTCAACGGTCTTATACTTACCCCTACGGAGCAAAACCTTGAGCGCTTCCTCCTCACTAACACACTTGGACACCAACATTTTTATCTCTGCTCTACTGATATCCGCAATATTAACTTCGGACTCCTTCACCTCATTATTTCTCAGTAAGGATTCAAACCAAGACATATTAGTTATCTTCTGTTAAATCGATACAAGCAAGCACATCAAACAGTTCCGGAAATCTATCCATCAATTTCGATAAACCACGAACCACCTGATCTTTAGTAGACTTAGAAATAATATAGGATTCCAACGATTCGTTGATATCCAAAACTCTCAGCGGAGTAATCATTTTTGCATCTAAGAGACGATCTGTCTCGTTACGCACAACATCAACTATATTATCCGCAAGAAAATTTCCCGACTTTAAAACTGTCATAGTTTGTAGCGGTAATATACACTACAAAACCGACAAAAATCAATTCCCAAAAATCTCCTCTGCGACAGAAACAACGCTCTTTGATGCAGAATCAACATTTATAGGACTTACATTTGCATCCTCCAATATCGGCTCGGTGCGAATCGGTCCGTCACTCAAAACACACTTAAATGTTACAGGTCCCCATATCTTCGCCATTTGCTCTTCTATGACTTTCTTCTTTACTTCTCTTTCTAGCATCTCAAGTTGAAATCTAGACATTACCGACAAGGTAATTGACTTACCCTTTAAATCTATCGGAGCAGACTGTCTGAGCATCCCAGCCAGCGAGCCATTGGAAAGAGCCATCATATTCAAAAACTCACCCCACTCCATCTTTACTCTGTCAAAAGTAGCAGAAACTCCTTCAGCAATAGGTGCTGTTATTTCCTCATGAGGAAAACTTGACTCTTGAGCAATAACTTCTTTGACTGTAACTGGAATCGCTTCAATTTTTGTCTCAGTTTTTATTGTTTGGGCAACTTTTGTGTCTTGATGTCCGCCACTGTTTCCACCATCTCCACTTGAAGTCTGTCTAGCAGGAGCAGTTTGGATCGTGGTGCCTACTACTGGTGGAGTACCATCTTGGGAACAAATACCCAGTAGCGCGATTTCTATCGGAAGCAATGGCAGTGGAGACATCCTAATTCTGTCAGACGCGGTGATCAAAGAATCAATTATCTTTACATAAGTTCCGATATTTACTCCAGTTACAAGGCTTTTTTCCAGCTCAGTTCGCGCACTAGTCAAAAGCGACACAACCAAAATATTCGCTTTTGTTCCAATCTTTTCCATTTCAGCAAAATTCTTCATCACCGTCTTACCATCCTTGTTTACAACTGCTTCTAACAACTTTGCCACCGAGTTTTTGCCAAATGTACCCAATACCTCCGCAACAAGTTCTTCGGTTATTTTTTTCCCGTACGAGGCAAGTTGTTCCAACAATTTATGTCCCTCTCGGAAACTTCCGTCAGTAGCCAGAGCAATTTCTCTAAGCGCAGCATCTTCAACTTCTAATTCTTCCCCTTTTACCGCCTTCTGAAGTGACCCAATCACCTCATCTGATGTTCCTTTTGTAAAATTAATTTTTGCGCAGCGACTAACAATAGTATCAGGAACCTTCTGAGCTTCTGTCGTACACAAAATAAACAATGCATGGGATGGAGGTTCTTCTAACGTCTTTAGGAGTGCGTTAAACCCCGCTGCAGAAACCATGTGCACTTCATCGATAATATAAACCTTCTTGGATAGTTGTGTGGGAGATAAGCGTACCTTTTCCCTCAGATCGCGAATATCATCCACAAGACCATTACTGGCAGCATCAATTTCTATTACATCCACACTTCCGCCACTAGAAATCACGTTGCAAGCTTCACATTCTCCACACGGTTCTGTAAGCAAGCTCTTTTTCCCAACATTTTTTATACAGTTTACTGCCTGTGCGAGAATTCTTGCTGTACTAGTCTTGCCCGCTCCTCGAGGCCCCACAAACAAATAAGCATGAGAAACTTTTCCAGAAGTCAAAGTTGATATCAAAGCATCTCTTACCGACGCAAGATCTAGTTCCGCAATTTTGCGGGGACGGTATTTCTGATAAAAGTTCACTACAACAACTTAGGTCGTTTCTGAGTGAGTGTCAACTACAAAATATTTACTCAATAGAGCATCTTTCCAACAAAAAGTGAGGCTAAAACCATAAAAAAGCCCTCGATTAAGAGGGCAATTACTAACAAAGGACCATAATTACTCGATACAGGATTCGACCATCAGCGAACTTCCGCTCGATGATAATACTGTCATCACCCTCACTGAAAGTAACTGTCACTTGTTCATCTCGAACATCCCAAAAAATTTGCCGTCGTGGATGCAACTTGATCCTCACGCTGCCATCTACGATGCGATAGCCTCCACTTAACACCAAACGATTCAGGGATTTCGGGGCGTTCTTCATATCCGAGACTTGGCAAAAGCTGGCCATGCCAAATACCGTCCCCACCAAACAATCAACGACTTTCTGGGCAACCGCTTCACAGTTTTCCATCGTCACTTTTACGATTTCATCAGTCATTACAGACCTCCTCTTTCAAAAATAAACGTGCTGCCGCTATTCTACCACCAACACAGCGTCCGTCATCTCGACCTTCATCCGTCATTTCGACCGAAGCGGAGAGATCTCCCTCCACCAAACACCAACATTTACATTATCCAAAACAATACTGTGAGATTCCTCCACTCCGCTTTGCTACGGTCGGGATGACGGAGAATCAGTCGTGATGGATTCCGAGTAAGTGCAAAAGCCCATGGCATGCAAGGAACTCTAGCTCATCATCAATCAGTCTATTCCACTGCATCGCTTGTCTTTTGGCTTGAGGATAGCAAATCACTATGTCACCCAGGATCAATCCTTCAGTATCTGTCGGCATCGCCTCTCCCTCACCAAGGGGAAACGACAAAACATCTGTTACCTCATCTCTATTAAAAAACTTTTGCTCTAATTCTCGAATTTTTCTCTCCCCCACAACACTCAAAGAGATCAACACTTTTCCAGACTCTACTCCATGCTCAATTAAAGTCCTTTCCAAAGCATTTTTAACCCTTTTCCGGTCAAAACTATATCGGCTATCAGCACTTACAATTAAATCCAGTTTTAGCATGCCTCTATTTTAACGTATTCGTCATTACGTCCCGACCTTTACCCCGGACTCGATCCGGGGGTACTCGTGTGGCAATCCAGGAATCTTTATCCATTGAATTTCTCGTTTACGAGCCTGGATATCATGGCTCCTTCAACCTTTCCTTTTAGTTTACCCATGACCGCACCCATAAGTCTCCCACCCAAAAGTCCAGTTTCCGCTGCAGTAGCTTCAATTGACTTGAGGACATCGGCTTCTGTCATCATCTCAGGTAAATACTTCTCAATTATTGATAGTTCGTATTCTTCCTCCACAACTCTTTCCGGAGAACCCACCTTTGTATATACCTCAATGGAGTCACGTCTTTTCTTGGCTTCTTTCATCAACACCCGAATGACCACCTCGTCAGATAGCTCAGCCCCCTTCAATTCCACCATTGCATAGGACAATTCTGACAAAATTAGCTTCAAAATACCAACAAGCCGGCTATCCCCCGCTTTTTGGGCTGATAACCGGTCTTCTTTGATTTGCGAATATAACATACCTAATAGTATACTCGCCTCTCCGTCATTTCGAGGGAAGTCGAGAAATCCCACTCCACATACTACTTCGTCAATCCTGCGTTTCTCTTATTCCTTCTACGGATTCTGGCTGATGCCTTTCGGAGCTCAGTCATTTTAATATTCTTTACTTTAGATGGTTTTAGGAATCCACTCATACCAACTGCACGGACTTTATCAAGCCCCTGATCTTCATAGGTTAGTTTTTTGAACTCACTTATTAGTTGTTGTATAGATTGTCCTTGTTTTCTTTTTGCTACTAACGCCATACTGGATGCACCTCACTTTCTCGGTTTTAAGTTAATTTGATAGACTTTTGTTAAGTCTGCCCTCCCGGTTCGGTTTTGGTACCACCTAGAATATGAACGTGTTCATGCTCAAAGTTGTTGTACCCCGCCCCATTGTTTACCAGCTTGTAGCCCGTTTTATCAAGTTTAAGCATGGAAACCACAGAAAAGACAGCAACCATCATTTTACCCCAAAACTCCCCACCTTGCATAGTAGCAACCTCTACCTTTTTTATATGAGCCTTAGGCATGACCAGAACGTGTGTTGGGGCGATCGGAAATTTGTTCTTGATACAGATAAACTCCTCATTCTCCCAAACCTTGGTACTCGGTTCTTCCCCAGCTACGATTTTGCAAAACAGACAGTTTTCATCTTTCATAACTCCATTTTACGTCCTTATTGGAAGTTATGGAAAGTAAGTTACAAAGGATATATTAGTTTAATTACATCTCGCAAAGTAATCAGTACCATGAGTCCCAACAAAAACACCATACCCACTGTATGCACATAACCCTCTATTTTGTTTTTTAGCTTTTTCCCAATAACCATCTCTACTCCCAAGAAAAATACCCTTCCTCCATCAAGAGCTGGAAAAGGCATCACGTTTAAAATTGCAAGATTAATGGAGAGAATTGCCATAAATTGAAGCACTGCCACCCAACCCACTTTGTACATTTCTTTACTCACTTGATAAATCCCTATTGGCCCAGCAACATCTTTGGGAACACCTTTGCCAGTTACGATCCCTAACATTACAGTTCCTAGATTGCTTGCAATCTCCTTCCCCCAACTCCACGCTTCACCCACACCGACCCAGACTCCTCGAAAAGGTCTCTGCCATATCGGATACATTTTCATTTCGATATTTGACAGAGATACTCCTAGTGCACCCTCCCCTTCTGGTGGATCTTGTCTTGGCGTCACTTTCACTAAGCTTTGAGTGCCATCCTTTGCTGTCAAAGTCATCTCAACTTCTTTGCCTTTATACGCATCGATTTGTTTGATAAACGAATCAATATTTGTAAATACAATTTCTTCATTCCCATAGGTCATTTTTGAAACGATGCTTTCAGCCTTTATCCCCGCCGCCTCTGCTGGAGTATTTTTACCAACTTCAAGAACTATTACTTTATCTGTTTTTGTAGGAATACCAAGATATGTATAAACAACTCCAAAAGCCAAAATCCCTAATACAAAATTCATCATTACTCCCGCCAAAAGTACTGCCGCTCTCTGTCGTTTCGGTTTGTTAAAAAAAACTTCTTTTGAAGCTAGTTGTGTCGGATCATCCATGTCCTCTCCGTAAAGTTTTACGAATCCACCCAATGGTAGCCAGTTCAAACTAAAAATAGTTCCCGCCTTTATGAATAAAGTCTTTGCTCTGGGAGGAAGTCCGATACCAAACTCCTCTACTCTCATCTTAAAAAATTTCGCGACCAAAAAGTGTCCTAGCTCATGGACCAATACCAGAAGTGACAACATCAAAATAAATACGACTATTTGCATTATTTAATTCTACCATCGTCATTCCGACCGGAGTGGAGGAATCTTACTCAACAATTGACGAATCCATTTATCATTGCAGTTCGAAAATTTGCTACACTAAACATATGATTTCTGAAAACGATATCAATAAACTTAAAACAGTTTTTGTCACCAAAGGTGATTTAGAAGAGTCAGAATCTAGAACTGCCTACGGTTTTGCAGAAGTCCAAAAACAGCTTAACATTCTAACTACGGACACCGAAGAACTCAAGAGTGGGCTAACTGAAGTACGAGATGGTCTGACAGAAGTCAGAACTGGATTAAAAGATTTATCAGAAGAATTTGGCGAGATGAAACAACAAATGAGTGGCATGGAAAAAAATATCATTGCCGCAATTCACGATCTAAAAGATGATCTCGTCATAACCAAGAAACGAGTCACCAAACTAGAAAATATTATTCTTGCAAACTGACGTACCCGTCATCCCGGACTTGATCCGGAATACATAAAGGAAAAACCTTCCTATACCGCCATAATCTCGGATTCCTTTTTCCTACCCATCTCATCAATCTTTTCTGTAAATTCTCCTGTGATCTTGTCTAGCCCCTCAAGAAGCATATAGATATCATCCTCCGACACCTCTTTCTTCTCTTTGAGAGCGTCAATTTTGTCCTTGACATCTTGTCTAGCCTGTCGCAGCATAATTTTTCCGGATTCAATTTTTTGTTTCAAGAGTTTAGCAAAATCTAATCTGCGTTCTTGCGTCAAAGACGGAACCACTATACGAATAATATCTCCACTTACCGCGGGAGATAATTGAAGCTCACTGTCGGCAATCCCCTTTTCAATTGCTCTCATCAAACTTTTGTCATAAGGAGAAACGACCAACAGATTTGGATCTGGAGCAGTAATAGTCGCTACTTCCATCAAACGCATATAGCCACCATAAGCTTGAATACCTACATTCTCAATCATGTCGGCTTTTGCACGGCCAACGCGAACGGTAGAAAAATCTTCTTCTACTACTTCAATTACTTTGGCAAACTTTTCTCTGAGAAGCTTTATCAGCTCATGTTCTAGAATCATAACTATATTTTATACTAAACTTCCTTTAGAGTATCAGGAGAGACAAGCAATCCGGTTTTTGGATCTCGAACAAGTTTATCTACACTTTTTGATTTAGCAGGATCTCCATATCCTTCAGTTCTCGATCTTAAAACTTCTTTAGCAGTAACTACATCCACGTTGATAACTGCCTCGTGTCCAGTTTTTTGTATATCTTGAACTAAAAATCTGGTCCCGTTAAGTGACAAACTCCCCTCATCGACTATATTACTGTTAGCGTTAGGATTTGATGGCCTAGAACGCAGTTTCATTGATTTCTCTGAATTAGCTCTTCGTCTATCTTGTTCAGCCAACATATTCTTTATTGCCTCATTAGGGTCAAATTGTGTTTCCATACAAGAACTTTAGCACAAAAAAGTACCTTATCGCCATAAAAATTTCATTTGGATTGACAATTCATGCCTAATCTGGTATTATAGGCTTAGTTTTTCACATCCCGAGTACGTTAAAAAGGAGCCTTTCGTGACCATCGAACTAAGTACAATAGCAATCTTGACTCTCGGAGTTTTGTACAATTCCGAAATATTCGTATCAAATACGAGCATCAAGTTTGGTGTTCGTATAGTCTTATCCGGTCTGTTGGCTGTCATGTTTAATAGCCTCGTCTTTTGGCCAGGGTTCACCTGGATTTTTATAGGCTTGGCCACACTTACCGCAATTTGGTGGGTGATTAAGCCATTTCTGCCCACATTCCCGAGGATCAGCTTCAAATGGCTCTATCGACTCCTGGGCATCCCTGAAGGCACCAACTACGTCTGGTGGCTCATCGCCAAACAAAGCGGTTTCTGGCGACAGACACTTGCCTTACTTGGATTCATTGGGATATTTTGGCTGTCCTTTCGAGACCCAAATGCCGCCGTAGCCATGATCATCAGTATGTACCTCCACGAAGGCGGTCATTGGCTCGTATTCGCTATTAATAAAATCAAAGCCAAAGTGCTGCTCCTATTCCCCCTCGGTGCCGTCGCTGCACCTATTGATAAGGATGAAGATGCCCGTTCTGATCTTCTCCCATGGTGGAACATCTCCTGGCTCTTGCAAGCAGGGCCAACCGTAAATGTCCTATTGATGCTAGTGGGCTTGGCCATGCAAGCATCTGGCTTTCTGCCAGTTTTTGCGACCCACCTGGTATATATCAACGGTCTACTTGCGGCCTTCAATCTGTTGCCCGTCGGCAACATGGACGGTGGTCAGCTATTCCACGTCATTTTTTCCTCTCTTAAGGAGATGTATGATGTCATCGTGGCACTTCTTGCTATAGCAATATCGGTGATTATCGTCTGGGGTATTATGCTTCCCCCTGCCGCAATGGGTGGGCTGGCCATCCTCCAGACCACGTTTTCCAACATCGGTCTGATCACCTTCCTACTGATCTTTGCAGCAGGCGTCTGGCACAAGCAGGGTAAGGACAATCCCCTACATAGCCAGAGCAAACAGGCCATGACCGTCAAGCAAGTTGCTATCCAACTTGCGTATTATTTAATCCTGGTCAGCAGCACTTTATATATGCTGGCCCTCTAAAACCCAAAACCCCGCTCAAACGAGCGGGGCTTTTTTTGCGAACTCACGCAATCAGCCTATGACTGATAAAGGTTAGACTATTCCTCTGTCTTCTCAGAAACTCCCAGTTTAAATCTAGCAAACCTAGTGACTCGAATATTCTCACCAGTCTTACCGGACAATTCTTTAATCAATTGATCCATGGTCTTACTTCCATCACGGATATAGTCCATTTTCAAAAGTTCTTCAACATCAGTTGGGTCCATAGATACGATCTGTAAAGCGATTTCTTTACACAAAGCTTCAAACTCTGGGGTCTTGGCTACGAAGTCTGTTTCGCAGGCAACTTCTACCATAGCCGCTGCTGTACCACCACCGTGGGTATAGCAAAATACTTTTCCAGAACGAACTTCGCGGTCAGACTTACTTTCAGCACGAGCCAAACCTTTAGCAGTTATTATTTCTTGAGCCTTGGCCATATCGCCGTTAGCTTCTTCCAAAGCCTTCTTGGCATCCATGATTCCAGCTCCGGTTGCCTGTCTAAGTTCCTTAATCTTGTCCATCATATTCTTTCCAATTTAACTAATAACGTTACTTATTCCCCTTTAACTCTTTTAGTCCCAAATGTAATGCATTTCCCAAGACGCGAACAACAATCTCCAAACCTTTGGCAGAATCATCATTCATAGGGATTACATAATCAACTTTATCAGGGTTAGCGTTAGAATCCACCATTCCAATGACAGTTACGCCACGATTAGCAGCTTCTTTTACGACCAATTTCTCTTTGTGTGTATCGAAGATTACGACTACCTCAGGAGCGTCTTTGAGGGTAGAAATACCACCGACAACTCTTTCAAGTCTAGCAATTTCCTTGTCGAACAAAACTTGTTCCTTCTTGGTAAATTTCTTGAGCTGTCCAGTTTCTTTTCTAAGTTTTAGAGAATTCAATCTATCAACGGTCTGCTTGACCTGTTTCCAGTTGGTGATAAGTCCACCCATCCAGCGTTGAGTAATATATGGAACACCAAGTCTCTTGGCTTCTTCTTCTACCAAGCCCTTTACTTGTCTCTTGGTACCTACCAAAACGATTCTCTTGCCGGTCGAGGCCAACAGTGTAAGGGCTTTAGCAGCTTCTTCCAATCCGGATAATGTTTTTTCTAGATCAAAAATATGAATACCATTCTTAGCACCCCAAAGATATTTCTTCATTTTTGGATTCCACTTCTTAACGACGTGGCCAAAATGTGCACCAGCTTCAAAAAGTTCTTCAATTGATGTTGATCCAGATGTGTTTTTAACCACTTCTTTAGCAACAGCCCTTTCTTCTGCAACCTCGTCATTGCGAGGAGTACTCTCCGTGGCAATCTCAATCTCTTGAGCTTCTACGATAGGAGCTTCAACCTTTACTTCTTTTGGAGCAACTTCCTTGACAGCTTTTGGTGCGGCATTTTTTTTAGGAGCAGCAGCTTTTTTAGCTACAACTTCTTTCTTAGGAGCGGCTTCCTTTACAGGGGCAACCTTTTTAACTACTTTTTTGACCTCTTTTTTTGTCGTGGTCGCGACTTTTTTTTCAGCGGCTTTTGTGGCCATATATCATCTCTTTTAACCTAGGGACATTTCAAGAGATTCATCCCTAAGCATTTATTAATTATTATTTTGCCCATACATAGGCAGAACTTCGGGTATTTTAGCACGCACACGCACCATTCGCAAACCCCCATAAAGCACAAATACCTATAATATTTGATATAATCTCAAACACTATATCCGACGCACGCTTAAATTTGACAGAGGAGACCCAAAATGTCTGAAATCAGAATTCATGACAAGTTTTCAGTCACCCGAGAGTACAACAACTGGATTGCTAAGCAGGGTTACACCCCTTGCAACAGCGAAGGTAACGCAAACTACCATTTGCATCATGTCGCCATCCATTTCCTTGCTCCCAACAAACCCCAACCCACAACTCGGTGGTCTTGGATGTTCGCGGGCCAGAAGCAACGGAGAAATTTCATCGCTACCTTGATAGTAAACGACCCGGCGCTTCACCATGAAGAACTCCAACTGCAAGTCAGGGGTCGGGATAACCTGGCCGAGATGACCATCCTCGCCCGCAAAATCAGGGATGAATTCAAAAAAGACGTAACTGTCATTTTGATTTCAGAGGAAAACGTCCCAGAAGAATACGACTACGACCATGACGGTACGTAGTTTCACAAAATTCACCCATGATTATCCAGGAGAAAAAATGAGCACATTGAAGGAAATTAAGAAAGCTCTGAGCGAGAACCATAACGTTTTTGTCGCAGGTTCACGAGAAGTGAATTACACTCCAGAACAAGTCGATGGGTCGGGCCAGGTGGTGGAAATTTTTGTTGCCTCACAAGTTCCAACTTTCAACGCCGAACAACTACAAGACTTCATGTTGTCTCTAATCCCCGACGCCGACGCACTTGACTGCGTAACAGACGCCGGAAAGACCTTCCATTTCGGAGTGTTGTACTTCACCGAGCAAGTGGGCACGGAGTACAAAGAAACTCGAATTTCTATGACAGATAGCGATGTCAAAGTCCCTGAAACCTTTCTATTTGGAGAACATGTCACTAAGACGTCCGTGCCTGTTCTGCGCAGAATCTCTGTGATCGTTTATCCAAGCGCCGAAATCGCAATCAAAGCGCACAAAACCGGCAAGGATAAGCACGACATATCCATAATCGCGCTTTCTGTATACCAACACGGGCTTCAATAATTCAAAACTCAACTCTCACTTCGGTGAGAGTTTTTTATAATAAAACACACACTTTCCTGATAATATTAATCAATGCCACAAAAATCAGATCAATCAAATTTCACTAAACAAGATCTCATTGATGTCATCAAAGATCTCGGTATTGCTACAAAGGATGATATCGCGAAGGTCATTTCTGACAACAATATCAAGCTGTTTGAAGTACTTCCCACCAAACAAGAGATGACTAAGGCCATTTCTGACAACAATATCAAGCTGTTTGAAGTACTTCCCACCAAACAAGAGATGACTAA
>Ga0172375_10004157_pt1 | contig 21601 bp, 20 predicted proteins | sample LakKiv1m_FD_114537 | JGI IMG/M metagenome (GOLD analysis project Ga0172375, IMG submission 114537) | Freshwater microbial communities from Kabuno Bay, South-Kivu, Congo - kab_092012_11.1m | ecosystem: Environmental > Aquatic > Freshwater > Lake | place: Democratic Republic of the Congo...
AATTATTGAAATACAATGGAATTAATAGATCGAATAAAGTTAAATGCCAGAAAACACAATATGCGTATTGTCCTTCCCGAGGGGTATGAAGAAAGAAATATCAGGGCTGCTGATATTGCTATTGCAGAAGGTCTTGCCAGGATTATTCTTCTTGGTGATCCTGATCAGATAGCATCTCATTCAAAACAGCTCGGACTAAAGAATATTGAAAAAGCAACCATAGTTGATCCTAAATCACACCAAAAGAAAGATCATTATATAGATTTGATGGTAGAGCTGAGGAAGAATAAAGGGATGACAAGGGAAGAAGCATCAAAGCTGATAGAGGATCCGTTATATCTTGGTGTGCTGATGATAAAGAACGGTGATGCTGATGGTGAAGTTTCCGGTGCTGATCATGCAACAGGCGATGTTCTTCGTCCTGCTTTTCATTATGTAAAAACAGCTCCGGGTATATCTGTAGTATCGGGTGCCTTTATAATGATCCTCCCCGAAAAAAATCACGGGGAAGATGGCATACTTATTTTTGCCGATGGTGCGGTTCATCCCAATCCTACAGATAAGGAACTGGCAGAGATTGCAGTAGCAACCGGACATACTGCCAGGACAATTGCAGGTTTCGAACCGAAGATTGCGATGCTCAGTTTTTCAACAAAAGGAAGCGCTAAGCATGAAATGGTCGACAAAGTGGTTAGTGCAACAAAAATAGCACAGCAGATGGCTCCAGATCTTATGATTGAAGGAGAGCTTCAGGGGGATGCAGCCCTGGTCGAGGCAATCGGACAGAAAAAGGCTCCGGGAAGCAAAATAGCAGGGCACGCAAATGTTCTGATTTTTCCGGATCTCAATTGCGGTAACATTGCATATAAGCTTGTCCAGAGACTTGCCAATGCTGAAGCAATCGGACCGATACTCCAGGGAATGGCTGCACCTATCAATGACCTTTCAAGGGGATGTTCAGTCAGCGACATTGTGAGTATGATCGCAATCACTGCAAATCAGGCAGCGGGCAGAAAATAATTAATCAGAAATCTAATATTCATTTTTATGGTTATCCTTGTTTTAAATTGCGGAAGCTCCTCGATAAAGTACCAGTTGTTCGATATGTGCGATGAAAATAAACTTCTGGCCAAGGGGCTTCTTGAGCGTATTGGCTTGAATGATAGTATTTTAACACATAAACCTACAGGCGGTGAGCCGTATAAGGTAATAAATGATATTCCCGATCATACAACCGGTATAAACCTGGTGATGGGCGTACTGACTGACCCCAGACACGGAGTAATTAAAGATATAAGAGAGATAAAAGCTGTCGGGCACAGGGTGGTTAACGGCGGAGAGAGCTATAAGGAAAGCGTTCTTATCGATAATGAAGTGAAACGGCAGATAGAAATAAACAGCGAACTTGCACCTCTTCATAATCCTGCAAACCTGAAGGGAATTCTTTCAGTAGAGAAGCTGATCCCGGGCGTTCCACAGGTCGCTGTTTTTGATACATCATTTCATCAGACCATGCCTGATTATGCATATATGTATGCACTTCCTTATGAATACTATGAAAAATACAAGATTAGAAAATACGGGTATCATGGCACAAGTCATAAATTCGTTGCTTCCAAAGCTGCAAAGTTCGTAGGCAAGGATATGAAAGACCTTAATATTATAACTTGTCACCTTGGCAACGGAGCCTCAATTACCGCAATCCAGAAAGGCAGGTCGATCGACACTTCGATGGGATTTACCCCTGTCGACGGACTCATCATGGGTACAAGAACCGGAGAAATAGATCCGGGTGTTCTGATATATATAGCTGATAAGGAACATCTTAATGTCACAGGTGTTAATAACCTTATAAACAAGAAAAGCGGAGTTGCAGGTATTTCAGGCCTTTCATCCGATATGCGCGACCTTGAGATTGCCTATGCCGAAGGAAATGAAAAGGCAATTCTTGCATTGAATATGTATGCTTATAAAGTCAAAAAATATATAGGTTCTTATATCGCAGTACTCAACGGACTCGACCTCCTTGTTTTTACTGGAGGAGTAGGAGAGAATGATCACAAAATGAGAGCGATGATATGTTCGGATATGGAATCGCTCGGGATTATTTTTGACTTTGAGGCAAACAGTGGTGTCAGGGGAAAAGACCTGGTGTTATCAAAACCTGAATCAAAGGTCACTGTAATGTGCATCACTACAGATGAGGAATTTGTTATAGCTTCCGATACCAAATATATTGTTGAACATCATACGGTCTGAATCCAATCACGTATTTATTTGAAATATTATGGTACTTAAAAGTCTATCCGATCTTAAAGGAATAGTAACAGGAAAACTTCCCAGGAAACTTGTTCTGGCAGCAGCCCAGGATCAACATTCACTTGGGGCTGTGATCAGGGCCTGGGAGGACCGGATTGTTGAACCCATACTTGTGGGAGACAAGGAGGTGATCCAGAATATTTGTTACGAAAACGGCTACAATTTTACGGGATTAAGGATAATTCACGAGCCTGATACCGAAATGGCTGTGGAAATGTCTGTCAAAATGCTCAGCAGCAAACAGGCTGATATTCTGATGAAAGGAAAAGTTGGAACTTCTGTATTGCTTAAATGCGCCCTTAATAAGGACTGGGGCTTACGTACTGGCAACCTTCTGTCGCATATAGCTCTTTTTGAAGTTGATACTTATCATAAACTTATCGCGGTTACTGATGTGGCAATGAATATCGCACCAAATCTGAAGGATAAGATTGCCATTGTGAATAATTCAGTATCATTCCTGAACCGTCTTGGCTATGTAATGCCAAAAGTTGCAGTACTCGGAGCCGTTGAGATGGTAAACGAGAATATGGAAGCCACACTCGATGCAGCCCTGCTATCAAAGATGAACCAGCGAGATCAGATAAAGAACTGCATTATTGACGGACCTCTTGCATTTGACAATGCGGTAAGTCTTGAAAGTGCACAGCATAAAGGAATAAAGAGCGAAGTTGCAGGCGATACAGATCTTTTGCTAATGCCCGACATAGAAGTCGGCAATGTGCTTTATAAATCACTTGTCTTCTTTGCCAAAGCCAAGGTTGCTTCAATCATCCTTGGGGCACAGGTTCCGATTGTTCTGACATCAAGGTCCGATTCGGAACAGGCCAAATACGACAGTATACTTCTTTCAGCAGCAGCAAGTAAATAGTTTGCAGGCTATGATCCGATCGCTCGACCAGATGGTTGAAAAGGTCCATTCGCTTAATAGAAAGCAGCGGATAGCGGTTTCCTGGGCACAGGACGCAAATACCATCAGTGCGATTCATAAAGCTGTAAGCTACGGTTTTGCGGAAGGAATTCTTATTGGCAATGTTTCTGAGATAAGGAATATTTGCAAGAAAACAGGAATAGATCCTGATCTGTTCTCGCTTTTTCATGCTGACAATGATGTTGCTGCATCAGAAGAAGCAGTAAGGCTTACAGTTAACGGATTTGCCGATATCGTAATGAAGGGACTTGTTGGTACGGATAAATTTCTAAGGGCTGTGATGGATAAAAAGAAGGGACTAATGCTTCCCAACGCTGTTCTTAGCTATGTCTGTGCACTGGAAGTGCCTTCATATCACAAGCTTCTGTTCATTACTGACCCGGCCGTAATCCCGGTGCCAACTCTCGAACAAAAAGTGATAATGGCTGAATATGCTATTGAAATGGCAGGTAGATTCGGAATTAAAAAGCCTAAGATCGCACTAATTTCTGCCTCCGAAAAACCCGGGAAGCATTTTCAGAGTTCTGCTGACTATGAGGTGATGTGCAGAAAGGCAAAAAACGGTGAAATTTCAGAGTGCATAATGGATGGACCGCTTGACATTTTTCTTGCCTGCGATAAAAAAAGCGTTGAGATCAAAGGATTTGACACTCCTGTTAATGGTGATGCCGATATCCTGCTTTTCCCGACACTCGAATCCTCCAACCCCTTCTATAAAGGACTTATGCTATTTGCGCATGGAGAGCTGGCAGGTCTGATAAGAGGTACCATTAAACCTGTAATTGTGATGTCGAGAAGCGAGAGTGAGAAATCGAAATTCTACTGTATTGCTCTGGCCTGTCTGATGGCCTGAGATTAGATATCAAAGATAATTATCCAGGTTCCGAATATGGACAAACGACTCATCCTTGCAATTAATCCCGGATCCACATCCACAAAATTTGGACTCTTTAAGGAGAAGGAACTTATTTTCGGTAAAACCCTGCGTCATTCATCCGATGAACTAAGAAACTTTTCCAGGATCACGGAACAGTTTCATTTTCGTAAGGATCTAATTGTTAATGAATTAACAAATAATGGTTACAATCTGGAATCAATTGCAGCAGTGATCGGAAGAGGTGGTCTTGTTAAGCCGATTGAATCCGGAATTTATGAGGTGAATGAAAGGATGATTGAGGATCTTGAGAACGGGCTCATGGGCCAGCATGCAAGTAACCTGGGAGGACTTATTGCAAATGATATTGCTTCTTCTTTGCCTGGTGCGCGGGCCTTTATTGTAGATCCTGTGGTTGTTGATGAGATGGAACCTGTTGCCAGGATATCCGGTCATCCTGCAATTGAGAGGATATCGATTTTCCACGCTCTTAACCAGAAAGCAGTGGCCCGGTCATATGCCGAATCAGTGAACCGGAGGTATGAAGATCTGAACCTTATTGTGGCTCACATGGGCGGTGGAATAAGTGTTGGAGCGCACAGGAAAGGCCGTGTAATAGATGTAAACAATGCTCTCAACGGTGATGGACCTTTCTCTCCTGAACGCTCAGGTGGCCTTCCTTCAGGTCAGCTTGTTGACCTGTGTTTCAGCGGTAAATACACACAGGAGGAGATGAAGTCGATGATAACAGGAAAAGGGGGTATTGTTGCTTATCTTGAGACAAACGACTTTATTAAGGTTTGTGGAATGGCGCAAATGGGAGATCAGAAGGCCAGGCTCATAATTGAGGCTCTTGCCTATCAGATATCCAAAGAGATAGGCGCTATGGCGGTAGTTCTTGAAGGAAAGACTGATGCGATAATATTAACAGGAGGACTGGCTTACCAGGAAGAACTTGTTGAACGGATAAGGCAAAGAACAGGATTCCTGGCAGAATTAGTTGTTTACCCCGGTGAGGATGAAATTAAAGCACTTGCTTTCAACGGATTACTTGCCCTTGACGGGAAAATAGAGATCAGGAAATACAATTAGGGATTCGTAACTGCAACCGGGAGTACCTTGCCGTTGAAAAACCTGTTCCCGTTTACCGCAAAATATGAAATAAATTCTGCCATTTCTGAAGGAGTTAAAGGAGCCTTGAAACCAGGAAATGCAGCTTCGAACATTTCAGTCTGTACTGAACCAAGTGCAAGGCAATTTACACTAATTCCCCCTGGTGACAATTCAGCGGCCAGACATTCACTCAGGCATGCCAGTGCAGACTTTGATGCGCTATAAACAGATAATCCCTTGTATTTGGAGCTTCCCTGAAAACCTCCCATACTTGAAATATTAAGTATATGCGATCCTTTAGACATAAGAGGAACAACAAGTCTGATTAATCCGGCAGGACCAAAGAAATTTGTCTCCATCATATATCGTTCCTCTTGAGAAGTCAGCTTCATAAAGTCTTTTACTACAATTGCACCTGCCATGTTTATGAGAATATCAATCCTGCTGAAACGGTTGTAAATCTGATCTTTTACAATTTCCATCTCTTTTTCCAGCATGGAAAGATCCATTTTAAGGTATGAAATGTTCTCATTAATACATTCGTTTTCAAGTTCTTTGAGAGCTGATTCGTCCCTGCCTGTAACCAAAATCTGATTGTCCCTGTAATTTGCCAGGTATTTTGCTGTTTCCCTGCCGATGCCCCTTGATGCACCGTTAATAATAATGTTCATAGCCAGCTGTAATGTTTTTTTTTGTTTATTTGCCACGTTTAAATGTAAAGTTAAGAAATTGTTATTATGATAACAGTTGACGGCTTGAGAATCAAAACAGTGGCAGTGAGATTATCCTTTATAATCTTAATGCTGATTGCCTGTTTATTAAATACTTATGGACAGGAACAGAACAGGACCAGAGAGGAACCGCCCCCATTGAAGAAAAGGTTATTCTTTGGAGGAAGTTTCGGGCTTCAATTCGGTACAATTACCGACATTCAGTTTTCACCGGTTGCAGGAATCTGGCTGCTGCCAAGGGTTTCTTTTGCTGCAGGTCCAAATTACCGGTATTTCAAGGATCCTTTTGACCGTACTTCAATTTACGGAGGCAAAGTATACAGCGAGTTAATCTTTGTTCAGGATCTTAATAATGTAATCCCTCTCGGTTTACACTTCGGGATGTTTTTACATGTGGAGGACGAATTTCTCAGCCTTGAATCCTCATTTTTCAGAACTATGCCATATGACACCGACAGGTTTATAATAAACACTGTTTTGGCCGGAGGTGGTTTCAGGCAGCAGATGGGAAAGAGGTCATCACTAAACATGACATTTCTCTGGGCTCTTAACGACCATGGTTACGGTATTTACGGAAATCCGGAGATACGGATTTCATTTATGTTTTGAAATTCTCAGATATTTAATACTTCACCTTCCGATTTTGCAATTATCACAGCGGCGCATGAATCTCCGTAAACGTTTATAGCTGTCCTGAACATATCCAGAATCCTGTCAACTGCCAGCACAAGGCCAATACCCTCCAGAGGCAATCCAACGGCTTTAAGGACAACAGCCATCATCACCAGCCCTGCCAATGGTATCCCTGCAGCTCCTATAGCTGCCAGAAGCGCAGTAAAAATCACAACAAGCTGCTGCCCGAGCGACAGATCGACGCCATAAGCCTGGGCAATAAATAATACAGCCACACATTCATAAAGAGCCGTCCCGTTCATGTTAATGGTGGCTCCAAGCGGCAATGTAAAACTTGCGATCCTGTTCGACACACCGTCCTTATCCTCAACTGCTTCCATTGTAAGGGGAAGAGTTGCATTTGATGATGACGTTGAGAAGGCTGTAAGGAGAGGCGTGGCCATATTCCTGAAATGCTTTATTGGATTTGCTTTTCCGAGCAGTTTTACTGACAGTGGCAGAGTAACAAAGCCATGGAACAGCAGACCTGCCAGAACAGTAACGAAATACAGTCCAAGCCTTGTAATTACCTCACTAATGCTGTTTCCCATCTCTACCTGCTGGGATATTACTTTTGCCGTTATGCTGAAAATACCGAGAGGTGTGAATTTTATAATGAAAAGGGTGATCTTCATAATTACATCCAATGCAGCATTCATAACTTCCATAAGGTTCAGCCTCCGGTTTTCCCCAATTCTGGTTATGAAAAAACCGAAAAGGATGGCAAAAAAGATTATTGAAAGCATCTGTCCCTTCGCCAGTGCTTCCACAATATTTGTTGGTACGATATTTATCAGCGTCTGTCCAAAACTGTCGGCAGCAGCCTCGATTCCTTCTACAGATGATTTGAAACCTAGCTCTGTACCGGTTCCAGGTTTGATAGACGTTACAAGCAAAAATCCGGTAACAATTGCCGCTAGGGTTGAGAAAATATAATAACCCATGGTCTTAAGACCAAGTCGTCCAAGGCTGCTGCTGCTTCCTACACTCGCTACTCCTGTGGAAATTGAGAAAAGTATCAGCGGGACAATAATCATATTTAATGACCGGAGAAATATATCGCCAATCCAGTTTGTAAAATGCGTTGCTGATGGGAAATAAAATCCAAAGAAACCACCTGCAAAAAGCATGATTATAATTTGCCAGTGGAGTGGGACAATAGCTTTTGATTTGCTCATAATTTCAGGTTTTGCAGGTTAAAGGAAAAAAAACTTTATGATAAATCAGTTTAAAAACAAACAAATTTTTATGCGATTTAACCCCGCGAGAATCGAATATTTGAAAAATAACCATTATACGGCTTAAATATTGAAATTTCTGTAAGTATCAAAAGCCGGTCTATGTACATCGATAAAAAAACGCCTCAGAAACATGTAAAAATACCGAAATTACAAATGTAAATCGAGACAAAAAGAAGTATCCTTACATGTGTAATAAGTATTCTTACAGCCATGAATTAACAATTGTAAAATTTTAAACAATTTCAGTATGCTAATACATAATATATTATAAACCAGCAGGTAATATCCATTTATCTGATGTGAAACAAAGTATTGACAGGCAAGTGTGGTAATTAAATGTTTAGATATGCTCTCATTTAAAATATAAAACATTATTTTCCAGATTTATAAAGATCTAATCTCAATTATTAATATAGAAGATACAATATATATTAAGCTTGTTTTTCGAAAAATTCAGCATATTGTATGCGATATAAATTGAATCATGTAATGACATGATTACAAATGTAAATGAGATAAAGTTATTCATGTAAAATATAAATTATTTACATTTGTAATCAGATAACTTATCTGAATGAAAGAGAGAATTGTTGAATTTCTTAAAAAAGAAAATAAAACTTCAGCACAATTTGCCGAAGAAATTGGCGTGCAGCCTTCCGGTATTTCCCATATACTTTCCGGACGGAATAAACCAAGTCTTGATTTTGTTATCAAAATGCTTGAAAAGTATAATTACATATCTTCCGACTGGTTAATTTTCGGGAAAGGTAATATGTACAAGGAAGTGCATCAGCCTGATCTCTTCTCCTATACTGAAACTGAGAAGCCTGAGAGAGAACAAGATATCACCGAAAAGCCGCCGGGAATCCGGTTAATAAACACTCCTGAGTACGGTATTCCGGAAAAAACTGAACAGAATCCTGAAAAAAGCAATTCTCAGGTAAAAAAAATTGTCTGGTTTTATGCCGACAACAGTTTTGATGAATATTATCCAAGGAAAGAATGATCATTGTTTTACAAAACCGGGCCATTAATTATCTTTGCTCAAAATTTTCTCCCGATGGCAAAGAGAATTGAGGATTTTACAGTAACCGGCAACCATCGTCTCACCAAGGATATTTTTTTATTAAAGATTGCATCAGAGAATAGTCTTCCATCACTTCTCCCGGGTCAGTTCATACAGATCAGGGTTGATGGCAGTCCTGGTACCTTTTTAAGAAGGCCCTTTTCAATACATGACGTTGATTACGGAAATAATGAAATAAAAGTTCTGATTCAGATTACGGGAAAAGGTTCTGAAAAGCTTTCAACACTTAAGGAAGGCGATAGAATTAATATTATTTATCCTCTCGGGAATTCATTTTCGATTCCCATGGATGGGGAGAAGGTACTTCTTGTTGGAGGTGGATGCGGCATTGCCCCTTTGCTATTCCTGGCAAAAGATCTCAAGTCACGCGGATTCCTTCCGGAAATCCTGCTTGGATTCAGAAATTCTGAGCGCCTGATTGAATATGATGAATATACTTCTGTAGGTCCTGTATATATTACTACTGAAGATGGTTCAAGGGGTGAAAAAGGATTTGTCACGGTTCATCCTGTACTTACTGAAAAGAGCTTTGACAGAGTTTATTGCTGCGGACCTGAACCGATGATGAAGGCTGTCGCAGCATGGTGCACATCCCATAATGTAAGTTGTGAGGTTTCTCTTGAAAATCTGATGGGTTGTGGATTTGGAGTATGCCTTTGTTGCATTGTAAACACTGTAAAAGGTAATGTCTGCACATGTACTGAAGGTCCGGTTTTTAATATAAAGGAATTGAAATGGTAAACCTTGAAGTTTCTGTTGGCTCTCTGAAATTCAGGAACCCGGTGATCACTGCTTCCGGAACTTTTGGATATGGGTCTGAATTTGAAGACTTTATGGATGTGTCGGGCTTGGGTGGTATTATACTTAAAGGCACAACTCTTGAGCCCCGTGAAGGCAATCCATATCCCCGCATGGCTGAAACACCATCCGGAATGCTAAATGCCGTCGGATTGCAGAACAAGGGAATTGATTATTTTGAAGAGAATATTTACCCAAAAGTATCCGGGTTTAATACAAATGTTATTGTCAATATCAACGGTAGCTATATTGAAGATTATGTCGCTCTTGCAGGCAGGATTAACGGTCTCGACAAAATTCCTGCTATTGAACTTAATATCTCATGTCCCAATGTAAAAATGGGAGGGATGGCTTTTGGAACAAATCCTTCATCTGCGCGTGAAGTCATTAAAGCAGTAAGGGCCGTTTATTCAAAGGTGCTTATTGTTAAGCTGTCACCAAATGTGACTGATATTACTGAATTTGCCCGTATTGCTGAGGAGGAGGGAGCTGATTCAGTTTCACTTGTCAATACATTTCTAGGGATGGCAATCGATGTCAGAACAATGAAGCCGTCGCTTTCAACCGTTACAGGAGGTCTTTCGGGACCAGCAATAAAACCTGTTGCCCTCAGAATGGTTTGGCAGACTGCCAAAGCAGTGAAGATACCTGTTATCGGTATGGGAGGAATAATGGATGCAAATGATGCAATAGAGTTCATACTTGCTGGCGCCACTGCTGTCCAGATCGGTACAGCTTCATTCATCGATCCTCTTGCCTCAGTCAAAGTTGTAGATGGCATTTCCCGGTACCTTTCCGGCAATGGATTCAGCAATATCAGTGAAATCACAGGTTTAATAAACAGGAAATAGGCCAAATAATTCCATTTAATTGTTTTTGTTTTTTATGACTGTAACAGATGCTTTCAGTTTAAAAGAATTTTACCATATTAACATTTCTTTCCTTAATATCTTTAAATTTGTAGCTATTGATATTGAAAAATTTTAATCTATAAATCAACTTTTATTAATATGAGTGAAAATATACATATTGATAATCTGGATAAAAAAATTCTGGATATTATTACAAAAAATGCAAGGGTCCCCTACCTCGAGGTTGCCAGAGAGTGCAACGTTTCAGGAGCTGCTATTCATCAGCGGGTTCAGCGGCTTATCAAAATAGGTGTTATCAGGGGTTCTGAATTCAAGGTCGACCCTGCCCTTGTCGGTTTCAAAACATGTGCCTACATCGGAGTTTATCTTGATCATCCCGGTCATTATCGCGATATAATAAAGAAGTTCAGGGAAATACCTGAAATAATTGAGTGTCATTATACAACCGGAAATTATTCATTGTTCCTTAAAGTCTACACCCGTGATAATGAACATCTTCGGGAAATTCTGACTGACAAGATCCAGAATATTCCAGGTGTGGTCCGCACAGAGACTCTCATTTCGCTTGAAGAATCTATAAACAGGCAGATACCCGTACTATCTGATTAATCACCAAATTACAGGCCAGGAAACCGGGAAGCGGTTGCTTCCTGTCTTCTTCAGCAACAACTTCTCTTCTATAATTCCGGGTGAATAGAAGTCTGTCACAATGAAAATCAGAAATGAGGATATAAGAGGGTAGGGGCCAGATCAAATAAACTTGACTTTGGTTATTACCTGGTTTATCTTTGATATACAGTTAACCTGACCTTTATTCACATCAAACACCTGAAAATATGAAAACAATCGTGTTCTTGAGCTTCATTTTTTGGCTGGCTGCGACTGCCTGCACAAAGCAGGGGATTCATGCTCCTGATGGTACCTGGAAAATGGTACGTATGCAAATGATTGAAGGATCAAAGGTAACAGATTATTTTTCTGACCGTTATAAGATTAATCAGATCAAAATGTGGTCAGATGATAATTTTATATTCGTCGGAAAATATGAAGTGGATACGACTACGAGTTACAGGTTTGGTGTTGGTAAATTTACACTGAAAGGTAACCTGTACACGGAAAATATTAAATACCACTTTGATCCGGCATATGAAGGTCAGTCAAACAAGATCTGGCTTGAAATAAAGAATGACACTCTACTGCATATTTTCCCTGTAAATGATGTAGGTGAACCCAATAAAACAAGACATTGGGTTGAAAAATATGTCAGAATGCAATAAGTGAATCAATTTGAACAGTTCTTGCGGCCCCAAGCGGGGTATGTCATTAATCCGTAGGCAAGAGTAATTTCTAAGTTAAAATTTCCGCCATTTTAACAGGGCGGTTTTCAAAATGTGATTTTCTGGCTGCAATTGCTATTGCCACCGACATAAGTCCGTCATAGCCTGAAACAGGAATTTCGGTATTGTCGAGGACTGCTGAACAGAAAATCTTCATCTCATTGGCATAGGAATCGAGATACCTGTCCATGAAGAAATTGAGAGGCAATGATCCGTGGACTCCGTCGGAAGAATAATAACGATGATTTTCAGGGTAGTTATTATCGGCGCTCACCATACCCAGGGAACCAAAGACCTCAACTCTCTGATCGTATCCGTAAACAGCTTTGCGGCTGTTGTCAATAACTCCTATCGCCCCGTTGGCAAATGTAAGGGTTATCACTGCAGTATCCACATCACCTGCCTTTCCAATGGCCGGATCAACAAGAACTGCTGCTTTAGTGAATACTTCCGTTACTTCGCTACCTGACATATACCTGGCCATGTCAAAATCATGGATTGTCATATCGAGGAACATACCTCCCGAAACTGCAGCATATTCAGCAGACGGAGGATTGGGATCCCGCGAAGTGATTTTAATAATATGGGGTTGTCCTATTTTCCCGTCTGCAACCATTTGGTTTAATTTTAGGAAGTTGGGATCGAACCGGCGGTTGAATCCGACCATGAATCTGATGCCTGCTTTTTTCACTGCCTCAAGAGCTCCCTTGATCACCTCAAGTGAAAGATCTACAGGCTTCTCGCAAAAGATATGCTTTCCTGCTGCGGAAGCATCGATTATGTATTTGGCATGTGTATCAGTAGGAGAGCATATAACGACAGCCTCCACTTCGGGATTATTAATAACATCCATGTGACTTTTATATACTGTTTTTATGCCGAAGGTGTCTGCCACTTCAGTTGCTGATGACAAATTAACATCGGCTATTGCAACTACATTGGCTCCCGGAACATTCTGAACGAGAGTTGCGATATGTACTTTTCCTATCCTTCCGGTGCCAATTACTCCAAGATTAAGTTTTTTCATAGTTATTGATTTTTAACTTGTTATTCATTTTTATAATCCAAGCTTTCTGATATATTCCCTGTTTTTTGCAGCACAATCCTTTGGATTTCCCATTCCCGGAAGTACGTCCTGCTCAACCACTATCCATCCTGAATATTTATGGTTAAGAAGTTCATTTACTATTGACTGAAAATCAACTGCACCTTTTCCCAGCTCGCAAAAAACGCCAGAGGCGACTGATTTAAAATAATCCCATCCTTCGTTTCTTGATTTTACGGCAATTTCAGGATGACAGTCCTTGAAGTGGATATGCCAGATCCGGGACCGGTGTTTTTTCAGTGCTTCCAGTGGATTTCCTCCGCCAAACATATAATGGCCCATATCAAGAACCATTCCTACAAGTTCAGGGTCAGTGAAAGTCATCAGACTGTCCACCTCTTCTGGTGTCTCGACGTAACCTGCGCAATGATGGTGGAATACAGTACGCAATCCTGTTTTCTTCTTGACCTGACCGGCAACATAACTGGCACCTTCGCCAAAGATCTTCCATTCATCGTTTGAAAGCCCCATCGAACCAGTAATCCTGCCTGCATTCTGTGTTCTTTCCTTAACGCTTCCGTTTTCATCGGCAAGGACAATGAACGCCTCCGGGAAACCGGCATCAGCCATGAGTAAGGCAGTTTTAACAGCGGCCTCTGCTCCGTCAGCATGTTTTGAACGGTCTTTTAGAAAAACAGGTACAAAAGCACCAACCATTGCAAGTGAACGTTTATCGAGTTCTTTTCTGAGTTCCCGCGGATCAGTTGGCATGAAGCCCCAGTCACCCAGTTCTGTTCCGGAATAACCGGTTTCACTTATTTCATCAAGGACCTGAGCATATCCTGCGGCCTTGCCTTCCAGGTCAAATTCAAGTACACCCCAGGAACATGGGGCATTGGCGATTTTAATCATATTGATAACAAGTTAGTTAGTATTCTTCATAAATTTTAATATCAGAACTTCCTGGTCCATTCATCATGCCACCTCTCAATCACCACCTTTGTTTGCGTATAAAACTCAATTACATGAAGTGATTGTCCGTGCATGTCGCCAAAAAAACTATCCTTCCATCCGCTGAATGGAAAGAATGCCATGGGTGCTGCAATTCCGATATTAATCCCCACATTTCCCGCCAGAACATCATGCCTGAACCTGCGCGCAGCAGCACCGCTCTTTGTAAAAATACATGCGGAATTGCCGTACCGGCCTTTGTTTATAAGTTCAATTGCTTCGTCAAGTGAATTTACATTAATCAATGTCAAAACCGGCCCGAAAATCTCAGTTCTGAATATTTCATTTTCAGGTGTCACATTGCCAAGAATGGTTGGTCCGACAAAATTGCCTTCGTTGTATCCTTCAACTTCAATTCCTCTTCCATCAAGAAGTAATGCAGCTCCGTCCCTGACACCCTGCCCGATAATTTTTTCAATTCGTTCTTTGCTTTCCCTGGTAATTACCGGACCCATTTCAACTCCTTTATCCATTCCATTGCCTGTCTTTCTGGTCCGTGCAGCGGCAATAATCTTATTTGTAATTATATCCGATGCATTTCCCACTGTTATCACAATGGATGCAGCCAGGCAACGTTGTCCTGCACATCCGAAAGCACTGTCTGTTATTATTTTCACAGTGGTATCCATGTCAGCATCAGGCATAACAACAACTGGATTTTTTGCACCGCCCTGTGCCTGCACCCTTTTGCCGTTGGCAACTCCGGTTCTGTAAATGTATTTCGCGACATTTGTCGACCCAACAAAACTTATTGCCGGAATTTCCGGGTTCTCAAGAATTGCATCCACGGTCTCCTTGCCTCCGTTTACCATATTCAGAACACCGGCAGGAAGTTTTATTTCTTCAAAAAGTTCAATTATGCGTGTCATCGACAATGGAACTTTTTCTGAAGGTTTTATGATATATGTGTTTCCGCAGGCTATTGCATAAGGCATGAACCAGAATGGTATCATTATGGGGAAATTGAAAGGGGCTATGCAAGCACCTGTGCCAAGCGGCTGGCGGATGTAATATTCATCTATTCCTCCTGCAATATCTTCTGAAAAATCGCTTTGCATCAGTTTGGGAATGCCACATGCAACCTCAATGTTTTCGATTGCTCTTACTACTTCTGCCTTTGATTCCTGAAAAGTCTTCCCGCATTCGCTTGTACAGATTGAGGATATTTCGTCGGAATGAGCTTCCATTATATGTTTCATCCTGAAAAGATACTGGATCCTCTGTGTTGCAGGAGTGTTTCTCCACGATGTGAAAGCATCACGTGCAGCAACAACTGCAGCCTTTACATCTTCCGCTGAACCGGCAGGAACATGAGCAAGTACTTTGTTGTCGGCCGGATTCCTGACATCAAGAAACTGACCGGACAAGGATTCAGTCCATCTGCCATTTATATAATTTCTGAGTTTTTGTGCCATATATGTTGATTTTTTCTATTTCCCGTTTTATGAATTCAGGTAATACCTTTGTTTTTTCTTTTCCTCCAGATATTTATTGTATGCTTCTTTTACTGAATCAATTTCAGCAACCTCAGATACAGCTACTTCCCACCATGCATAACCTGGAATTCCCTTGTAAAGATCAGTCTCTATCGTGATCACTGTTGTAACTGTCTGTTTTTTTGCATCTTCAATAGCTTTTTTAAGAGAATCAATGTCATGAGACTCATAAACCACTGCACCAAGGCTCATGGCATTCTGAGCGAAGTTGACAGGCAGGAGACCTCCTGTTAACTGTCCGCTTTCCTGGTCACGGTATCTGTATCTTGTACCGAACCTTTCTGACCCGACCGACTGGGAAAGATTGCCAATACTACCGAAACCATTGTTGTTCAGAAGAATTATAATGAATTTAACACCTTCCTGTATTGCAGTAACTATTTCATTGTTCATCATCAGATAATTTCCATCCCCAACCATGACAAAAATCTCGCGGTCGGGACAGGCCAGTTTTGCGCCGATACCGGCTGCACATTCATAACCCATCGTGGAATAACCATACTCGAGGTGAAATCCCTTTGGATCAACTGTGCGCCAGAGTTTGTGGAGGTCACCAGGCAGACTGCCTGCTGCGCATAAAACCACATCCCGCTCACCGGCGGCTTCATTGACTGCACCAACCACTTCAGCCTGGGTTACCGGAATTTCTCCTGAAACTCTGTAGAACTCACCTACCTTTTTATCCCATTCGGAGCATAGATGAGCAGCATGTGACCTGTATTCATCAGAAACCCTGAAATCACGAAGCAGTTCGTATAATTCTTCAAGTGTGGCTCTGGCGTCTGCCGTAACTGCCAGGCCTGAATTTTTGTATGAATCAAATTCTGCTACATTAATATTTATGAACCTTACATCCGGATTCTGAAATGCTGTTTTAGATGCAGTTGTAAAATCACTGTAGCGCGTACCGATACCTATTACAAGATCTGCATCCCGGGTGATTTCATTTGCTCCCGGAGTGCCTGTGACACCAGTAGCACCAAGGTTGGATGGATGGTTATAGGGGAGAGAGCCTTTACCTGCAAACGTCTCTGCAACAGGTATTCCGGTTGATTCTGCAAGTTTCTTAAGGATATCCGTAGCTTCACTGTAGATAACGCCTCCGCCTGCAATAATTATGGGTTTAGCTGCAGTTCTTATCTTATTGGCAGCCTCTTTCAGCACTGATCTGTCGGGCCTTTGCCTGATTATTCTCCAGGTCCTTTTCTGAAACAGCTCCTCAGGGAAATCGAAAGCCTCTGCCTGTACATCCTGAGGTATGGCTAGAGTAACAGCACCTGTATCGGCAGGAGAGGTGAGAACCCTCATAACTTCCTGGAGCGATGTTATCAGTTGTTCAGGTCTGTTTATCCTGTCCCAGTATTTTGAAACAGGTTTGAGGCAGTCATTTACTGAAATATCCTGCGATGAAGGTGATTCGAGTTGCTGTAAAACTGGAGCAACATTGCGGGTTGCAAAAATATCTCCGGGGATAAGAAGAACAGGAAGTCGGTTTATAGTTGCGCATGCGGCTCCTGTAACCATGTTGGTAGCTCCGGGTCCGATTGAAGAGATGCAGGCAAATGTGCCCAGCCTGTTCTTCATCTTGGCATATGCAGTTGCAATGTGTACTGACGCCTGTTCATTTCTAGTCATAATGTACCTGAAATCAGGATTCTCGAGCAGACCTTCTCCGACACCTGCCACAATACCATGTCCAAATATTCCAAGGCAACCTGCAAAAAATTGATTTTCAATGCCATCTCTTACAACATACTGATTCTTTAGAAATCTTACCACAGCCTGTCCTACCGTAAGTCGTTTTGTTTTCATCTGAATGATTTTTCTAAATAGTACTGATATACTGAATTATTCAATAACCTGGTTCGCCTGGTTCATTTCTATCGTTACAAGGGGTATCCTTGGATCCAATCCCTTCCAAGTTCCATAAATCCATTTATGATCAGTGTCGTCGGTGTTTGCCAGGCTCTGGTCACTACCGGCAAGGAAATTGAGATAATAGACGTTATACCCATGGCCTGCAATTACGGGATGATAACCTTCGGGGATAAGCATAACGTCGTTATTATGAGGTTCTCCAATCTCATCGAGTGACCGGTCGTCATTGTAAACCTTCTGGATTGCAAATCCCTGTGGTTTATCTATTTTGTAGAAATAGATTTCCTCAAGGCATGCTTCTTTAAGCTTTCCTGTTTCCGGATCCAGAACCCTGTTGTCATGTTTGTGGGAAGGATATGAGCTCCAGTTGCCTGAAGGTGTATATACCTCCACGCAAACAAGTCTGTTGCATGCCGAACCAGGAGGAAGAATGCTGTTTATCTGCCTGCTGGCGTTGTCACCTCCTCGAAATTCGATTCCCATCTTCATTACATCCTGAGGTTTAATGAACCTGACGGGAAATTTTTTTTCCGCGGGACACCAGCCACAAGCCATATCGAGGTTGCCACCTGCAGGTGTGATTTCATATTCACTTTCCCTGGGAATATAAACAGCGTGTGGCAATCCGGAGAAAACATCTTTTCTTCCTCCGGCAGATGACCATGATCCTTCAGGTGTTTTAACAGAGAAATTTCCGCCCAGCAGAACAAACAGATATTCATTTCCGCCAGTCCGTCCCATCCATTTTTCTCCGGGTTTGAGAATGCGTGCAGTAAAATTCAGATAAGTCCAGCCGGCATCAGATGTTGAGATTTGCTGGTAAGTAGTCACTCCATGGAGTGACCTTAATAAAAGTTTACATTTTTTATCCCTGTTTGTCATTTCAGAAGGAATTACCAGAAAAAGAAATAAAGGGCAGCCAGAATGCCGCAAATGCCAATTGCAGCAACATTAAACGTCATGGACGTCCTGAACATTGATCTTTCAATGACAATGCTTTTTTCATCCTTTATACTAATCCGGTTATTGAAAATCATTATCAGACCGATAAGGATAAATCCGGCAACGAGCACATAAATGGCATCAAGTGCAAAGTTCCGGAGAGGATATACAAAGAAGCCGGATATAATTCCGACGAGCAGTGCAATGGAGACAAATTTAATTCCAAGTCTGACAGCCTTTGGGCCCGCAATGCTGTCAACAATGTTTTCTGTTCTTTTGTGTTTGTCGGAAAGGCTCATGCCGACGAAGAAAAATGAAAGGATAATGAACACATATCCGATTCGCAGGACAAATGGCATTTCAGGGAAAAGAGCCTTCATTACCAGTCCCATGGGAATTGTAAGAAGAGCCGTCCACAAGGCAGCTCTGGAGGAAGCCTGCTTCCAGAACAATCCGCAGAAGAATACGAGGAATTCTCCGGGATAAATGAATCCGGTATATTCCTGTATATATTGGTATGCCTGATCAAGTGTTCTGAGTTTTGGTGCTATTGAGGTTGCAATAACAAGTGCAATGAATGCTACAGTCATCCCCATTCTGACCATCTGTTTTTCAGTTGCATTTCTGTTAATAAATCCTTTATAGATATCAACTGTAAAAACCGTTGATGCGCTGTTTACTATTGAACTTATTGCGGATACGGCTGCAGCAGTGATTGCAGCAAAAGATAATCCCGTAAAACCAACAGGTATCAGGTTCTTAATAAGCCACGGGTATGCTTCATCTGATTTGCCCAGTTTTACCCCAAGCGCAAAGACTGTTATTCCGGGTATTACAACAAGCAAGGGAACAAGCAGTTTCAGGTATCCGGCGAATGCAACTCCAAGCTGGGCTTCCCTCAGGTTTTTGCCTGCCAGTGAACGCTGGATTATGAACTGGTTGAATCCCCAGAAACTGACATTGGTAAGCCACATAGAACCGAGAATGACACCAAGGCCAGGAAGGTCAGAGAAAGCATCTTTTGTTCCTCCTTTCCCGTCGGGTATGAACAGCGTACCTTTTTCAATTATCATATGGAATTTCTGGGGTGCCTTGTCAAGAAGTTCGGTAAACCCGGCAATTACTCCTTGCCCGTCACTTAATTGGTTGAGTGCCAAAAAAGTTGTGAATAATCCTCCTATTATAAGAACCGCAACATTAACCACATCTGTCCATGCAATGGCTTTCATTCCTCCCCATAATGAATACAAGGCTGCGAAAGATGAGAATGCGATTACGCCGTATTTCATCGGAACTCCGACAATCCTTTCCATGGCAAGTGCAGCAAGATAGATAACCGCTGTCATGTTAACGAAAATGTATACAAGCACCCAAAATACTGCAAAACAAGTACTTACTCTCCTGTCGTACCTTTGCATAAGGAATTGAGGCATTGTGAATATTCCTTTTTGAATAAATACCGGAAGGAAGTATTTTGCAACGAATATCAGCGAAATTGCAGCTATCCACTCATATGCAGCTATTGCCAGTCCAATCGCATAGCCTGATCCCGACATTGCAATGAAATGCTCTGCCGAGATGTTGGCGGCAATGAGCGCGGCTCCTATTATCCACCAGGGCAAGGTACGGCCGGCCAGAAAATAATCCTGTGATGTTCTTTGTTTGCCTTTTTTTACTCTGGATACCCATAATCCAATGATTACAATTATTGTTGCGTATGTAACATACACAATCCAATCGGTGGAAGTAAACTCTTTCAAGCCGCAGTGATTAATAAATTAAACATAACCTGCTGCCTGAAACCGGTAAATGGTTCAGGCATTTATTTGTCGGGTGAAGGGATTAACAGGTCCCTTACCCTGAGAATTACATTTGTTGTTGCTTCACTGAACTGCCTTAAAGTTCTGACTGTAGCTCCGAATGTGTCAAATTCTTCCACAGTCATACCTTTTTCATCGTAGGCACGTCTGAAGTCGGTGAATTTCTCCAGTAATTCACTTATTATCAAAGGGTCAACAGGATTATCCATCCTGTTTTCAACTTTAATATCAGAACCGTTATATCTTTTTTGCCAGAGATAGGGGGGAGAGATAATTACATCTCCTCCAATAAATTCTGACCAGTGTAAATGGTTTCTGAATGCGGCGCTTAATAGACGCAGCCTGTATCCTCGTTCCTTATAAATCTTGTAGGCTTTTTTCATTACTGCAACTCCTGCCCAGTCGAATATATTAGGATTTGCAATGATATTCTGCTTTTCAGCCACTACCTTAAGCCAGTCATCAAGTCTTCCAACCATAATTGTACATACAGGTCCCATCCAGCTGATATCTTTTCCTTCCTTTTCCCTGCGGGAAAGCCCTCTTTCAACAGCTTCAGCTACAGCCACAGCCTGGGGTACTGTAAAGCTTACTGTGGCATTGATGCTTATTCCGAGGTAGGTTGCTTCTTCAATTGCGATAATACCTGCTTGTGTCACAGGTATTTTGACTATCATATTAGGGGCAATTTCGTTGAAATGAACTGCCTGCCTGACAATCCTTGAGGGATCTTTGAACAATCGGGGATCGGTCTGGATAGAAAGCCGGCCGTTTTTGCCTTTTTCCCTGTCGAAAACCGGTTTCAGCAGAGAGGCTGCCTTTGCAGACATCTCCTCGATCAGCAACCATGCTATCTCATCCTCTGTTGCGGTGGGATTTTCCATTATCATCTGCAATATCCTGCTCTTCCATTTATCCCATTCCATATTCAGAACAGTACCTACAATTACAGGATTGCATGTTGCCCCGACAGCTCCGTCCTCTATTGATCTTGTCAGTTCATCAATAGATGAAGAATCATTCCATAAGACTGTAGGAGTAGTCTTGGTCATTTCGTTCAGGGTGCTTTTGTATTTCTGATTCATAGAGCAGAAAGCAGGTTAGATAAGGTTAATTGCTCTATAAAGTTATAATTAAATTGATTTCTTTGAATACGGCAGGATATTTCAGGAAAAAAATTTCGGATGGAATTCTTTAAAATTGCTCCTGGAATATTGTCTGGAGGGTATATGAAATAAAAAAAAGCAGCCTTTTGGCTGCTTTGTGATCCAGCTGGGATTCGAACCCAGGACCCCATCCTTAAAAGGGATGTGCTCTACCTGCTGAGCTACTGAATCATTTTTATTTAAAGAACGCAGGACCCTCCCGCAAGGCGGGATGCTCTACCTGCTGAGCTACTGAATCATTTTTATTTAAAGAACGCAGGACCCTCCC
>Ga0172375_10004158_pt1 | contig 21597 bp, 18 predicted proteins | sample LakKiv1m_FD_114537 | JGI IMG/M metagenome (GOLD analysis project Ga0172375, IMG submission 114537) | Freshwater microbial communities from Kabuno Bay, South-Kivu, Congo - kab_092012_11.1m | ecosystem: Environmental > Aquatic > Freshwater > Lake | place: Democratic Republic of the Congo...
AAACGCCAAGTAGAATAAAATATAATGTAAAGAAAAAAAATTGCGCCTGGTGTATATCCACGGGATCCTTCCTCACCTCGCCCCGATTTCATCGGGGCTCGGTTCGTCAGGATGACAACCATTAGAACCGCCACTGCCAAGCAAAAAATACTTTCATACAAAAACAATGGCTGGAAAAAAGAAAAATTTTCATAACCAGACAAGCGATTGGCAAAATCAATTGGAATGCCAAGAACTGAATTTGTTGGCAGACCGTAAAGTTCTTGATTAAAATAATTTCCCCATCTGCCGATTGCTTGGCCAATAGCAAGTGCCGGGGCAAGGGAATCTAAAAAAAATAATCTGTAATCTGTAATCTGTAATCTGTAATTTTTATTTTTGTCATTCTCGCGCAGGTGGGAATCCAGGATACTTATTTTGTGATAATCCACGATTTTTGGATCCCCGCTTTCGCGGGAATGACAAACTGGAAAGCGCGAATGACAATCAAGTAGATGCCTGCTAAACAAATAAATTATTAACATCATTCCAAAAATTGCGCCAAAGATTCCCAATCCTCCTTGCCATAAATAAAAAATTTGCAAAGGGTGTTGCCAATAATATGGAAATTCTGAAAACACATGATATAGTCTGCCGCCGATAATACTTGCAATAATCAGCCAGAAAATCAAATTAAAAATTTGTTCTTTTGTAAAATTATTTTTTTTTGCTAATTGATAAAAAACAAAAAAGCCAGCAAAAGCGGCCAGTGTGATGATAAATCCATACCAATGAATTTGGAAAAAATTTAAATCTAAAATAATTGACGAAGGATGGTAAGTATGAAGAAACATTGCATTAATTGTCATTCTGAACTTGTTTCGGAATCTCTTTGTTTTAGATTTATAACATTGAGATCCTGAATCAAGTTCAGGATGACAAAAAAAGGAAATGCTGCTAAATTAAAAATTATTTCTGTTTTCTCAAATATTCGTATGCTTCCAAAGCAGCAATGGCACCCATGCCGCTTGCGACAACGATTTGTTTATGTTTGGAATTTGTTATATCTCCTGCGGCAAAAATTCCAGGCACATTAGTGGCTCCAAGCTGATCAATCTTGACCTGCCCAAAATCATCTAATTCCACAATATCTTTAAGCCAGTCAGTTTCTGCCAAATAACCAACTTCTACAAAGACACCCTGGGCAGCCAAAGATTCCTCTGCTCCATTATGATCAATGGTGATGTTGGAAATTATTTTATCTCCGTTAAGAGCAATAATTTTAGTATTGGTAAAAATTTTTACATTATTAAGCTGTTTGATTTGTTGGATTAAAATTGGATCTGCTTTTAGTTCTGGCATTATTTCTATCCAGTAAACATTAGGACAGATTTTTGCTAAAAATTCCACTGCTTCAGCACCAGAATTTCCACCCCCCACAACCGCCACTGTTTTATTTTTAAATAAAGGACCATCGCAGTTTACGCAATAAGATAAACCTTGGCTCTCAAATTTTTCTTCACTATCTAAATTTAATTTTCTTTTTTTTAAACCAGAAGCCAAAATGACGGTTTTGGTTTGATAAGTTATGCCAGTTTCTTTTTCTTCAAGAATAAACAAATTATTTTCCTTAGTTATTTTTTGAATACTGCCATTGATTATTTCAACACCCAAGTTTTTTATTTGCTGATTAGTATTTTGTGATAGCTCAAAGCCACTAATACTTTTTATACCAGGATAATTTTCAATTAAAAAAGTTTTGGCCATTTGCCCGCCGATTTCTTGGCTAATGACCAAGGTTTTCATTTCGCGCCTGGCCGCATAAATAGCAGCTGTCAGTCCAGCGGGTCCCGCGCCAATAATAATTGTGTCGTAAAGCATAAAAATTATAATACTCCAATCTTTTTTTTAATTTCCATTAGATTTTTACTCGCAATTATTTTTGCTTTTTCTGCTCCCTTTTCTAAAATTTCAGTTACATATTTTTTGTCTTTTAATAATTTCTCTCTTTTTTCTTGAATTGGCTTAAGAGTTGTAATTATGGCTTGCGCTAAAATTGGTTTTAATGCAGCATATTTTAGCGTTCCATTTTTATAATCATTTTCAAAATTTTTAATTATTGCTGTGCTGTCAGAAAATTCTTTTAATAAATTTAATAAATTTCTACCACCGCTGATTTCTGAATTTTCTGCCCCAAAATCAGTGGTGGCGGATTGAATTTTTTTCTTAATTATTTCTGGCGTGTCAGAAAGAGCAATATAGCTTTTTTCGCCAAGCGATTTGGACATTTTTTTATCAGGTTCGTTTAAAGACATTATTCTTTTAGCTGTTGTTAAAATTTCTTTTGGCTCTTTAAAAAAATCTCCAAAACGAGAGTTAAATTTTCTGGTAATGGCGCGTGCTAATTCAATGTGTTGGATTTGATCTTCGCCCACAGGCACTGCTTCTGCTTTGTAGAGCAAAATGTCAGCAGCCATTAAAATCGGGTAAGTAAAAAGTCCGGCATTGATATTTTCTTTTTGCCGTGCGGATTTGTCTTTATATTGCGTCATTCTTTCTAATTCTCCTATTGGCGTTAAGCAATTTAAAATCCAGGCCAATTCCGTGTGTTCGGAGACTTGTGATTGGACAAAGACAATTGATTTTTCAGGGTCAATGCCGCAAGCTAAAAAATCTATGGCAGTATTAAAAATTTGTTCTTGTTTGATTTTTGGATCAAAATTTTCTGTAAGTGAATGATAGTCAACCACACAAAAAATTGAATTATATTTATCTTGAAGTTCCACCCATTGTTTGAGCGCGCCTAAATAATTGCCAATATGCAGATTGCCAGTGGGTTGGATACCGGAAAAAAGTGTTTTCATATAATTCATCGCAGATTGCCGCAGAATATTATGCGGAATTTCGCGGATATTTTAATTAGGTCTGGGCGGGAATCGAACCCGCGATAAGAGTTTTGCAGACTCATGCCTTACCACTTGGCCACCAGACCAGCGAATACAATAATCATAACAAAAAATGATGAAAAAGCAAATAATTTTAATTATTTGCGTGGTAGGGGCGTATTGCAATACGCCCCTACAAAATTTGAAAGAAAATTTGGAAAAAGGTAAAATAGAATTATGAAAAAATTTCTTATTATTGACGCTAATTCTTTGATCCACAGGGCTTTTCATGCTTTACCGCCTTTAACAAATAGAAAAGGCCAGCTTGTGAATGCTGTTTATGGTTTTGCCACTATTTTTCTCAAAGCTTTGAAAGAAATCAAACCAGATTATGTGGCATGCTGTTTTGATGTTTCGCGCGAGACTTTTAGAAAAGAGGAATTTGCCGCTTATAAAGCTAATCGCAAAGAACAGCCGACCGAACTTTATCAGCAGTTTCCCTATATTAAAGAATTGCTCACCGCTTTTCAGGTTAAAATTTTTGAATTAAAAGGTTATGAAGCAGATGATTTGATTGGCACGATTTCAAAATATATTGATGATCGGATAAAAACAGGCGGGGTTTGGCGCGATTTAAAAAGCATTATTGTCAGCGGCGACCTTGATGTTTTACAATTGATTGATAAAAATACAGAAGTTTATACTTTAAAAAAAGGAATTTCAGATACTTTGATTTATGATGAACATGCCGTCCAAGAAAGATTTGGTTTTGAACCTAAAAAATTAATTGATTACAAAGCTTTGCGCGGCGATTTGTCAGACAATATTCCAGGTGTCAAAGGTATTGGAGAAAAAACCGCATCGGAGTTAATAAAAAATTTTGGCACGCTTGATAAAATTTATGAATTGGTTGATAAAATAGATGATTATGAAAAAAATAGCGAAGATTTAAAAAAGAAAAAAATTACAAAAAATGTTTTTTTAAAATTAAAGGAACAAAAAAAACAGGCTTACCAATCAAGGATGCTTGCTAAAATTGTGCTCGAGGTGCCTGTTAAATTTGATTTGGACTCCTGCCATGTGCAAAATTTTGATACCGAGCGTGTGATTGAACTTTTCCGCGAATGGAATTTTAATTCTTTAATTGGGAAAATTCCTCAGGCAGAAAAAATAATGCAAGAAAAACAAGGGAATTTATTTCAGCCAGCAGACAACAGCCAACGGTTAGCAGATAAAGAGAAAATAATTTTGAAAAAAGGATATACGCTTGTTGATGATGAAAAAAAATATCAGCAGTTTATTAATGAATTAAAAAAGCAGAAAATATTTACCATTGACACAGAAACTGATGGGCTTGATCCTTTTAAAAATAAATTGATTGGCGTTTCGTTTGCTTGGGAAAAAGGACACGCTTTTTATTTACCCATAAAAAATGAACAAATAATATCTGGTAAAAAATCACGGGTTCCTTCACTCCCTTCGGGAGTTCAGAATGACATTCTTTGTCAGATTCTATTCAATGAAACAATAAAAAAAGTTGGACATAATTTAAAATTTGATTTAGAAGTTTTAGAAACAGCAGGATTTAAAATGAGAGGATTATATTTTGACACGATGATTGCCTCTTATTTATTAAATCCTGGCACACGCCAGCACAATCTTGATAATTTGGCTTTTGTGGAATTAGGTTATAAAATGCAATCTATTGAAGAATTAACTGGTGAGAAAAATAAAAACAAAATTGATTTGTCAAAAATTCCATTGGATTTAGTTGCCAACTATTCTTGCGAAGATGCCGATCTTACCTGGCAACTTTATCAAAAATTAGAACCCAAAATCAAAAATGATAATTTGTTAAAAGTTTTAGAAGCTATTGAAATGCCCTTAGTTTCTGTTTTGGCGCAAATGGAAAGAGCGGGCATTAAAATTGATATCAAATTTTTGCATCAGATGAGCGCTGAGTTAAGTAAAAACATTGAAAACCTGGAAAATAAAATTTATAAAATGGCAGGTAAAAAATTTAATGTGGCTTCGCCGCTGCAATTAAAAGAAATTTTGTTTGATAAATTAAAAATTTCTACTGCTGGCTTGGCAAGAATCAAAACAGGAATTTCTACGGCGGCTGGAGAATTAGACAAACTAAAAGGCAGGCACCAAATAATTGATTTGATTTTGGAATTCAGAGAATTGTCAAAATTGAAAAATACTTATCTTGATCCTTTGCCAGATTTGGCAGATGAAAATAATCGCGTGCACACTTCTTTTAACCAGACAATCACAGCCACTGGTCGCCTGTCTTCCAGCGAACCAAATTTACAAAACATTCCTATTCGCACAGAACTTGGAGCAAAAATTCGTCAAGCATTTGTAGCAGACAGCGGGTATAAAATAATTGCGGCTGATTATTCGCAAATTGAACTTAGAATCGCTGCTTCATTGTCTTGCGATGAAAAAATGTTAAAAGCTTTTGCAGATGACCGTGATATTCATACTGAAACAGCGGCAGAAATTTTTAATGTGTCAAGGGGTGCAGTGACAAAACAAATGCGCCGCGAAGCAAAAGTCATTAATTTTGGCGTGATTTACGGCTTGGGTGCGCGCGGACTTGCTGAAAGTGCTGGCATAAATTATGAAGAGGCAGAAGAATTTATTGCTAAATATTTTACTGTTTTTAATGAGTTGCATGATTATTTAGAAAACACCATTGCCTTAGCTAAAAATTTCGGTTACACTGAAACTCTATTTGGTCGACGGCGTTATTTACCAGAGATTAACGCAGAGCATCAGCAACTAAGAGCACAAGCCGAACGCATGGCTATTAATCATCCAATTCAGGGCACAGCTGCTGATTTAATAAAAATGGCGATGATAAATTTAGATACAAAAATTAAAAAAGAATTTGCTCCGGGTGAAGTAAAAATGATTTTGCAAATTCATGATGAATTGGTATTTGAAGTGCGTGAAAATTTAGCGGAAAAAGCTATGAAAATAATTAAACAAGAAATGGAAGCGGTTTACAAATTAAGAGCGCCGATTAAAGTAGGGGTATCTATTGGGAAAAACTGGGGAGAGTGCAAATAAATTTGCACATTGTCATTCCCACGAAAGTGGGAATCCAGAAAATATGGCTTATTACAGAAACGAGCTTTCTGGATCCCAGCCGGAGTTTACCCCGTACTGCGACACGGGGCTGGGATGACAATAAACATAAATGAATAAAAAATTTATTCTCTCAATCATTATTTTTTTACTTATAACCATTGGCTTGGGATTTTTTTATGTTATTGTGAGAAATGATTCCAATTATGTAAATTTGATTTCGTTTCTGCCAAATGAAGCAAATGTTTTGGTGCAATATGACTTAGCAAAAATCAAAACGCTTGAAGCGGCAAAAGAAAATAATAGTTTATCATTATGGCAAAAAATTATTTCTTCTTTTAATATCTTTCCAAATTGGTCATCTGATCTGCAAAAAGAAATTAAAAAAATAGGTTATGTAATTGTAGAAAATGAAAGCGGCAGACATTTTTTTTGGTTGATAGAAGTAAAAAATGTCAGACGCGCTTATGCATTTTTGCCAGATGGTTATGCAAATAAAATTTTAAATGCTTCTGTGATTGCTCTTGCTAAAGATAAAAATGATTTATCATTGGCAGGGACAGGTTTGAAATCTGTTAATTATAATGGATTGCAGATTAAAGATGAAACATTAGAAAAATTCTATTCAGATAATTTTTTTAATGTATATTTATCTTCTGATTATACTAAAAAATATTTTGGCAATTTGAAATTTGATTTTTGGCAAGATTTTAATTTTAGCAACCCAGTTATTTTTGGGCTGCATTTTGATGATAACCAAATCGTTTTTAATCTTGAGACAGCCAGCAAGGAAAAAGTGTCTGATGATTTTAAAAAAGAAGATCAAATTTTTGCGCCATTAAACCAAAGTTTATTATCAAATTTATTTTTAGTTTTAAAGTCAAGCGACTCTCAAGATTTTTTTGATATCTTGTCTAATAATGGCTTTTTAAACAAAGATACATTGACAGAAGTAAAAGATATTTTTCAAGGACCAGTTGTCTTTTTTAGCCAAATTAAAAATGTGGTAGGGACAGATTTGAAACCCGTCCTTACTTTGAAAGATGCAATAAAATTAAATTCATATGATTATGGTTTGGCTTTTAAACTATCAAAAAATAAAACAGAGGCAGAAGAATTAGATATAGCCAAAGCAATTATTAAAAAAGTTTTATCTTTAAAATATCCTGACAAAAAAACAAAGAAATTACAGGATGGTTCTACGATGACAGAATTAGTGGCTGATGAAAATATTTTTGAGTTTAAAGCAGACGGGATTTTAGAATATGTGGATAACAAAAATGTTAATTTAGCGCTTGCAGTGAAAGATGGTTATCTAATTTTAACTAATAGTCAGGATTTATTAAAAAATATTATGACTTTATCTGAATCTGACAAGGAAAATAGTTGTTGGAGTTTTGATAGCCAAGAAATAATTTATTTAAAAACTAAACAGTTGGAAAATGGTTGGTTAAATTTGATGGGTAATATTAAAGCTAATGTACGGCAGGAAGGCGATAGACTTGAAATAGGGGGGTGTATAGAATAATTTTTTAAATCTTTGTTTGTGTTTAATCAGGTTTGTGTTAAAAACGCGGGTGGTTCTCGCTTCGCTCGGGATAAAATTTTATGAAAGTTGTTATTGACACTAACATTTTAATTGATGCGATGTCAGATGATTTTTCTTATACTTGGAAAATCATTGATTTGGTGTTGACTGGTGAAATTGAAGCCGTGGCATCTGACAAAATTTTAAAAGAAAATAGTTTTATAATTGAAAAAAATATTGTTAGAGAAAGCGACCGTGAAAGATTGCAAAAATTTTTTAATGCTATTTCTGTAATTCCGGTTTATAAAAAAATTCTGGCTGTTGCAGATGATAGAGAAGACAACAAATTTATTGAATGCGCAGTTGAGGCAAAAGCAGACTATATTATTTCCTCTGATAAACATTTACTTTTTTTAGAAAATTACGATGGAATTAAAATTGTTTCACCAAAAGATTTTTGGCTGATTTATTCTGGGCAAAAAGAAAATAAAGATGAAGAGTGGAAAAATATTTTTAAGAATATACTCGGCGTTAAATAAAAAACCGACTCATCAGAGCCGGTTTTTTTATTTTAATTTATCCACAGTTGACAAAATATTTAACCATGTTATTATTATAAATGAAAAAGGCTTTCGGCCGTGGTTTATACACCACACATAGCGGAAAGTCTTTTTTAGTTTAATTTAATGGCCCATCAGTAGGAAACACTGAAATTAAGAATTTTTGACCTTTTTTCTTCTCTTCTTTAATCTGTACGCAAAAAAGCTCATTATCTTTTGTTATTCCATAAAAGCGATGCAGTATTTCAACTGGTACATTGGGATTTTCTTTAGATTTTGGCTCAAAACGCGAGTTTTTTATTAATTCAATGGCGCAACCAAAATATTTCATCCGCCGTACTCTGTCACGCCAGTTTTCTTTTCTAAAAAGATGTTGCCAAAATAAATCAAGAAATATTTTATTTTTATTAAAATACGCGGATCTAACATAAGTTCTTCTTTTAGTTTTTCTTTTAATCTCTGAATATAAACCAAAAGCTTTTTCATAAACATCATGAAAATCAGTCCCTGAAAATTTTTTAATTTTTGTTTTGTAAACTTTCATTTTTTATTTTCGCCTATTGGCGAGAAAATAACCACCCCGCCCGACTTTGTCGAGGCGCCCCTCCTTGAAAAGGGTGGACTTTCACATCCTCCCTTTATAAAGGGAGGTGTTCAAAAGGAACAGAGGGGACCTTGTGTTGGTTCAAGGTTTAACCTTGAACCTTAATGCACCAAGGTTCAAACTACAAGTTTGAACCAACCATGTCAACCAAAATATCAGTGTTTATCTGTGTTCTAATCCGTGTTTATCTGTGTGATTTACTCCACTTTTGTCCTATACTGCAATGCTTCAGCCACATGAGGCAGTTCAATGTTTTCGGCACCAGCTAAATCAGCAATGGTGCGCGCTACCTTAAGAATGCGATGATAACCCCTGGCCGATAATTTTAATTGTTGCACCGCATTTTTTAATAATTCTTGAGTTCGTTTATCAACCTGACAAAATTCGCGGATTTCTTTGGCGCTCATTTCCGCGTTAGTATTAATTTTAATATTTTTAAAACGAAAATTTTGTTTTCCGCGCGCTTCATTAACCCGAGCGCTAATTTTTTCCGAGGACTCGCTTAGCTGGTCAGAAGTTAATTTTTCAAATTTTACCCGCGGCACTTCAATATGCAAATCAATTCTGTCTAAAAGTGGTCCGGAAATTCTTTTTTGATATTTTAAAATTTGAGTCGGAGTGCAAATACATTCGCGATCAGGATCAGAATAATAGCCGCAAGGGCAGGGATTTTGCGAAGCAATTAAAGTAAAACGCGCGGGAAAAGTAATCGTGCCTTGGGCTCTTGAAACTGTGACTACCCCATCTTCTAATGGCTGGCGCAAGTTTTCCAAAACAATTCTTGGGAATTCTGGAAATTCATCTAAAAATAAAACGCCTTTATGAGCCAAACTAATTTCACCAGGTCTTGGAAAAGCTCCGCCGCCGACCAAAGCCACGCCTGATGAAGTGTGGTGCGGGCTTCTGAATGGCCTTTGTGTGATAAGCGGTTTGCCAGTTGTTAATTTGCCAGCCACTGAATAAATTTTGGTAACTTCCAAAATTTCATCTTTTGTCATAGCTGGTAAAATTGTGGTTAGGGCGCGGGCTAAAAGTGTTTTACCAGATCCTGGCGGCCCGGACATTAAAACATTATGCCCGGCCGCAGCTGCAATTTCTAAGGCGCGCTTGGCGTGTTCTTGCCCTTTAACAAACGCCATATCTGTTTCAAAATTTTGCTCTATAACCTCTATTGACCCAATATTTTTTTGATAAGGCGCAATAATGTTTGCCAAAGTTAAATGGTCAACCAATTGTATTAAACTTTTTACTGGAATAATCTCTATATCTTCAATTAAAGCAGCCTCTTTTGCGTTTTCTTCTGGCAGATAAAGCCGCGACATTTTTTTCTCTTTAACCATTAAAGCAATTGGCAAAATTCCATTGATTGGTCTTAGTCTTCCATCCAGCGCTAATTCGCCCACATAAATAGCTTGTTTGTCAGATTCATTTATTGCTAATAATCCCGCGGCCATAATAAGCGAGAGGGCAATTGGCAAATCAAAAACAGGGCCTTCTTTTCTTAAATCAGCAGGCGCAAGATTTACCACAATTCGCTCACGCCTAAATCCAAGCCCGCTATTTTTAATAGCGGACCAAACTCTTTCTTTTGCTTCTGTAACAGAAGCATCTGGCAAGCCCACAATGGGAAATTGTCCTGCTTGACCGCCGCCAATATCTGCTTCTACTTCAATAATTTGTGCGTCCAAGCCAACTGTTGCTGCTGAAAATATTTTTGAACTCATATTATTATACGAATTATGATAATTTTTAACCATTGTTGATTTTAATTATAGTCCAGAATTTAATTTTGACAAAATTTATTATTGAGAATATAATTAAAACATATGATTAACATAAAGAAATATGAAATTTGAAAACACAAGGAGAGTTTATTCAACAGCTGATCAGTCGCCGTTTAAAATAAAACAAGAACATGATAAAAGAACTGAGAACGCAAGAAGTTTCAATGAAGGAAACCAAAAACAAAGAAAGAACAGCGATTGGGTAAAAGGTCAAAGAAAGACTGCTGAAAAATTAGAACTTTAAATATAATTTAACAATTAACTTTTCCTATTTTTAGGAATTTTTAACATTTATGGTATTACCATCATTAAATCCTACCCGAAGAAGTGTTGGCGATTTGCATTTTTCCAACATGGAAGCGCCAAGTGATATAAGAGATATAAAAGAACAGACCAAATTAAAAGATTTGATTGCAAAAATTGTTAATGAAACAGCAGATCCAAAAGAAAGTAATTTGAAATTTACTGGGCAAATCGTTGAAGAAATTAAATCAGGTGAAATTAAGTTGGATTTAAAAAGCCCAACGCTTGAAACTGATTTGCGAGATATTATTAATGAAAAATTGACTGCTAAAAAGAGCCTTGAGGAATCACAAGCAATAGCAGCTTAATTGCTAAGTTTAAAAAACAATCCTGTTTTAAGCAGGGTTGTTTTTTATTTGATTTCAATCTCTCGCTCTTCAATGTTTTTGCCTAATTTAAATTTTATCCAAATAGTTTTTTCTGGTAATATTTTTTCAATTTTATCAGCCCATTCAATAACCGTTAAACATCTTTTGTCATTAAGATATTCTTCTATTCCAAAAGATAATAATTCCTCTGGCTGGTTGAGACGGTAGCAATCAATATGCACTAATAATTTTATTTTTTTATTTTTTGTCGGATAAAGTTTTATTAAAACAAATGTTGGTGAATTAACTTGTTTTTTTATATCTAAACATTTTGCCAAACCCTGAACAAAATTTGTTTTACCAGCGCCAAGATTGCCAGTTAAACCCAAAACTTCACCGCCTTGAAAATTATGAGCCAAGGCAGCTGCTATTTGTTTTGTTTCTTCTGGGTTATGGGTAATGTATTTTTTCATGACAACTTGTTGTCATCCCGAGCGAAAGCCGACAAGCGAAGCGCTGTCGGCTGAAGTCGAGGGATCTCATAACCATTTAATAAATTATAACTTTATATTCGGTTCTGCTTTTATTTTTTGATAAGCACTTGCTTTTGTCTTGTTAATCTTACTTGTTCTGTAATAAGCGGCAAGCGCAATCATAGCGGCATTATCGCCTGTAAACTTTATGTCTGGCAGGAGTATTTTAATTTTTGGAAATTCAGTTTTGATTTTTTGAAATAAATTTTCACGCAAAGATTGGTTAGCAGATACGCCGCCGCCAAGTATAAAAGTTTTTGGCTTAAATTTTTTTATGGCTGACAAAGTTTTGGTTGTTAAGACATCAACGCAAGCATTTTCAAATGAAGCGCAGATATTTTTAATTGTTTGATTATCTAATTCTTTTTTCTTTTTTAAATCTTGCACCAAATACAAAACAGCGGTTTTTAAACCAGAAAAAGAAAAATTTAAATCATTGCTTTTTATCATTGGCCGTGGCAGATTAAATTTTGTTTTATCACCTTCTTTGGCTAGTTTATCAATAATTGGTCCTCCGGGAAAACCAAGCTCCAAAATTTTAGCAGCTTTATCAAAAGCTTCGCCAACAGCATCATCTAAAGTTTCTCCAATAATTTTATATTTGCCTTGCTTTTTTATTAAAACCATCATTGTGTGCCCGCCAGAAACAATCAGGGCAAGTGCTGGAAATCGCAGGGAACAAAAATTTTTGTTCCCTATAGATAATAACGCCGAATAAATATGCCCTTCTAAATGATTAACAAAAATCAATGGTATATTTAATGCAAAAGACAATGTTTTAGCTGTTTCTATCCCAACTGTGAGCGAAGTGATTAAACCAGGTCCTTGGGTGACAGCAATATAATCAATATCAATATTTTTATTATTTTTGGAGATTGGAAATTGCCTGCCTGCCGGCGAGGCAGGGAATTTGGAGTTTCCTTGTTTTAGAGCTTGCTCTAAAATAAGGATTATCATTTCTATTTGTTTGCGCGCTGCCACTTCTGGCACAATGCCGCCGTATTTGGCATGAATTTTTATTTGCGAAGATATGACATTACTTAGCAAATTAAAATAGCTGTTTTTAATTTCTAAAACAGCGGCAGCAGTTTCGTCACAACTTGTTTCAATGCCTAAAATTTTCATATTTCATATTATATCTTTTAATTTATTTTTTTTCAAGATTACAAAACGCCCTTGATTGGGCGTTTTTTCGTTTCAGGGCGAATAATTTTTATTGTTCTAATATTTTTTGTTTTAGTTCTTCCGGGTCCTCGCTATATTTAAGAGCATGATCCAAACTAATTTTTCCTTTGGTCACAAACTCAGCCAATGATTGCTCAAAAGAAATCATTCCTTCACTGACTGAGGTGCGGATAATATTATTAACTTGATTCAATTTATCATTAATAATAGCCAATCTAATCGCTTCATTTTTAAACATAATTTCTGGCACTAAAATTAATTGGTTATTTTTATCAGGCACTAATTTCTGGCAAATCACCAATTTTAAATTATTAGAGAAAATATTTCTAAACCTTTCTTTTTCGTTTTCATCAAAATAAGAAAACATTTTTATTAGAAAGCTAACCGTGGAATTGGCGCTGGTAATTGCTATTACCAGGCGGCCTTGTTCAGCTAGTTCTAAAATTAACATTGCCTCTTCTTTATTTTCAATTCTCGTAGCCACTACCACTTCCACATTTGCTTCAAGACAATCCTTTAAGCCGTCAATAAAACTGGGTGTATCTTGGCCAATTTCCCGCTGTTGAATTAGACCTTGTTCATTGTTTAAAATAAATTCTAGCGGTTCTTCCAAGGTGACAATTTTTAATTGTTTGATTTCATTGAGGTATTCAATTAAAGACATGGCGCTGGTTGTTTTTCCGGCCTGAAAGGGACCAGTGATAATAATTAAACCGTTGTTAATTTCTGTTATTTTATTAATAACTTCATCGGGCAGACCAAGTTGATTAAATTTTTTAATTATGCCGGAAATATAATGCAAATCAGCGGCCAAACCGCCTTTTTGGTAAAAGGCATTAATTTTAAACCTTAGACCATTGGGAAAAGTGTATCCAAATAAAAGCGCCCTTTTTTCGCTCAGATATTTTTTTTGTTCTTCTGATAATAACGGCAGAATAATCTCTTCTATTTTTAGGTTGGTTAAAACATCTTCGCTGCCAGCTATTAATTCTTCCCCAATACGCAGAGTTGGACAGGACCCAGCCGAGAGGTGAATATCAGAGGCACCATGCTCCGGAATCAGAGCCAGTAAATTTTCAAATTGAATTTTATCAAAGGTAGACATAAAAATAATTTCATATTGCAGAAACATATTGCAGGGAACAAAAATTTTTGTTTCCTACTCGCGAGTCGCCCGCATAATTTCTTCAACAGTAGTCGCGCCTTTCAAAGCCTTTAGAACACCATCTTGTTTTATATTAATCATGCCTTGGGCTAAAAACTCTTTTTTAGCCTCTTCCCCATCTAATTTGTTTAGGGCAATGATATTTTTTAGGTTGTCAGTTGCTTCTAAAACTTCAGCAATGGCTACCCGGCCTTTATAGCCAGTCTTATTGCATTTATTGCAGCCACGGCCGTGATAAAATTTTAAATTTTTAAGATCTAAATCAAGGGGCAAAATATTTTTAGGAATTTTTTTTAATTCTTCATCAACCTCTTTTTTAATGTTATCAGGCAATTTTAATTCTTCTTTGCATTCAGCGCAAATTTTTCTAACCAATCTTTGGGCCGCAATTACATTTAAAGTTGAAGATAAGAGAAATGGCTCCACTTTCATATCAATCAGGCGAGGAATGGAGCCGAAAGCGTCATTGGTGTGCAAAGTTGATAAGACAATATGGCCGGTCAAAGAAGCATGTATGGCCAATTCAGCTGTTTCGTTGTCGCGGATTTCGCCAACCATAATTATATCCGGGTCCTGGCGTAAAATTGAACGCAGTCCTGAGGCAAAAGTCAGACCAACTTCTGGACGGATTTGAGATTGATTGATGCCAGATAAATAATACTCCACAGGATCTTCAAGCGTGGTGATATTAACATCTTCCTGATTTAAAATATTTAAAACTGAATAAAGAGTGGTTGATTTGCCAGAACCAGTCGGACCAGTGACTAAAAACATGCCGTGCGGCTTTTCAATATTTTCCTGAATCACTCGCAAATTGCGGCCTTCAAAACCCAATTGCTCTAAAGTCAGAGCACCAGAAGAAGTGTCTAAAATTCTCATAACCACTTTCTCATTTTCATATAAGGGCAGGGTGGAAACGCGGAAATCAATATCATTGCCTAAAATATTTAATCTGATGCGGCCATCTTGGGGCACGCGCGTTTCATCAATTTTTAAATTAGCCAAAACTTTTACTCTGGAAACCAGGGCCGCATGAACATATTTTGGCAAAACCAAAGAAGTAATTAGTTGGCCGTCAATGCGATAACGAACTCTGGAATTTTTTCCAAATGGTTCAATATGCACATCAGAAGCTTTGGCGTCAACTGCATGTTTTAAAATCACAGAAACAAGTTTAGCAATGGGCGCGTTTTGAATCATTTCTTCCGTTACTTCTTCAAGGCCTTCCTTTTGGCCGCCACCTTCTTTTTTTTCTGCCAATTTGCCTTTGGCAATATCCAACGCTTCGGAAACTTCTGTCTTTAATTCAGAGTATTGTTTTAAAAGACTGTTTAATGATTCCGGCGTGGTCAGGTAGTATTCAGGTAGTAGTTCTTTTTCTCGGGCAATATAGTCTACTGCTTCCTGGGCTTTTAAATCAGTTGGATCAACCAGAGCGACTTTAAGCGCACGCTCCACTAAATCAAAAATGGCCAGCCGGTAATTATTAGCCACATCAGATGGTAAAATTTTTAATTTTTTTTCTTCAACTTTAACACCGCGCAAATCAATGTAGGGCAGATTAAACAGACGCGCCATGGCCATAGCAGTCTGCTCGCTTGTTTGATAGCCTTCTTTTCTTAAAGAAACTAAAATATCTTCGCCGGCTACGGCTTGTTTTTTTAAAGATTCATATTTTTCATCTGCCAGAACATGATCTAAATGCAGAAGATCCAGGATTTTAATTTGTTGTTCTAAAGAGAGCATATTTTTTTGAAACGCTTTTTATTGCAATTCCATAAAAGGATTTTCTCGGCCAACGTCAGTGGAAGTGGCAAGTTTATCCGGGGCTTTTAGCGTTTTAAAAACAGGGTCGTCTAAAACTTCAAACCCTCCTTGTTCGGCAGAGGATGGATTTAATAGCTCATTATTTATGAAATTATAAACCGAGGGTCGGGGTTTTAGGAAAATAAAATATAAAGCAATAATTAAAGCTATAATAAATATTATAACAGCGAGTGTTAAAGAATTTCTTTTATTTAAAGTAATCATAGTCCAACAAATTTGTTAAAATAAAAAAGTTATAGCTGTGGAATATTATTATCAATATTTTTATTTAAATTTTTTAAATAATAATATGTTCTGAATGATAATTCCAGATTGGTTTCGGTCGGATCCCAGTTCAAAGATTCTAAATCAAAAATCCTTAGATTATTTTCCAGAGCTAATAAAAAATTTTTTAGATTTTGGTAACCACTGCCTTCCAATTTAAGATTAACAATTAAAGTTGAGAGCCCTTGTTTTCGAGAGCTATTTTTTCCACCTGTTTCCTCATCGTCTGTTTTTTGATTAACTGTTAAGGCAATAATTTTATAACCCGAGGCTTTAGTTATTTGGTCGAGATTATTATAGAGATAGGGCAAATCCTGGCTTAAAGGCAGAAATTCTGAGATTTTGGTTTTAGTTTCCGGAGTGATTGATAAATATTTTTTTTCCATTTCTTTAAGATTATTTAACAAGATTTTTTTTGTCGTTAAAGCAGCTTCTTTTTCTTGCAGTAGTGTAGAATTAAAATATTTTATTTTTTCAAAAGCTGGTTGCCAAAGCAAAAAATAGGCAGCTGCAAAAATTATTATTCCTAAAATAAAAATAATGCTTTTAAAGTGCTGATTGATAAAATTTGGTTTTTCGCTATTCGCCGTTATCATAGATAGTTGGGGTTAAAAAGAAATTTGAGTTAAGTTTTAAAGAAATATTGAAAGTAACCAATTCTATTTTTTTACTTTTTTCATTGTTTTCCTCCCCTGGTTTTTTAAGAGTGATGCCATCAATGACTACGCTTTCAATATCTGGCAGACTTTGAAAAATTAAAATTTGTTCAGCAAGATCCTGATAGTTTCTGGCACTTGCTTTTAAATTTACAGTTGATAAAACCGGATTTAATGAGAGAGCGTTATAGGAAACATCTGGCAAAGTGTTAGTTTCTAGGAGATTAAAAATGCGAGTGCTGATAACATGCTGCTCTAATAATTTTTTAATTGTTTGAAGCAAATTAGAAAAATCGCGAATTTCTTGGGTATTAGTTTTTAGTCTTTGGAGATCGGTTTCTATGGCCATAATTTCACTATCAAGCTCCTTAGCTAAGGATTCGCGCTGGTTGGCGATCTGATTTAAGATGAAATAAACTGCTAGGATAGTTATTAAACAGATAATTAGCGCTATAACTAAAATTTTTAATTTAAGTTGTTCTCCCGCTAATTTTCTAATAGTTGCAGGAATTAAATTGATGACAGTTTTTTCTTTAATAATTTCGGGTTGAATTTTAACCGCATTTAATTTATTGAGATCAGATTTCAGATTTATTACTTTTGCTAAAGGCGTTTGTGTCAGAGCGGTTTTTACGGGCAGGGGAATTTTATTGGGTGCCGCTGGTTCATTAAAAAAAGGCTTCCGGGGCGTTTGGTAAAATATTTTTTTGGCATTAATTTCTTTTTGGTTTATTTGATGTTCTGGTATTTGAGGTCGTAATGGTTCTTTGGGGGGGCGTGCTGGGCTTTGGCGGTGTATTTTGTTTTGTTTTTTTGCAACCCAAGAAGTTATCTTTTTAAAATAGTCTTTCAGAATAATAAAAAAATTATGTCCTTTTTCTTTTATCAGAGGCGCTTGGCCAGGATTGGATAATTCAATTTTGACTTGAGATTTTTCCGCAATTTTTTTTCTAAACTCTTGCAATTCTTTTTCCCGCTCATCAATTGGTAGGAGATTGATATCAGACATAGATTTAAACTCAAAATTCAAAACTCAAATCTTAAAATTAAATATTTTGAGGTTCGAATTTTGTTATACGATTTCCCTCATGGCTAAACCAATTGCGACACTAAAACGGGGAGCTAATTCTGTTAAAACGCTTTTTAATTCCATTGGATAAATAACTTTTGCCCAAGGGTCGCCGATGAAAACTTTGATATGCAATAATTCTGATAAATACTGGTCTATATTTGGTAAAAAAGAAGACCCGCCAGTAAGAATGATTTTTTCTATATGTTGGTTTGATTTGCTGGCGGCGTATAAATCAAAGCAGTATTTGATTTCATTGATAATTGGAGCAACCACCTGACCAATGACTTGGGGCAAATTTCCTTGACCAGGCAAAAAACCAATATCCCTCTTAAATTGCTCTGCTCTTTTTTTATCAATTTTCAAACTGTTCATCACCGCTTCAGTGATTAGCCTGCCACCGACTGCCACACTTCTATTTAATAATGGGATGCCATTTTCTACAATACTGATATCAGAAGTAATTTCTCCAATATCCACAATCATAACTGGATTTTTGTCCCCGCCGACCATGGATCTTTCCATGGCAAAGTTTTCTGTTTCCAAACTCAAAAGTTCTAGACCAGCCATTTTAAAAATTTCTAAATAATGCAAAACAAGCTTTTTGGGAGCAGCTGCTATTAAAACCTTAAGATCATTATCTTGATTTTTATTGGCAATATAAGAGGCGGCGGAGTTTTCTGTGCTTAAGGAATGATCATTGCCATTTTTAGTTTGGGAAGCAGTTAGATTGGTTACTTTGATCGCTCCATCAAGTAATTTCCAGTCAAGAGTCATTTCTTCTAAAGGCATAGGCACAAACTTTTTAGCCTGCCAGTAAATCGCTTGGGGCAAATCTTTTTTATTCATATTTGGCAAAGAAATCAAAGAAGAGAAAACAGAAAAACTGGGCAAAGCCGTAACCGTTTTTTTAGTGGCAACCTTGGATGTTTCACAGATTTTGACCAAAAGACCGGCAATTTTTTTGGTCATAACGTCGGAAGCATCATGAATAATATCTATGGGTTCTTCTGCAAAGCCATATGTTAGAAGCCGTGGCCGGCCGTTTTCGTTTTTCAATTCCACTATCTTGATGCTGGCGCTGCCGATATCAACGCCTAAATAACTTGGATGAGAAGGAAATAAAGCCATAAATGTTTTTTCCCCAATTTAATTAACACCTATTATTATAACACAAAATAAAAAACAAGAGAACAAGTTATTTACAAATAAAAAAATTTTTTGTATAATTAATTTATAATATTAAAGCTGTGGAAAACTTTTTAAAAGTTGTTTTGAAAAATAAAAATCAGTTAATAAAATTCATAAAAAATTTTTATTAATTAAATTTTGTTTTTGAAAATTAATTTTTCTCCCCATGCTCGTCGTATGTGCTTGGAGAAAACAAAAGATTTTCTGTATGGCAAAGAAGAAAGCAAAAAAGAAAGTTGCTAAAAAGAAAGCTAACAAGAAGTCAAAGAGATAAAATTCTCTTCAACTTCTAGAAGTTTTCTAGAGAAACAAAAAATCTCGGTTTTCATCGGGATTTTTTGTTTCTTTTGCAAGATTAAAATAACTTTTCTTGATATTTTTTTCTTTCTTCCTCACTAAAAATTTTTATTTGCCCATATTCGCCATCAAAACCAGGTTTAACAATTAATTTTCCAGCACGCAGACGCGCAATGCCTTCTGATATTTCTGGCAAACTTTTTCTTTTTAAGTCGTCTAAATTAACATTGAGCAAAATGTTAAATTCGTTTTGAAAATTGCTAATTAAATTTTTGTATTCTGCCTGCACTTGTTTTGATGCTCTTGATTTAATACCCAAAGCTTCGGCAATAATTTTATCCAATTCCACTATTTTTTTATAAGGCACTCTACGATTATCAATATAATTTTCATTGCGATCAATTTCGGCTAGCTCCTCTACGCGATTTAAAACTCCAATTACCAAGGGCTTCTTGCACACAGGGCAAATATTTTTTAATTGTTTTGATCTTTTTGGTTCGCAGGAAAAATTACAAACCCTATGTCCGTCAAAATGATACATTCCTTCTTCAGGATAAAATTCTATGGTGCTAATAAATTCTCGAGGATTTTTTGTTTTTATCACTCTGATTATCTCGTCATAACATAAATTATTTTCCTCAACCTCAAAAATATTCGCTTCCCGTCCAATATTTGGCAGTGAATGCGCGTCAGAATTAGAAATAATTGACATCCTATCTAAATTTTTTACACGCCAGTTCATTTGCGGATCGCTGCTTAAACCAGTTTCAATGGCAAAAATTTTATCTGCTATTTTACCAAAGCATTCTTCAACCAAATCAAAGCCGGATTTTGAACCAAACATGGCAAACCATGGCGTCCAGATGTGAGCTGGAATTATTATACATTTTTCATCAATGTTCAAAACAATTTCTGCTAATTTTTCCGCATCCAATCCCAATATTGGCCTGCCATCTGATTTTAAATGGCCTATTTTTCCTAAAACTAAATTTATTTTTTCCACTGTTTCTAAGGTTGGCGCTAAAATTAAAATATGCAAGCGCCGCACTTTTCCACCTTTAGAATAAATGCAAGAGATTTCCGAGGAACAAATAAAACGAGTTGATTTGCGATTTGCGATTTGTGATTTTAAAACATATAACCCTTTTTCTTTCTCCACTAGCCTTTCTTTCATTTCAGAAAACCATTCTGGATGAGTAAAATCCCCGCTGCCGACCATATCCACGCCTTTAATAGTGCAAGTCGTCGCTATATTTTCCAATGTCAAATTACGCGAACAAGCGCGAGAAAAACGAGAATGAATATGTAAATCAGCGATAATTTGCATAATTTCAGTTTAGCATTTTATTTTTATCAAATCAAAAAATGATAGTTAATTTTTCAAAAAAAAATTTTTTTGTTATAATTAAGGCGACTTCAAATGAGGTCGTCTGTTTTTTTGTATAAAATAATTTTTTGATTTATTAACCACCCCGCTCCGACAGCGCTTCGCTTGTCAGAGCGCCCCTCCTTGAAAATGAGGGGACAATAGACTACCAAACTATTTTTCCTCTTTTATGTTTTTAGAAAAACTTGAAATTAATGGTTTTAAATCTTTTGCTAAAAAAGCTGTTTTGGAATTTAAGCCAGGTATTACGGCGATTGTGGGGCCCAATGGCTCTGGCAAATCAAATGTGGCTGACGCTGTGCGCTGGGTTTTGGGCGAACAGTCAATCAAACTTTTACGCGGGAAGAAAGGTGAAGATGTAATTTTTTCTGGCAGTGATAAAAAAGCGCGGTTAGGTATGGCAGAAGTAATTTTACATTTTAATAATGAAAAGGATGAAGCGGGACTTGGAATGTCAGAAGTAGTTATTACCAGACGACTTTATCGCAATGGCGAAAGCGAATACTTGGTTAATAATCAAAAATCAAGACTTTTTGATATTCAGATGATTTTAGCCAAAGCGGGCGTGGCCCAAACATCTTATGCTATTATTGGCCAGGGACAAATTGATGCTTTTCTATTGGCAAGCAAAGAAGATCGCAAAGAATTTTTTGAAGAAGCGTCGGGTGTTAAATCTTTACAAATTAAAAGGGCGCAAGCTTTAAATAAATTAGAAGCAACCGAAGAAAATTTGGCTACCGTTAGTATTCAACTGAATGAAATTGAGCCGCGTTTGAATTCTTTAACAAGGCAGGTTAAAAAATTGGAACAACGCGCCGAGCTGGAGTTGAAATTAAACGATTGTCAGCAGAAATATTATAATTTCCGTTGGGGCGATATTGAAACACAATGGAAAAAAATGTATTTGCTGCTTAAACAAGCAGCTGAAAATGAGGCTCAGAAAAAATCCGTGATTGATAAACTGCAAAGTGAC
>Ga0172375_10004160_pt1 | contig 21589 bp, 20 predicted proteins | sample LakKiv1m_FD_114537 | JGI IMG/M metagenome (GOLD analysis project Ga0172375, IMG submission 114537) | Freshwater microbial communities from Kabuno Bay, South-Kivu, Congo - kab_092012_11.1m | ecosystem: Environmental > Aquatic > Freshwater > Lake | place: Democratic Republic of the Congo...
AGTTCTGTCAGCCATTCGGCTATATTATGAGCTTTAGTCGTGCCTTCAGATATAACCTGCCTGTATTTTCCATGTAGAATGTCCAGAATATCACCGATAGGTTTTGTTGTATTACGAGACGGCCCTCTGGCTTCTTTAGCTGAAATTACCCCTAATTTTTTGCATAATTTAATGAACTCTTCCCCTTCCACGTCTATATAAAGATGGTCTTCATCAAGATCACCGTCAAAATCCTCCATAAACCAGCGTGCGGTTATGGTATTTAAAGCGCATGCCCTGATATTCTTACCGGGATGATCCTTTTCAAGATAATCACGCCTTGCGCGCCTCATCTGGCTGCCAATACGGGAAAACTGAGCCCGTTTTGCAAGGCCCATCCATTCAAGATCTACCGAATCACTGCCATAATTTATTATTACCTCAGCTAAAATATCGGGTTTCCAGTTTAAATAGTCTGTAATATCATATATCTTATTAGAAAATACCTTTCTACTCCCCCAAACATCAACTTCCAATATAACACCTACCAAAATTCTTTTGTCCCTCGTCGCTTCATTACGGGCTTCCAGGTCTCTTCTTATCTGCTGAAGTTTATCATGGATCGCTTTGCGGCATTCCTCAAGGTTGGTTCCTTTAACTCTGATAACAGGTATTTCATACCCGCCATTAAGCTGCTGTATCTTTTTGTAAAGCAGGTCATTTTCTGTCTGAAGACCACGGGAATGAAAAAGTATAAGGTCGTCATACGCGGCTTCTTTTATTTCAACAGCATTGATATCATCGCCCGTACCTGAACTTTGCGGCGCAGAAGCAGGTAAACTTTGAGCATTTTCCTGACCTTCTATTTCGATTAACTTTGGAGCTAATTCCGGCAGCCATTCTTCATCCCACTTGATTACGGCGCGGCGATTGTTTTCGGCAATATATTGACCGGAAGAATAATCAAGTGCGATCAGTCGCCCTTCATCATCCGGCAAAATAATATAAATATGAACGATCATTTTATCTATAGGCTTGACCTGGTCGGGATCACGTTCACAACGAATGCTTAAACCTTCGGCATAACCTTCAGGATCAAGTTTGGCTTCAACAATAACAGCAAATGCTCTACGATTTATACCCAATAATGCCCTTAACAATGGCCGTGAAATTTGTTTACATATACCGCAATCAACCGTAGATGTAAGTTTAAGCGAATGCAATTCTTCGGGATTACCTTTAATATGCGCCTTTTTAATATGCTCTTCATGCAACTTCTCGATAACTTCAAAAATTTCCCCTTCATTCGGCGCGAGCACTTTTCTCACCCGTTCAAGCGATATACCCCCATTCTTTAAAGGTTCGACAGCTAAAGCAAATACTTTTTCTAACTGAATTTCGATATCACTTGCGTTTTCTTCTGCTATTCCTAATAATTCGTTTTTACCTCCGGCTTTTCCTTCCTCCGGACCGGCCGCCCAGTCCCGGTCCCTTACGGAATAAAACATAAGCTCGCCGGCAAGGCGGCTGTATATCGACTGAAGACCGCGGTTTGATTCGTCATATTGCGCCGTAAGACGCATAAATCTGCCGAGTTCTCCTTTATGGCGCGCCCTGTCTTCCATCTCCTCGTCGTCCGGAGTCCCTCCTCCCATATCTACAAGTATTGCTTCTGCTTCGTCTAGAAGTCCTTTCTTGTACTGAGCTAATTCCAAAACCGCATTGCCTGCGTCGCGGAATTCGGCCATAAGCTCTGCGCATACTCTATCGAGGTTATCAGGAACGATCCCTATACCGGAAAACCGGTCCTCATTGGAGACTATTTTCCCGGCCATTTCTAAAATATCCCTTTTAATGTTCAGCGGAAAGAAAAGAGAGCTCAGGATAATAGACTCCCACATATTCTGCACTGCGTCCCCGCTCCAGCCGGGATGTATTTCTTCGAAATCATCCGACATTTGTTCGAGCAAAAACCCTCTCCATCTATCAATATCAAGGTCACGGCTCCAATATATAGCCAGTTCTGTCAGATACCTTCTGAAAAGCCTATACGCATTCTCATACGCGTAATTTGCGGCTTTACTAAGCTTTTCTTTTTCCTGTCCGAAACTTAAACGCATCTTTTCGTCAAGGCGCAGCGCCCTTCGGGCAAAGGCAGCCGCATAATAAAGCGTTGTAGACAATACCTGTTCTTTGTCATTGTTACGATAGTATCTGAGTTCGTAATCCAATCCGCTGACGCAGGCAGCTTCAATAGCTTCTTTTAATTCCTTATCTTGCGCGAGGTTGATGTCATATTTGTAAAGTTCGATGAGTATATCGTCTACGCAAAGGTCCGAAAAATTCCGCAGGATCCAAATAAGATGCCTTCTTGCCTTATACCTACGGCCCTCAAAAAAAACCATACCTCCTGTATCATCTAATATATATGAGGCCACTATCTTAGGTATCTTCCATGTGTCGCCTGCCCCGGGTTCGCCGATTCTTAGAATGTCAAAAGAAGCATTAAAAAATCCCTCATTAACGCCTAGTGTGTTGTCAGACGTAATTACACGTCTTGCGATAATCTTATTGACACTATCCGTAATTTCAGCCAGCTCTTCCATATATATATACGGGGATGCTGTCATCCGCGTTAGATCGGGAAGTACAGACCCATCATCCAAAGAATGCTGCCGCGATATTAATTCTAATTTTACCGAAAATATCGACAGGTCATCACTGCCCGATCCCCGCCATGTTCTGTATGCGTTTTCGACTTTTTCGTTAAAGTTATCGTCTATAAATCCGGACAACGCCATTAGTTCATGCACTATGGCAGCTCCTCCGCGATACGCGTCGTTTTCAACATAGGCGCTGCAGAGATTTATCCCGAATGCCGGGCTTGCGTGAGCCTCGAATATAGTTTCGCTTTCCTGCGTGTTAAGTACGTTAATAGAAACATCTTTTTCTTTCAGCAAAAGATCCTTAAGTAGTTCCGCCGGGCGTTCATATCTTATAATGTCGGTAAAAAATTCTGTAACTTTCCCTGCTTCTTCAAGCTCTCCTTCCCGATCGCCGTAATGCCATCCGGCGCCGTCTTTCAGTTCACCGTCTTCGTAACGGGCAGCAATAAATTCGTCTATTAATATTTCGTGAAGCTGCCATTTGATCCTGGGCGGTATGTCCGAATTACGGAGGACTTCTCCGCATATACTGGTTTCGCTTATACCATACTGCGATCCGCTTATGAGTACCGACCTTATTCTCGTTATTTGCCCCCGGGTATATAGGCCTGTAGCGAACAGTTCCTCAAAACTTTTATCGCCCATTCCTGCCGTCAATTTATGCCAGTCTCTGTCTTTTTCCGGATCCTGTGCAGATATAGATTCACCGGCATTGTCCCCGGATCCTTTAACATATATTAGTTGCTGCTTATTTTGTTCCGTCGATGACCTCTGTAATTTGAATTCTGCGCGTAGTGCGCTGACCTCTTCCCGAACAAGCTGTTTCAGCTCTTCCGGACCCATATCCTTAATCGGGTTTTCACACGTCATCGTCCCGTTTTTATTATAATATCCGAGCATGCGATAGGTGACGTACAATTTTATTTCCGGGTTTGAGAGCAGCCATGTATACGCTGCAGCCAGGTTGCCGGCTTTACCGTTATCTATAGCGTCCAGTATACCTGGCGAATATTCTTCTGCATATTTTAAGATCAGGTCCGGATATTCTATAAAAGCCCTGAATAACGGGTCCTTGTTCAGCCTGACCATTATGTCATACCATTTTTCATCGACGACATTTCCGAATACAAGCGGCGAATGTTCGATCACAAAAAAATCCCATATAGACATATCGCCGTTATTGTTGATGATCGCTTCGCCGAGACTTGTTTTACAGAAAATACCGCGCAGATACATATCTTCATCTTTGCCTATTTGTTCAAGCTCTGAGAATGATCTCAAAATACTTTCCTGAAAATCGACGTCTTCCATGCCATACAAAGCATTGCCTATTTTAACCATGACATTGATCTGGATCGGACCTTTATATGGGCCGTTTTTATCGAACATATAATATTCATTTTCATCGGATATGATATAAAACGTTATCCCTCTTTTCTCCAGCTCCTTTTGTAGTTTATCATGTGCGTTTTCCCAGGAGCTATTCATCAGGATAAATCCTAGCTGTACGGGCATCATATTAAAGAATCCGTCTTCATTTTCTTTATGCACGGCCAATATGCCTTCGATCAGATTTGCTATTTTTTCTACAGTAACCGTTTTCTGCTCCAAATGATAATCGTCTAGCGAAATGTCTATTTTGAAAAAGGGCGTCTGAGACGACCTGATCTTTTTTCCGTGCTCCTTTCCGTAATCCAGCCATCCACGCTGAAAGAAATCGAATCCGCCGGCTTTTTCCGGATCAGGATCAATAAAACCGTGTCTTGCATTACCTTCTCTTTCTTCAAACGCGTCTCTAACGGCCCTTACGAAATTAACGGCTTTTTCTACGCTTGTCATCGTAGAGGCATTAGTGGTAATGGAATAGATGGGAAATTTCCTGACCATTTCCGGCAGGTCTTTCATCAAAGTCACCTCTCCGCCGGATAGATTTGTAGACGGGTGCTCCACAAAAAGATCTTTCATATCAAAAAGGCGTTCCATTTCTTCCCCGCTCATGACCTTTTTATTGCTGCCGTCCTTGCCGTTCATACAGTGCCTGCAATTAGCCGGGCATCTTAATATCGGGCAAAGAGATACGAGGTGAGGGACCCACTCAAGAACTTTCAAAACCCGGGGATCGCCTTCCAAAAACCTTCCGCGCCTGAACTTTTCCGCAAACTGCTGGAATCTATAATCAAGGTCCACTTTATCGCCTACGACCTTTTCACCGAATATTGCTCTGGCGCGTTCAAGTTTCGATCCGTCTTCGTCTTGCTGGAATTTAAGCCAGATACCGCTGATACCCGATTCACGGAAATATTCATTATCTTCGTCGGTATTTATCCCTAATTTTATTAAATCCCCGGCCTGAAGGGCGCCTGGATCCTTTGGGAAAAGCGCGATAACGCGTTTATCTTCATTTTTAAAACGCAATACCGCGTAGTTTATTTCTGTCCCGGGCGCCTGATATGAAAACGGTTCAAAATAGTTTTTCTTCCCGTTGTCTTGTACTATCTCAATATTTCCTTCGGGGAACAGTTTGTTAAGACGTGCGATACGGCTCGGGCGGATATCTTTTTCAAACGCTATTTTCTTCAATTCGCAGAGCGTGTAATACAGATTATACGCGTCCTTAAAATCAATTCCGTGTTTTTCGAAAAACGGTTTAAGCCTGGACTCCGCGGAGAGCGTATCCGCCTGCCGGAGAATATGCGTTTCGACTGACCATGATATGTCATTCACGCAGAATAAACTCGCCAAAACCAAAGACAAGACCTTGGCCGAAATACGTTTGTGTAAATATGCCATGCGCATATTCTACATTTTTTAATTAAAATCACGTCACAGGAAGGTAATAAGAATGTAATAGTAATATAACGGCTTACATTATTTGCTTAAAAATGATAATAAAATCAATATACGATTGTTAATAATTAATAAGGCCTGATAACATCTTGCAGATTTCGTCCAGTCGGTCCTTGAACGCTTTACAATCTTCTTCTTTGATCAACTTTTTGCGCTTGCATAATTCCAGTATCGGAACGCACTCAAATGCTGAGCCACGAGCAATTCTAAAATAATTTATCCTATCGGCTTTATGATATTTGCCGTTTCCTTCAGCTATGTTTGTCGCAATCGACAGCACCGCACGATTCAATTGGTCAGATAAATAATATGTGCCTTTTGGAAAGGATTCGGTAAGCATGATAAGTCGATCGGCGACATCTATGGTTTTCTTATAAACCTCAAGGTTTTCAAACAAAAATGGCATTGAACACCGCCCTTAGAACAATAGATCAATAAAAAATAGAACGCAATTGAACCTGAGTCTATTGTTCTATTGCTCAATTGTTCAATTGCTCTACCAAATTTGCCGCAAAATAACGCCGGCAAATTTGGTGGAGGTGCCGGGATTATATTGTGTAGACTTCTGTAACTGATTGATATGAAATATGTTATGAGTACAACTCATTATATATCATATAGTTACGTTGTGCGGATTCTTTCAGAAAGTTACATATTTTTACAGATGTTACTGAGCAGGATGGGCGCTATTTGGGCACAAGAACTTGTGTTTTTAGGTAAAATTGTTAAGAAAAAAATAGTAACTCTATTACTCCTTGACAATTTTCATAAGCTAGTGTAAACTTTTATCACATGACTAAAGCCTGCTTAGGCAGGCGAATAGGGGTTACTACGGTAACTCCTTCTTTTTTTCAACTAAAGATCTAATCTCTCCTAAAAATAGTGTCCTATTAGCTACTTGTATTAATCTTGAATTTAACCTATCTTTCTGACCGATGACGGTAAATTTCCTAAATTTCCCTTTAACGTACTTTCCGAGTTTTACAAAATCACCATCTCCGCTACATAATACCAATTCGCTGTAATTATTTATTTTATCAATAGCGTCAATAGTGATCTCTACGTCGAAATTACATTTGTTTTTGAAGTTACCGGACGTGCTATCATATATGGATTCAACAGGCTTAGATATTATTTTGTAGCCAAATTCTTTCAACTTTCTTAGAAAGCTTTCCCTTACTGCTTTAGCTTTTAAAAATCCGGTAAAGGTATTGTTTTGTTTTCTGTTCATGAATGTCTTTTTCGAGATAATCCCGCCGTATAATATAACCTCAGTGGGGTTGAACTCTTTTTTTAGCCATTCATAAAATTTATAGTAATCTAATTCCCATCCGCTTTTCTTGAGGCCATAATATATATTTGACTCGTCGATTAGAACCAATGCCTTCCTGTCATCGTTATCCATAGTTTTCTCCGGTTAGTGGGTTTATTATACTTTAAAAAATACCATTGTTAAACAAGAATATCTGATATTAACATTTTTTGAGTTATCCGACATCTCCCTTTACGCTTGTCAAGCCACTTTTCAATCTCAGATTCTTTAAATCTAACGCCTTTGGGTAGTTTATAATGCGGAATAAAACCAATGTGCGTCCACTCGTAAATTGTCCGCTTACTAACTTGGATCAGTTCGCTTAATTCATCTATGGTCAACAACTTTTCCACTGGTTTAGAACCTCTTATTCTCCACTTTTACTACTTAACTTATTGATATTCATAATCTTATATCATTTTAAATAATTTTTGTGCCTATAAAATGCCCCAAATGGTCAAAAAATGGCTTTTTTCATTTTTTTAGGTAGCAAAAAACTCTATCTGATTAAGCCTATGGGCATTTTTATTATATAGCCTTTTTTTAAATACTTATGTTAAATTTTCCTTTTTTAAGGTTTCCGAAAATTCAATAGAATTCATATATATAGGGTTTCAGAAAACTCAATGGAATTCATACAATTTGGCTTTATCAAAAACCCCTTTCTCAACCAATTATTTTGAATTTATGCATAAAATGATATCCCAGACCGAAATCATGACTTTATCATGTTTATATCTGCCTGAACTAATGTTTTTCCGCTTACAACGCTTAATTTTCTGCCTATCCCAGACCTATTAGGGTTTTTCCCAAGCCTAAAAGGGAATATAGGGCAATCTGGCATAACGCACTTTCTTACTTCTGCTACTTGTCCGGCACAACAATCAATGCATTTTGCCCTAATCGCTTTTACTGGTGTAAGAACTCTCATTTCCACCTTCCTTTCAACAGTCAACTTTAATTTTTCCATATCACCGCTTTACTTTTTACATATCTTTTATGTCTTTTTATGTCTTATTGGCAATTATTCTGTAGATTTTCCATATCTCATATTCAGCCCCAATTTGAAAAGTTCTTTACTTTTTACAGATATATATAATATGCCATTCCTATTGTTTATATTTTATGGCCGTTATAATAAAAATCCTTGTAAAGGCCAATAAATTTATAAGCGCAAACGCCTCCGAATAAGCCTCCTTGTTTGGTTTTTTCGATAAACCCCCTATCTTGAAGCTCTGAAAAAGCCTTGCTGATAGTCTTTGAGCTCATCATGTCGTTTATTTCTGAATATGCAAGCGTTACTTCGCTAAGTGTTGCGTAATTAAACTTTTTCCGAAGATATATATATACGATCATGGCTGAAAAAGACAATTTTCGCCAAGCAGCATCTTTCAACAAATCTTTTCTAATCATCACAAATGGATGGCATTTCTGTTTCTTTCTGCTCATTTCAACACCTTTTCATTTTATTTATCTTAATCGTTCCATTAACTCCCTATAAGCATTGGCAACAGCTACAACACAAACTTCATAACTAGCCTGATTAATTGGAAATACCGTTCGTATACGAACGCCGTTATGATCCTTTACTGGAAAAACCAATCTGATCCCGGTGGGATGTGATGGGCATGTATGCAAAGCTAAATTGCATATTTTAAAATCGTTATTTATTACTATATTCGCAAAACCAATAAGCCCATCTTCGTTTGGTAATGGCTCTATCGACACTTCATTAATCGTCAAGTCTGTCATATTTTACTCCTAAATAAAAAATCCTGTAAGTTTTTCTTACAGGATCTAGTTTACCGTATTTTTAAAATATTAAAATGACACTTAAAATGCTAAATAATATGTCACCAGAGCAATCCTTTGTTCATTATTAATTTTTTTGCCTCCTTGAATCCCCTATGAACTTTTCGTATCGCACTGTTAATATTTTTATAAGCCTCTTGAGGATAAATTTTTTCAGCTATTATTTCATATTTCTCACCTTTTTCACGCATATCATAAATAGCAAGGTAAGAATCATACATGCCAAATTGAGCACGCTTATCCGTAATCTTTCTAGAATCTATTAATTTTTCAATACTATCTAATATAATTTTTTTGGGATAAGTTAAATTTATCATTACTGTAGCTACGCTCCTTATATTTTTAGCTCTTCTGCGTCTATCATATTTAATAATGCCGGAATTTTTCAAAAGTCTCATATATGGATAATAGCGGCGTATATGTTTCTATGAGATTAAAAATACTTAAAATTAAGTATTCATTAACTTCACAAATCTGCCATATTAAAGGATCAAAAAAATACATATCTTTTTTATAATTTTCTACTTGTGCTAACGTAGTTGGAAAATCAATATGCGGATCTATTGGCCACTTTATGCCATAGTTCTTTATAAGCAAATCTGTTAAACGAGTTTTATTATTTTTATAAAAGTATCCTTCTGAATTTTTATTTCTTTCCGTTAAATCCATGCACATGGGATTTGACTGACGGTGGAGTTGTAACTTATTCTACATCAGCCACTTATGACATAAATTCTTGCGCGTCAACAGCTTGTGAAATTCCATTATTTCTATTAGTTCTGTCCAGTAATGCCGAGTTTCGCTTTGTTTGGGCGCGATTTGGGCACCAAAATCTCTTGTCAAACCAACCAAAATTACTAGTAGCGCTTATGCTCGAATTTTGAATATTTTGAACCTTTGTTCTTCTTGATTTTTGAGGATTGCCCTGATATTTTTTAACGATCTTCTTCATTTAATACGCTTAGTAATTTATAAATAATTTTAGGCATAGCAGACAATACCATGTGATTTGGAAATCGCAAAACACTCCACCCCTCTTTTTTTAAGAATATATCGCGCTCAACATCCTCTACAACAGGCATCCCTTCAATTATTTCATGTTGTGTCCCGTCTATTTCAATGTCAATTTTTTTCTTGCCAACCAAAGCAAAATCTAGGGTATATCGTTTTACTACCAGCTTGGGCGCTAATCTATAACCCAATTTCGCAAGGTCGACTAATTGTAATTCATTATAGAATACTCTTTCAGCCGGTGTATCAAATTTCGCATGCAAATCATATTCCTCTAATTTTTCTTCTTCTTTAATTTTGTCGTACGCTTTTTTAATTTTCCCTAAAACACTATTGCCCTTGCTTTCACAAAAACTTTTATCTCCAATAATGTATAAAAGATATCTTGCGCGTGAAAGAGCAACGTTTAAAATTTGCGGGTAAAAATTATACCATCTGTCGCTATTTCCATTTCCTCGCGATGCTAATACCAACGAAAGAATCACAATATCTTTTTCGGACCCTTGAAATTGGTGAGCGGTCAGAATTTTTACATCATGTCTCTTTATGACGTCTCCGGAAATTGAAGAGGTTATCTTTTCATATATCGCTTGTCTTTGCCTGGAATATGGCGTGACCACACCTATAGTCAAATTAGTGCCGGAAATTTTTCTCGTTATATCTTGAAAAACCTTATTCACCTCTTCAACTTCGTGTTGGTTGACCCGGCTACCAGACGGATGTTTATATACCTCACCTTTTATGTCATCCCATTGAATTCCAATTGGTATATTAGGTGGAAACTTGCTTCGATCAAGAAGGCTTAATATTTTTAACCGGCCTTTATAAAATACTGTGTTGCATAAAGAAATGATCTGATCCTCAGAGCGATAGTGGTTAGCCAAAAATATGGGTGTGTGGGGCAAATAGCTTTCCGCTGCTTTATATAGAGAAACATCACAATACCGTATTTTAGCGGGGTAAATGTTTTTATGCTCTAGAAGAGCATGCTTTTTTGCTAATTTATAGTCAATTTCTTTTGTGATCCCAGCAATATGAGTTAATTGCATGGGATCGCCAACAACAATTGCTTTTTTGGCTCGATACAATGCAGGAGCAGCGGAAGGCAAATCAATTTGAGACGCTTCATCAAAAATAACGTAGTCAAAAATTCCTGCTTTAAGAGGAAATGTCGCCCTCAGAGATTTAAGTGTGCAAGACCAGATTTTTAAGACTTTCAAAACACTAACAAATGATAACTCACTTATTTCGTTGTCATTAAATCTCGGCTTGCTTACTTGGTTAAGAAAAGTATTTACTATGCCGGTTTTATTGGCAATGCGGACAATTTTTTCCATGTAAGCGTTTTTAATAAAATCTTGGCACGAAAAATTGTACTCTTTTTCGAGCTCTCTTATTTTATGTTCACAACTTATTTTACTAGGCAATCTTTCGAGTTTTAACTTCAACGCTTTTAATTTAAAATCGAGTATAAAAACACCAAAATGTAATTTAAATTTTTTTATAATTGATAGTTGTATCGGCAAAATGTCTTTTAATTCTTTTTTTTGAAAGTGTTTCTTATGAAAATCTTGTTCAAGGTCATCTCTTTTTAACAGCACGGTTCGGTATTCTAAAATCGTACTCCAAAGAAAACGAATGTGCTTTATTCCAATTTTTTTTAGGGATTCTTTTGCAGAACCAAGCAATAGGTCATTGAATTTTCCCTTTAGATCCTGTCTAAGCTCTTTTTTTCCGCTCCTAAACATTAAGCTGTTAAAATGTTCATTAATTTTTGAATTCACAACATCAACGGCTTCTCCGGTATGACTAACGAATAAAACTGATTTGCCTTCGAGAAAAAGATTAATGATTAAATTCGTTATAAATTGACTCTTTCCTGTTCCCGGAGGCCCCGTTATAACACTAAGAGAGTGCCTAAAAATATCCTGAATGGCTGTGACTTGATGTTCATTAGACGGAAAAGGCAGTATTGGAGTTATTAATTTTTTGGTCTCAGCAGTAAGCGGATCGGAGAAAAAAGAAAGTGCTGTTTTTGCTAAATCGTCCTTGCCCTTAAGGTCTAATAAATCTTTTACAAGGTGAATGTTGAAGACCGTTGTTTCCCCCACAAGTATAAGGCTTTTATTGTACACACCTTCGGGCATTTCTTTTGTAAGTTTTTCTGAGTTTGATAATTGAGACGGATTTATTCCTTCAACTATCAAGATTTCCGTTTCTTTCTTTATAATGTCTAATGCTTGATTAAGAAGTTGTCGTGCGTCGATTTTCGGCTTGATAACAAATAAATTTTCAACTGACTGATTTATACTGGCTATTTCTTCGGTCCGCAACCCTAATCTCGATAGTGCTTGCATTCCACAAACCGGACACGTCTCTTCTTTTGATAAAAACAAATCTCCATTATTTCTTTTGAAAGCCACTTTGATCATAAATAATGGTGCTACTACATGCTTATCTCTTTTCTCATCCTTGTAATATAAGAGTGGGTACCCGTAAAAAAACTCCGTCTGTTTAATCTTTTCTCTCTCAAAAGCATCTAATTGTTTGTTATTAATTTTAATCGGCGTGTCTTTTTCTCTGGATATAAAAGGATCGTCGTTAAAGGGATATAGAATAGCTTTTGATCGAGCATTTATAGAAGTGTCGCTTTCTAGGACATCCTCATTTTTGACGCAGTCACACCAATATGAACAAATGGTATTTAGTAGACCCATTTTTTAATATTCCCTCTTATTACTAATACTTTTTTCAAGAAATTAGAATTTACCTCGAGAAGCTGTCTATAGCTCACGATTATCAAACAAATTATGAATCAATCGTGCCCAGTTTTAACCGTCACATTTCATGTGTTTATCGACAGCGTCTCTAATGTTATGCTTTATATTAGGGTTGCCAATCTTTCAATCGGATACTTTCCCTTGCAGTTGCTAAAAATGCTTCTATTCGCCTCTTTTGCCGCAAGAGAACAATCATTGTTTTCACGTAATCCGCGCTCGCAAATATAAAACCCATACTCTTTAATAAGCAGGTTCATCACGCCTATTACGGACCTATTAATGGTCCGGCCATAACGTATGTCTTTAATGTCCGCCAAAGCTTGGCTGATCTTCTCTCCTGAAAACCCTTCAACATATAGTGCTCTTGACAGTTCTTTTCTTAGCAAAACATCAAGGGCTTTTATCTCTTTCCTTGTCACATCAAAAGCAACGAAAGAAAATAACGTCCGCTCATTAACAAAAATAACACACTTTCGGTGCATGAGGTAAAATAGGTGCGCGTACCAATCGCCCAGCGTGCTCGCCTGGCCATTCTCCTCTTCAGCAAGATCCTTTTGCTTCAGCTCAAGCTCATGCAATAATTTTGCTGTGCACCGAATATAAGACATAAAGCGCTCCTAAACTAAAAAAGCAACCGCGTATTAGGTTGCTTAGCCCATCTCTCTATGTGCATGGTCCCATAACCACTCCTTGAGCGGATAATCTCTAACTATTTATTTCCATTCCTTTGGCTTAACAATGCGCTCGTGATCGTTCAAAGTAATTTCGTCTGGAAATTGCGCCAACTTAAGATGTTTTTCTTTAATTCGGGAATATGCGGCATCTGCCATTTTTAGTGACTCAAACGACCTTCCCGGAGGAAAAAGAAAATGTAACGTTTTAGACGGGAATTTTTTCCTGACAACTTTGATCGCGGGTATTAAATCCGTATCTCCCGAAACAATGAACACCTTGTCATATATATCGTCTATCGCCCCTTCGAACAATTTGATGGCTATCTGCACATCCGTCTGTTTTTCCTCAGGCCGCTTAAAAAACTTATGGCATTCCCGGCACTTTATACTTTTCATTTTAAATTCTGATAAGACCGGCTCGATTTCGACTGATCTCAAAGCGCGTATATACTCTTTATGCCTGTTCACTTTTTTAGGATCCCAGTACGCAAGCGCGGAAAAATAAAATATTGTTTTTAATTCATCATTGCTTGAAAGGAAATGCCCAACCAGCTTCTTTAAATTCAGCCATTTATACTGTTTCAATGTGCTATCATCGGCCATTGAATGATAAAGGTTAAAGCCGTCTACTATCGCGATCACTCTTCTTTTCATAATAATCATGCTCCTGTTAAAAAAACCCGGAGCCCTGAGGCGCCGGGGCCAATATAACACTAGGTTATACTGGGATGATACCCAAGTATACCATTCTTTATGCCTTTGTCAACCCGAAATTTCTCGAATGTCAAGCCAAACAAAATATCCATTCCTATACAAAATCAGCGCATTTGCTAGTATCAATTTTTATCTTCACCCGTCCTTCCCGTTGTCGTTTCTTTATCCACCTTTCAATCTCTGCCTCCCGAAATCTGACCAGGCTGCCGATCTTAACGCACGGCACGAATCCATAGTTCACCCATTGATAGACCGTTGAAAGGCCTACCTGGAGTGATTCGGCCAGATCCTTAGGTGTCAGGAGTTTATCCATTGCTATATTTGCGTTCTTTGTTTTTTCTTTTTGGCATTTTTTGGCCTAGTTCATAAATCAACTTTTGAGTGTGCCCCGGTAGCCCCGGGCCTCTGGGGCGCCATAGGGGGGTCAGCAAAAAATTTTGGCGAAAATTTCTGCGCTTTTCGGGCCGCCTTCTAATCTCCTCTATGCCACGATGGAGATTAAAATAATCCCCACTTGTCAGATATAACTCATTTATTAACAACCTTTTATACAATGTAATCATTTTTGTGTGCCCATATTTTGCCCAATTTGGCCCAAATACTACCGTTTTCCTACAAATCGTCTTGTTAAACATCGTGTTTCTTCTATAGTAATTACCACGATACCACGATCAACCATATTTACTACGCTAAACCCTTTTAAAGGGGGTTTAGCGTGAAGTAACTTTATGGGCAATCGTATTACCATGGCAATTAACACGATTAACACGACGCCTTTTTTGAATATAAATATCATTCGAACAAGCAATCAGCATGATTAACACGATCATCCACCAGTCTAATAAAATCAGTTTTGCCTTTTTTACATATATCAAATTTATCCGAGGATTTAATAATTTCTCTTATTTTGCTTTCCCCAGGGCCATCATGCTTTTTTGAATAATCAATGAGCTCCGGCGTGGACACCTCACTTTGGCCCATTTCTTTGATTAACCGTACTACAACTTCATCGGTATACTTACTCTTACAATCCCCGACATATTCCAAAAGCATGGTTTCGAGATTTAGTTTAAACATGCTCTTTTCAAACTTTTGGCCGGTCCGGTCCTTCGCGCAACCTACCATAACATGGTCCATGTCTTTACCATCGATGGTTACATGATGATCCACGCCACCTTCCCATTTATAACTACCCGCGGCCATTTGCCCGCCTTGCTGCTGCCCTTTTATTGCCTTCCGGTGGTGGTGAACCATAACATAGGAGATCCCGAATTTTGAAATTAAAGTGTCCAGATAAGAAGTTAAAGTAACAACTTCTTGCTTAGTATTTTCATCACCGAACCAGGCATTCCCGATCGGGTCAATAACCAATAGTTTAATGCCTAAAGTTTGGAGCCACTTTTCTATCTGCCCCTTTATCTTAAGGTCTAGTATATCTTTGCCTTGCATAAATTTAATATATAAATTCTCCGGTATCCCTAACGCCCCAGTCATTTTCTTCAGTCTGGCATTAACAGGCCGTTCCCCCATCTCCCAATCAAGATACAACACATTTGCCTTTTCAACGCCGAACACACCCATAAACGTTTCACAGCCAGTAGCGACAGACATACACAGCTGGAGCGCGAAAATACTTTTCCCCTGATTGGTTGGCGCGGATATCAAAGTCCGACCTTCTTTTTGCACCACGCCTTTCACCCAGTATTCTACCGGGGGGATATTTCGGCCTAATAGATCCCGTACCGATTCCGGAGGAGATAACTCAAGCTCATCCGGGGATATTTGCGATAAATGTGTCTGCCAAATACTTTGTACCGTTTTTCTAACCTCATCCTCTTCCAATGGAGGACTATATCCTTTGTTTACCACCATGACTATGTCAAAGCACATCGAGGGATCTAACCCCTGATTAATAAGCGCTCCTGTAATTCTCGCTATGGCGTTATTCCGTCCACCTTCAGAGACTTTGCCAAAAAGTTCTATTAACGGCTGTTTTTGGCTTCTCTCTGCCCCTTTAAGCATCCATTCTGGCGCCTTTGCTATAGGTATGTCATCCAGCGATTTACCTTCAGCAAAGCGATATATGCCACCGGAAGCATGAACGCTAGGCGGGGCAACAACATATCCGTTATTCTTACAGTCTATTCCCTTGCGGAACTCCGGCTCTACCCCGAATCTATGATCGTATTGAAAATAATAATGTCTTCCCCCTCCCCCGGTAATTACTTCGACAGTTTCAGGTAAACGGCCATATTTAGCGGTAAGCTCGGCAAGCGTTACATCCCCTCCGTTCCGGGGATCTATATCCAAAACGCACAAATTGTTCTTTTCTGAACAAACAAGGCCGATATTTGCATCGGACCATTTTGTCCACCATATCCGTATCTGCTCCTCGTCTAGACATGCTTTTTTTTGCCATTCTTTGATAAGGGCGTTTTTGCTTTTTGCCGCGACCGGTAAAATACTTTTTCCTTGTTTGATATACTTCAATGCTTCGTTAATCATCTTGTTCACCTATAACAGCGCGCACATCTTGGTCCGTTTTATACAAAATATCTAAATACTTCATTGATCTCATGTTAAGATCCTCTTCGTTTTCGACCAACTCTTTGAGTTCTTTTAAAATTATTTTTTCGTGATTTTGCAAAAGCATCATTTTTGTCTTTTCCAGTTTTTCGATAATATCTAGTAAATATTTAATGGCCATTGCAGCCTCCCACCTAAAAAGAAAAAAGCCAGAACCATATTCCCAATTCTGGCTTCGCGTCAACTAAGCGTATATAGCTTAGTATATAACTTATCCGAGTACTTTTATTTAAGCATTAATCTTTTTCTTCTGCTTACCACAAGCCTATGCTTTCTTTTTGTTATCCCGTTGATTGTTCCTTCTATTGTTTTTTCAAAAGGTTTATCTAAAGGCACTTTTATTTTTGTCTTATCGTTTAACAATATTATTTCGTTCATCTATATCAGCCTCCAAAATCTTGTCTTTATCGTTCCATCTCGCTTTAAATCTTCTTTTCCTAATTTCATCACCGAAATAGCGTCTCACAAACCCTTTACCCGCTATCTGTCCTGTTGATAACTTTTCTTTTGATGTAAATGATAATTTATACGCTCCATCCTCGGTCTTCTTCAATGGCTTTATTCCAATCTTATGATTTTCAGCATCTATCATCAATAATACGCTTTTAATCCCCTTAAAATATTTATCCATCGCATAGTCATTCAACAAAAGAGTCCTTTTCCGAGTTATAGTAATAATCGGCTCTTGCACCGCCCTGTGACTTTCTTCTCTATAAATTTCGAATGCCATAAATTCCTTTTTAAATTGACCTACTGGCTCATTGGGCTCTACTGGCCCTACTGGTAAGTATACACGCGGGTTATGGTTTTGTCAAATTGTTTCAAAAAATATTTAATAAAATGCTTAGCTGCGTTTTGTCAGAAGTTTTTGTCGCTAGTGAAACTCTACGTCGCCTTGACCATCGTCTTCCTTTTTTACTAGTTCATCGATAAAATCTGTTAATGACATATTTATATTGGCGGTTTCGACATATTGCGCGGCCTTCCCCCATCCCCGGTCAAGCAGTACACTACACGCCTGAACCCTGGCCGAATCCGATGATTTGGGATTAGCCGCGATCTCTACAAGCGTTTTAATTGCGCCCTCGGTATGTACCCGGGCGATATCCCTGATCGTCTTGTCGGTCCGGGGCCTACCCGATGGGTTCCCGGATTGACCCGGTTGAAACATGCCTGAATGTCTTTTTTTCTCTATCATAATGCCCTCTTTTTACTGTTATTTAACTGTTAGCAGGTTGTTCTTTCGCCTAAGTGTTCAAAAAATTATTTCAAATTAATGTTTAATATGCCCTTTCTTTTCCCTTGTTGGTATCCCTTCGGCTTTACATTTATCAATTATCATTTTATTAATCTCGTCCCAATTGTCATAATAATAGCTATATAAAATTTTATCGGCCTCTTCACGCACTTTCGATGATTGATCTTCTTTTTCTTCACCTATCGTGCTCAAGGGTCCTTCATCTACTACTTTTCTGATAACATCGTCGATTTCTTTTTTATAAAACATTAGTGCTCTTCCGCGCCAAAAATCCGATATTACTTGTACCTCGTTTTTATTAACCCTAAAAAGCTCTAACAATTCGAAAGAATACCCCTCACCATTTTTGTACTGATGATCAGTAGCAGCGTATTCCAAAAGAAAAGCTGGGAACTTCCCATTGGGATTATTATTGCGTTTTTTGTTTGATCCTCTTTTCGCACCATTGTCTAATAACAATTTTTCCGGTTTTCCGCCTTCTGCATAATCGAGAGGGGTTTTCCCTTCAAAATCTTCTAAATTAATCATGGGTTTTTCTTTTATTAAAATTTTTATCGCCTCTAAATTATTGAATTTGACGGCAATATGTAACGGAGTATTTCCTAAAGAATCTCTCGAGTTAATGTTCGCCCCTGATTTAATCAGTTCCGCAAATATCAACCTTGTATATCTGCTATTTTCCTGGTCTTTGCTTTTGAAGGATGCATTACTTATAAATACTGCAACGTGTAATGGAGAAGTCGTTCCAAAGAACCGGGAATATCCCAAGTTGTTAGGATCAGCCCCGACTTTGAGCAAATATTTTAGAGCTACATACTGTTTTTTTCTGTCGCCAACACCTGCGAAGGAACCCAACACAGAATTCATAGCAGTTTCATCCCATCTGGTATATCCATTTATTTTAGCGCCCAGATCTAATACCCTTTCAATTTCGACAGTGTCGAGGCGTTCTGCTGCCCCAAGTAGCATTATTTGGATAGCTTCTTCTTTTTTGATATGATTTGCTCCGTATTTGAGAAGCAATCTTATAAATTTTGTTTTATTCTCTTTAATCGAATATTCGATAATGGTTGTGAGTTCGTCACCCCCCGCACCATTGGGATTTGCCCCCTTTTTGAGCAAATTCTCTGTTAATTCAAACATATCATCCGCGATCGGAAAGAATAAAATACCATTGTCATATTCTTTAAACTTAAAACCGTATTGAAAAAGCAAATCTACTATTTCATTTGCTCTTTTTTCCTTTTCCTTAGTTTGAATAGTAAATTGCATTATCCCTGATAAATGCATAGTTAAATGCCCCAATAAGGAACTCTTAGCTTTCGTGTCAGAAACCCAGTCAACATTTGCCCCATTCTTTAAGGCATATTCCACACCAGCTGTATCAAACCGTTCAATAGAATTTAGCAAATATTGATTTACATCTATACTTTCAGTCTGTAGAGGCACAGTGGTTGCGATATCAAAATTTTCCGCATTAATAACGAATTGTACCAACGCTACAAAAATAAGTGTAATAATAGATTTTTTCATGCTCCCCCTCCCAAAAACTCAGTTGTTCTACCGCTTTATCAACATGTTCATCCGCCAGGCGCGAAGCTGATCCTCTTTTTACTGTTATTTAACTGTTAGTAGTATTTTAAATTTACCTTTCCTTCTTTTTTCTTCTAATGTTTTCTATTATTACTAGTACGATAGCAAACGGAATAGCTGCCAGTCCACCAATAATAGCTTTATATAATCCCATGCTGATTATTCCCTTTTTCTGCTTTTCTTTCCTTTGCCCAAGGGCGATTGATTCCTTGACTTGTTGTATATCTGTCGCCCCTATTGATGATCCTAGGCGCTCCGCATTTATAATATCATCGAAACTCTTATCGTAATCTGCAAGCATATAATACTCCAATGCCCTTCTAAAATATGCTTCTCCATAGGCACGATTAAGCCTTATAGCATTACTATAATCGGCAATAGCTTTCTGACTGTTTCCAAATTGGGAATATATAACTCCTCGCAGATATGATGCTATACTCACAATGTCCAAAGTTCCTTTTTTTATAACTAAAGTGATATCCTCTATTGCTTCCGCTGTATTCCCATCTTTTGCGGAAAGTATGCCTCGAATAAGTATGCCCTTAAGATATTTCTGGGTATCTTCAAAAGACAAACCTTCTGGCAACCCTCCATCAAATGGAATAATGGGAACGCCAATAACATTCTCACGTTCATCCTTAGTCAAGGGGATCATGTGTTTCGAACTCAATAAATAATCTATCTTTGGACAATTTATGGATTCCATAGAAGCTGTACGCATGTCATTTATTTTTTCTATCGCCATACGTGCTGTTTTCTCTTCATTTTCATGTAAAGTTTTGATTTTATACGCCCCCCACAACCCAAAACAAGTTCCTATTATAAATATAGTGATACCCATTTTTATTTTCTTTGTGTGTTTCTTAAAAAATAGCACTGCTTTCGGCTTAAGATTAATAAGATCGCTAAGATAAATGCCTGCACAAATGTAGATCGCGCATAGCCCAACACACCATTGTGACCAACTTAAATCATAGGGGTTGACAATGCGGATAATTGGGTTAAAAAATATTCCAACACTTCCCATGACCCATGCCCAAAAATATCTTTTTATATAGATAGCCCTTGCCGCTAAATACAAAGACGTCAAAAATATCGTTATCAGCAATAATACATCAACATCCCAATCAATATCATATCCAAATTGGCTACTAGTTATTAACAACACAATTACAAAAAAATACGGAACTTTTAAAAAAGGTATTTGTATTTTCATTTACGCCCCCTATGTACAATAGCTTTTATAAATTTAGCTAAACGATAACTTCTCCACGGCCTTATCCACATGCTCATCCGCAAGATGCGAATAAATCATGGTGGTTTCTATATCTGAATGCCCCAAGAGCTTGCTTACGGTCGGGAGATCTATGCCTTTCATTACAAGATGGCTCGCGAATGTATGCCGAAGCGAATGGACCTGGGTTATTTCTCCAAAGCCCAATTGCTTAGTAAGGGTCATAAAACGCCTTCTAAGCCTATTCTTGAATATCTTCTTGCCGTCTTCGCCCGGGAACACATAATTAGAGGCGCTTTTTTCTTTTTGCTTCGTTAAGACCTCAAGCAGCCCCTGGTTTATGGGTATCTCGCGCTCATCCGTCTTAGGCGCCCAGTCATCTTTGACCCTTATGTGGATCTTCTTTCTATCGAGGTCCACATCAGTCCATTCAAGATTTTCAAGCTCGCTTTTGCGCATGCCGGTATTCAGGAATGTATAGAAGATGGGCCTTAGCCACTCATCGGAGGCTTCTAATAGCTTCTTACATTGTTCCTCTGAAAGGAATTTCGGGTTGCCGTTTTTCACTACCTTTAATTTTGACACTCCATCGGTAGGATTCTTTTCAGCATAGCCCCATTGGACAGCAAGCCTGAACATCATGCGGATCACCACCATCTCGGAATTGATCGTGCGGTTCTGGGCGCCTTCTTCTTTGCGGAAAGCCTTATGGTCCTCAAACATCTTTGGCGTAAAGTGGGATATCTTTTCTATATACGGATGATTCGCTTTCAGAAACCTTTCAAAATTATCCGTGATAGAAGAATATCTCTTCTGCGTTCCCGGGGCAAGATTCGTCTTACAATATGATTTGAAATTCGTCAAAAGCTTCTGAAAGGAGCTGTCCTTCTGTTCAAAGCCAAGCTCGCCTTTGGCCAGTTTCACCTCAAGATCCTTAAGGGCAAGCTCGGCTATCTTCTTGGATCTGCCGACATGTTTACGTATTCGCCTGCCGTTAAGACGGTAGTCGATAAAGTAATTGTCATTCTTCTGTCGTAGTGTTGCCATTTACGTCTTCATTTCTCCCATTATGTCTAATGAGTTCATAAATTGATTGAACTTTCTTTTAATAAGACCGCTATCA
>Ga0172375_10004165_pt1 | contig 21565 bp, 19 predicted proteins | sample LakKiv1m_FD_114537 | JGI IMG/M metagenome (GOLD analysis project Ga0172375, IMG submission 114537) | Freshwater microbial communities from Kabuno Bay, South-Kivu, Congo - kab_092012_11.1m | ecosystem: Environmental > Aquatic > Freshwater > Lake | place: Democratic Republic of the Congo...
CGGGCCAGGAACTCCCCCTTGTGCTCCACCATCAGGATGGGCAGCACGACCAGCGCGCTGGCGTAGCAGGCGGCGGCCCACCAGCGTTCCGTGGCGGTCGGTTCGTTCATGGCGTTCCTTTCGGGGCGGCGGACGACGCTCGCAGTGTAGCGGATCGTCATGGTGTTGAAAAGCATGGAACGCGCCGCTGCTTGTGGCGGGCCGGGATCGATGATAGCCTGCGCCATGCGAAATCGACGACGGACGATCGAAGGCGAACGGATCCTGGAACTGGTGCCGCGGACGCTGGTCGAGGCGCGTGAGACGCCGATCGACGGGGCCTCGCTGGTCGTCCTGTTGGAACCGCGGTTCCACCGCGGTCCGCTCGCGCGCTGGCTGCAATCCCGCCTGCCGCCCGAGCGGGCCCACGTCGAGGTGCGCCTCGAGGCCTTCGGCAGCACGATCTGGCGCCTGCTGGACGGCCGCCGCAACCTCGCCGAGATCATGCGCGCCTTCGTGGCAGCGCATCCGGATCAGGCCGACCAGGCCAGCGAGCGCGTCTGGATCTACCTGCAGGAATTGGAGCGGCACGGATTCGTGAGCCTCCGACAGGCGACCCACTCCCCCAACCAGCGTTGAACAATTGTGAGAAATCGTGGTGACGTGATGATGTGGGCGGCATCATCGTGCAAATGCTTCGGCATGGCGAAGCGGTGGTACCCCAGACAGGGCTCGAACCTGCGACCCCCGGTTTAGGAAACCGGTGCTCTATCCAGCTGAGCTACTGGGGTACCCGGTCCGTTCCAGGGCGAGTGCTTCGTGATCGGGAGCGGTCCCTGGCGAGCGGGACCTTCCCATCGCACCGGTGAAGGCCGGAATCGGCAACCTAGCCGTGCTCCGGAAATTTGACAAGTGAAAAGACCCGTTCGCCTGCCAGCCGCTCGCGACCTCCCAGGCCTTCCAGCTCGACCAGGAACAGGTGCCCCGTCACCGTGCCGCCCAGGCGCCGCACCAGCGCGGCGGCCGCCGCGGCGGTGCCGCCGGTGGCCAGCAGGTCGTCGACGATCAGCACGCGCTCGCCGGGCGCGATCGCGTCGCGGTGGACCTCCAGCGTGGCGGTGCCGTATTCGAGGGCGTAGCTCTCGGCGACCGTGTCGGCGGGCAGCTTGCCGGGCTTGCGCATCGCGACCAGGCCCTTCCCCCACTGCCGGGCCAGCGGCGCCGCGAACAGGAAACCCCGGGATTCCAGGGCGGCCAGGCGGTCGCAGGGCACGTCGCGCACCAGGGCGGCCATCCCGTCCAGGGCGGCGCGGAAGGCCGCGGGGTCGTTCAGGACAGGCGTGATGTCGCGGAACAGGATGCCCGGCTTGGGGAAGTCGGGCACGGCGCGGATGACGCGGCCGAGGTCCATCGTTGATCTCCGATCCGCAAGCGGGTCAGCGCAGCAGGCGCGACGGGTCGACCGCCTCGCTCTGGACCCGCAGCTCGACGTGGAGGTAGGGCTCCCGGCCCTCGACGGGCGCGCCGCTGCGGCCCAGGGATTCGCCCTTCAGGACGATGCGGCCCGTCTCGATGGCCAGGGCCGCCGGATCCAGCGGCCCCAGGACCGTCGTGAAGCCGCCGCCGTGGTCGATGATGGCCAGGGTGCCGTACCCCGCCTGCTCCCCGACGTAGCGCACGAGACCGTTGGCGGGGGCCAGGACCTCCCCACCGGCGGCGTAGGCGATGTCGGTGCCGGTGCGCCGCGCCACGATCGAGCCGGTCTGGGCGCCGAAGGGGCGCAGCACGCGGCCCGGACGGCCCTCGAAGGGGTGGCGCCAGGAGACCTTGTCCGGCGCGACCTTCTGGAAGGGAGCGCTGATCTTCAGGACCTGTCCGACGTGGACGATGTCGCCGGCCAGCTCGTTGTGGCGGCTGATCTCGGCCACCGAGGTGCCGCAGCGGGTCGCGATCCGGCCCAGCGAGTCGCCGTTGCGCACGACGTAGCTGCCGTCGGTCGCCGCCGCCAGGGAGCCGGCGGACAGCAGGACCCATAGGATCGCGAAGGGGATGCGTCGGGACAGGATCAGCGGGAACGGGCGGCGCGGCGGCTCCGCGCGCGGCGTGGGCAGGTGCATGGGCGGCAGTCCTCCGTGGCTGGTCGTCCTGGGCGGATGATGGCCGGGATCGGGGCCGGGGGCAAGGGATTTCGACTAGCCGGGCAAGGGGCCCGCCGGCGCTTGCCAGCGGATTAACAGATCGCCCGCCCGGACGATTTCATTGTGTAATTTTTCACAGCATGCTAGGGTTCCCGGCATTACGCACCGTCGGGTTGCATTCGGTTCGGACCGAATCCCCCCGCCCCCACCGTCCGCCAGCACCCTAGGAGGGAAGATGCTCCACGGACCCGCCCGACCGTCCGGACCGGACCCCGCCAGCGGCTACAAGACCCGGCTGGGCGTCGCGATGTTCATCGTCTACTGCATCGTCTATGCCGGGTTCGTCCTGACGAGCGTCGTCGCCGAGGGCCGCGCGATGCAGGCCATCGTGTTCGCCGGGCTCAACCTCGCCGTGGTCTACGGCTTCGGGCTGATCATCTTCGCCCTGCTCCTGGCGCTCGTCTACAACCACCTCTGCACGCGCAAGGAGCGCGAACTGAGCGGCGCCCACGACGGGAAGGGGGCCGGCGCATGAACCTGCACGGCACGCCCCTGTCCATCATCATCTTCGCGCTGTTCGTCGCGGCGGTGCTGTTCCTGAGCTTCTTCTTCGCGCGCAAGGCGAAGTCGGCCGCGGGCTACTACGCCGCCGGCGGGCAGATCCACTGGGCGGTCAACGGGATCAGCTTCGCCGGCGACTACCTGTCGGCCGCGTCGTTCCTGGGCATCTGCGGCATGATCGCCACCCTCGGCTACGACGGCTTCCTCTATTCCATCGGTTACCTGGCCGGCTGGGTCGTGGCGCTGTTCGTGGTGGCCGAGCCCATGAAGCGCATGGGCAAGTTCACCTTCACCGACGCCCTGGACGCCAAGTTCGACAGCCGCGGCATCAAGCTGGCCGCGGCCATCTCCACGCTGGTGGTGTCGATCTGCTACCTGATCCCGCAGATGAACGGCGCCGGCTCGCTGGTGGAGCCGCTGCTCGGCCTGCCCCACTGGGTGGGCGTGATCCTGGTGGGCGTCATCGTGATCGTGATCGTGTCGGCCGCCGGCATGACCTCCACGACGTACGTGCAGTTCCTCAAGGGCGGGCTGCTGCTGATCTTCTCCACCATCCTGGTGGGCTTCGTGCTGGCGCGCGGCCTGAGCACCGAGCCCGTGGGGCTCGACGGCGGCGCCCCCGGCGGCGAGATGACCGTCCAGGCCACCGAGAGCCAGCTCCAGGAGCAGGGGTACGCGCTGCTGCACACGACCGGCAGCCTGCAGAAGTACGCCCGCGACGGGGCGACCAGCTGGTGGAAGCGCGAGGCCGACGGCACGCTCTGGCGGGCGCAGTGGACCAGCGACGGGGTGGTCAACGGCGTGGCGGGCGGCGTGCTGGAGCCCGTCGGCCGCCTGCGGCAAATCGGCGGGATGAGCGATGCGCAAGCCGCCGCCGGCACCGGCGCGGTGGGCCCGCTGGCCTTCCTCGCGCACCTGACCCACCCCGAGACCCGCGTCGAGCAGTGGCAGAAGCAGGCGGTGACCGACGAGAAGGGCGCCAAGTACGCGGTCTACACGCCGAAGACGGTCTCGGGCACCGACGAGATGAAGCCGGGCGTGAAGTTCAAGGTGCACACCACGACCGAGAAGCTCAACTTCGTGTCGCTGATGCTGGCCCTGTTCTTCGGGACCGCGGCGCTGCCGCACATCCTGATCCGCTACTACACGGTGCCGAGCCCGGCCTGCGCCCGCAAGTCGACGATCGTGGCCATCGCCTCGATCGGCTTCTTCTACGTCCTGACCCTGTTCCTGGGCCTCGGCGCGGCGGTCAACGGCACGGTGAACCCGGCCGACAACAACATGTCGGCGCCGCTGCTGGCGATGTCCTTCGGCGGCGTGCTGTTCGCCGTCATCTCGGCCATCGCGTTCGCGACCGTGCTGGGCACCGTGGCCGGCCTGATCGTGGCCGCGTCGGGCGCGGTGGCGCACGACCTGATGGACCGCTTCGGCCGCATGGAGCTGACCGACCGCCAGAAGGTGCGCGCCGGCAAGCTGGCGGCCTTCGCCGTGGGCATCGTGGCGATCGTGCTGGGCATCGTCTTCCGCGGGGTCAACGTGAGCTTCCTGGTCGGCTGGGCCTTCGCCGTGGCGGCGTCGGCCAATCTGCCGGCCATCCTGATGCTCCTGTTCTGGAAGCGCACCACCGCGGCGGGCATCGTGGCCTCGATCATCGTGGGCATCGTCTCCTCGCTCGGGATCATCCTGACGGGGCCGGAGATGTTCGCGGGTCCGTACGGGCTGACCGCCGAGCAGGCGTGGCACCCGCTGGGGCAGCCGGGGATCATCTCGATCCCGCTGAGCTTCCTGGCGCTGATCGTGGTGTCGCTGGTGACGAAGAACCGGCGGGTCGCCGTCGAAGCTTGATGCGCGGGCCGGTCATCCGGCCCGCCTCCCCTCCCTTTCCGACAAGGAGTAGAGCGATGACCAGGATTGATCGGATGCTGCGTGCGGCGCTGGTGTTGTCGATGCTCGTCGCCGCGCCCGCGCTCGCCGGCCCCCGCTGGGACTTCGACGACGGCGCCAACCTGCAGTTCGGCCTGCTGGGGCAGTTCCACGCCGTGACGGTGGAGGGCGCCGCGGCCGACCACGACGTGTACCTGCGCCGGGGGCGCCTGATCTTCAGCGGCCAGATCGCCGACGGCGTGAAGGTCTTCGCCGAGACGGACAACGACAACGCCGGGAACAGCGCCGTGAGCGGCGTGTCCACCGATCTGCAGGACCTCTTCGTCGACCTGCGCCTGCGCGGGGACCACTGGCTGGAGGTGGGGCTGATCCTGCTGCCGTTGTCCTTCGAGAACACTTCCTCGGCCGGCAGCCTGCTGGGGCTGGACTACAACGCCGAGGTGATCAAGCTGGCCAACACCTTCGTCTGGCGCGACCAGGGCCTGATGCTGCACGGCTCGTGCGGCGGGTCGTTCGCCTACCGCGCGGGCGTCTTCGACGGCTACGAGGTCGGGACCACGAAGAACCCCGAGGCGGCGCCGCGCTTCACCGGGCACCTGGAGTACGCGGCCGTCGGCGCCGCGCCCACGGCCTGGTTCCACGGTCAGGAGCGCCTGGGCGGGGATCCCTACCTGCTGCTGGGCACGGGGATCGACTACCAGCGACGGGCCAACCGCGCCGGCTACGTGTCGGCCGCCGTTCCCGGTTGGACGACCGACAGCCGGGCCTTCGTGATCGACCTGCAGTCCGGCTTCGATCTGGGCGAGCTGTCCGGCACGCTCAACGCCGGCTGGTACGACTGGGACAACGTCAACTTCCACGGCAGCACTTGGTTCGTCGAGACGGGGTTGCGTCGCGACCGCGTGCAGGCGACGGGCAAGCTCGCCGTCGTCGACCAAGCATCGGGAGACCAGACGTCGAACCTGACGGCCGGGCTGCACTACTACCGCCTGAAGCACAAGCTCCGCTACGGGTTGGAATTCAGCACCGGCGACAGCCCCAACCAGCTGCTGGCGGGCGTGCAGTTCCTGCTGTAGGCTCCGGCGCGGAGGCAGCGACATGAAGACGGCGGGCAGGTCACAACGATGAAACGTCTCGCGCTGCGCGCGGGCCTGCCCGCCCTGCTGGCCATCGGCCTCTTCTCCGGCGTGGTCTTCTTCCACTTCCTGCCCACCCTGGGCCGCGCGGTGATGGACCAGAAGCGGCTCATGATCCGCGAGCTGACCGAATCGTCGTGGAACATCCTGGCCCGCTACGAGGCCGAGGAGCGCGCGGGCCGGCTCACCCGCGAGCAGGCCCAGGCCGCCGCCATCCTGCAGGTCCGCAGCCTCCACTACGGCCAGGAGGGCAAGGACTACTTCTGGATCAACGACCTGCAGCCGCGGATGATCGTCCACCCCTACCGCCCCGATCTCGAGGGCGGCGACCTGTCCGCCTTCGCCGACCCGCACGGCAAGCTGATCTTCGTGGCGATGGCCGACGTCGTGCGGCGCGAGGGCGCCGGCTACGTCGACTACATGTGGCAGTGGAAGGACGACCCGGCGCGCATCGTGCCGAAGCTCTCCTACGTCAAGGGCTTCGCGCCCTGGGGCTGGATCATCGGCACCGGCGTCTACACCGACGACGTCGACCGCGAGGTGGCGGCGGTGGCCGGGCGACTGCAGGCGGCGGCCCTGCTGATCCTCGCCGCGGTGACGCTGCTGCTGGTCTTCCTGCTGCGCACCAGCTTCCAGGCGGAGCGCGGCCGCCTGCTCACGGCCGCCGCCCTGAAATCCTCCGAGGAGAAGTACCGCTCGCTGGTGGAGTCGGCCGGCGAGTCGATCTTCATGTCCGTGGGCGACGAGGGGCTCTTCGCCAACGCGAGCATGTTGAAGCTGGTCGGATACAGCCGCGAGGAGTTCGCACGCCTGGACGCCGGGCGGCTGGTGCGCGCGACGGCCGCCGAAATGGAGAGCGGGCTCCGGCACTGGCGGGCGGTGGCCGACGGGGATCGCGCGCCCCTGCGCTACGAAGCCGAGCTGGTCACGCACGGAGGCGGCCTCGTGCGGGTCATGCTGTCGCTGTCGCGCGTGCTGCTGCAGGGCCGGCCCGGGTGCATGGCCGTGGCCACCCGCCTGGAGCAGCCGCACGAACTGGACCTGCGCGCCGCGTGCAGCAGCGACGACCTGGCGGCGGCGAACCGGCGCCTGGCGACCATGGCCGGCCTGATGATGAGCCACGGGGCCGACGCCCTGCAGGTCAGCCGCATGCTGTCGCAGAACGCGGACACGGCCGTGCGCAAGGGCGTCGAGCTGGCGATCGCCGAGCTGGGGCCGCCGCCGTCGGACTTCGACGTCATGCTCATGGGAAGCCTCGGTCGCGCCGAGGTGAGCCTGCTGGCGGACCAGGACCACGCCATCATCTACCCGGACCTGGAGGCCGGCGCGGAGGCGGCGGCGCGCGACTATTTCCTGCGCCTGGGGACGCGGCTCGCCGGCATCCTGGACGCTGCGGGGTACCCCTACTGCCGGGGCGGCATCATGTCCGGCGAGCCCCGCTGCTGCCAGTCGCTCTCCGGCTGGCGTCGGACGTTCGCGGGCTGGATCCACACCCTGGAGGCCGAGGACCTGCTGCAGGCGAAGATCTTCTTCGATTTCCGCGGCGCTCTCGGACAGGACGGGCTGGTCGCCGAGCTGCGCGCCGGTCTGGCGGACGAGATCGCGAGCGAGCCCCGCTTCCTGCACCTGCTCGCGCGCAGCGTGCTGCAGTACGAGCCGCCGCTCAACGCGTTCGGCGGCTTCGCGCTGGAGAAGGGCGAGGCGGACCGCGCCACCTTCGACGTCAAGGGTGTCATGGCGCAGATCGTCGATTACGTGCGGCTGCGCGCCCTGCAGCACGGTGTCGCCGCCACCGCCACGGCGGACCGGCTGGACGCCCTGGCGGCGGCGGGCAAGCTGCGCGCCGAGACCGCCGCCGAACTCGCCGCGTCGTACCGCTTCCTGATGGACCTGCGGCTGCAGCGTCAGGCCCGGCGCATCCTCGAACGGCTCGAACCCGACAACCGGATCGAACCGGAGTCGCTGGCGCCGCAGGACCGGCGGACCCTGAAGGACGTGTTCGCGCACATCAAGACGCTGCAGACGCTGCTGGACCAGGAGTTCAAGGGAGCCTGAGAGCGATGCCGAGCGGAAACGGCGCGATCCTGCTGCTCAGCGACGTGCACGCGCAGTACGGCGTCGTCGACGCGCAGGTCGAACATGCGCAGCAGGTGCTGGGCTGCGCGGTCGGCCAGGTGCTGGTCCTGGGCGACTTCGGCCTGTTCGGCGACGACCTGCAGCGCCACTTCCGGCACGGCGGGCGGCGGTTCTCGCACCCGGTTTCCTTCATCGAGGGCAATCATGAAGACTTCGCGTCGTTCGACCGACTGGTACGCGACTACGCCGACGTCTTCACTCACCTGCCGCGGGCCAGCGTCCAGCGATTTGCCGCCAGCAACTGGCTGTGCGTCGGCGGTGCCCGCTACATGGACGCCTGGTCGACGCCCAGCGGCAGCGAGATCCGCGACAGGGACATCGCCGCCTGCCTGCTCCATGCGCCGGGCAGCATCGACATCGTCATCAGCCACGACTGTCCCACCGGCATCGGGGTGACCAGCGAACCCGCCCTGGCTCACCTCGGCCCCCCCGGCGTGCCGGGATTGGCGCGAGTGGCCGAGCACCTACGGCCCCGGTGGTGGTTCTTCGGGCACCACCATCGCTGGCACGAAAGCGAGCACGCGGGGACCCGCTACTGCGGCCTGCCTCAGAGCTGGCAAGGGTACGTCCTGATCGATGGCCGCGGCGAGGTCCGCAAAGTGGAGCGGCCGTGGAGCCTGCCGGGCCGTTCCCGCTGGCGGCGTCTGATCGGTCTACGTTGAGACCGGTCCTCCAGGAGAAACGCGCCGGGCGCGGCAACCATCTCCCCCGCCACCCGTAGATCCCGCTTGTTGATCTCCGTCGTTCATTTGCGGACCGCCATCCCGGGAGCCCGACATGCGCGAACGCCGTGACCTGCTGGTCGCTTTGACCTCGCTGTCCCTGATCACCCTGGAACTGTCCTGGACCAGGATCTTCTCCGCGGAATTCTTCTACTCGTTCGCCTTCCTCATCCTGTCGGTGGCGGTGCTGGGTCTGGGATTGGGCGCCCTGGCGGTGCGGCTGTCGAGGGCGGCGGGCGACGAGCGGGCGCTGCCGTGGTGGCTGCTGGCGACGGCGGTGGCGGCCACCGCCGGCCCGCCGTTGGCTTTCGCGGTGAACGCCGATTTCGGCCGGATCTTCCAGAGCTGGGCGATGGCGGGCAACATCGCGCTGACGGCCCTGCTGCTGGGGGGCGCCTACTTCTGCGGCGGCGCGGCCCTGGCGCAGCTCTTCGCGCGCGGGCACGCCGACCTGTCCCGGCTCTACACCGCCGACCTGGCGGGCGCCGGGCTGGGCGTCCTGCTCTGCGTCGTGGTGATGAACGTTCTGGGCACGCCCACCGCGGTCCTCGCATGCGGCCTGCCCGTGCTGCTGGGAGCCGCGCTGACCCTGCCCCGTCGCGCCAAGCCCCTGGCGGTGGTGGTCCTGGCCGCCATGGCGGTGATGGGGAGTCAGGCCGCATCGCTGCTGAGCAAACCCCGCCAGGAGCGGGCGCCGGTGAGCTACACGCACTGGGACGCGGTGGCCAAGCTGAAAGTCTACGACTACGGCGAGGAGGCCAAGGGGCTGGAGATCGACAACGCCGCCAACTCGCCGGTGCATCGTTTCGACGGGGACTTCACGCCGCCTCCCCGTGAAGATGGCCCGGTCTTCGGCATCGACGTGCGGCCCCTGATCGAGCGCTTCGATCATTGCACGTTCCTGTCGCTGGGCGCCGGCGGCGGCGGCGACGTCCTGCAGGCGCTGGTGTACGGCGCCGCCGAGGTCCACGCCGTCGAGGTCGTGCCGCACATCAACCGGCTGCTGACCGACGGACCGCTGGCCGAGTTCACCGGACGCATCTACCAGGACCCGCGGGTGACGGTGGCGACCGAAGACGGCCGCAGCTACGTGCGCCGCCACCGCGGCGAGTTCGACCTCATCTACTCGCTCAGTTCCAACACCTTCGCCGCGCTGGCCTCGGGCTCCTTCGCCATGGCCGAGAACTACCTGTTCACGCGCGAAGCCTTCCGGGACTACTGGCTCGCGTTGAGCGACGACGGATTCCTGTCGATGGAGCACCAGTTCTACATGCCGCGCCTGGTGAGCGAGGCGCTGCTGGCCCTGCAGGACCTGGGCGTGGCGGACCCGGCCGCGCACCTCGCGGTCTACGACCTGCCGGAGATGCGGCGCAACGTGTTGCTGCTGTCGAAGCAGCCGCTGACCGAGGAAATCCGGCGCACGGCCTACTGGCCCCTGACGCCCGAGCGGCACGGCCAGATCCACCTGCTCTACCCGGCGGACGAGGCGGACCGCGACAACCTCATCCAGCGCATCGTCGACGGCGGCTGGGAGGCGGCGGCCGCGGAGGCTCCGATCGACATCTCGCCCTGCGACGACAACCGCCCGTTCACGGCGCAGCTCGGACTGTGGAAGAACTTCCGACCGGCGGCGCTTGAGAAGATCAGCCCCTACGAGTTCCGCGGCTTCCCCCTGGCGAAGCTGCTGGTCGCCGTGGTCCTGGCCGCCAGCCTGCTGCTGGTGGCGCCGCTGACGCTGCTGCCCCGCCTCGGTCGCGGCCCGCGGCTGCGGGCCGCTCCCTGGTTCTACTTCTTCCTGCTGGGCATGGCGTTCATGACGGTGGAGGTGGTGCTGATCCAGCAGTACGCGCTGCTGATCGGCCCGTCGGTCTACGGCCTGGTCACCGTTCTGACCGTGCTGCTTGCGGGATCGGGCCTGGGCAGCCGGCTGTCGCCGCGCGCCGGCGACGCGCTGCCATTCCTGGGGATCGCCGCCTGGCTGCTGCTGGACGTGCTGCTGTTCCCGCGGGTGGCTGAGCTGTGCGGCGGCTGGGGTCTGGGCGCGCGCGCGGCGGTGGCCGCAGCGTTGATCGCCCCGCTGGGCTTGTGCATGGGCATGCCCTTCCCCAAGGGCGGGCGGCGCGTCGGGGCCCTGATCGACTGGGGATTCGCCGTCAACGGCATCGCCTCGGTCGTCGGTTCCGCACTGGCCGTGTTGGTGGCCTTCGTGGCGGGCTACCGCGCGGCGCTGCTGATGGGGGGCGCGTTGTACCTGGCGGCGGGCGGTCTGCTGGCCTGGCGGAGGGGCTGGGCGATGCGGGAGGCTGCCGGCGCAGGTTCGGTAGCGTTGGACCTCGGGACGGTGCAAGCCGACGGCAGCGAACTGACGGAGATCAATCGGCCACTGCGGCCAGATTGAGGCGACCGCCCGCCACCCGACGTGCGAGGCGACGGCGCAGGTACCAGAACAGCAGCGGGATGCCCGCCAGCAGCGCCACCCGGACCGGCAGGTAGGTGATCGCCAACAGGTTGACGATCGTGGCCAGCACCATCACTCCCGCCAGCGCGAATCCGCGGACGATGTTCTGGGATGACTGGTCGCGCGTGAACTCGCGCGAGAAGGCCATTTCCGGCTGGAACCACTGGAAGATCAGCAACAGCACCTCGGCTTCGCTGGCCATCAGGGCCAGCGCCACCGCCACGTAGCCGGGATCCATGCCGTAGCTCAAGGCGCGCAGGCCGAACACGGCCAGGATCGGCACGACGGCCAGTCCGCGGACCATGCCGCGCTGGGCCGCCAACAGGCGCTCCGGATCCAGATCCGCGAGGGCCACGATCCACAGGGCGCGCGGCGAACTGCTGTACGTGGACAGGTAGGGCAGCGCCATGACGAGCATCAGCATGGTCTGGCTGCCGCCCAGCAGCAGGGCTTCGGCGGCATCGCGGCCGGCGTGACGGAGGCTGGTCGCGTACCACATCATCACCGCGGCCACGGCGACGATCATCAGCAGGTTGCCGGCGAAACGCCAGTCCTCGCGCAGGTGGGCGGCCAGCAGACGGCTCACGACCCAGCCCTCCCGGTCACGCATCCAAGGGCGCAGCAGCCACGGCAGCAGGTCGGCCGGATGCCGGTGGACCTTCGCGGTCTGGAGCGCGGCCGTCGCCGGCGCGCCTCCCCCGCCGCTGGCGACGCGCCAGCCGAGCACCCCGACGAGCGCGCACAGCGACAGGGCGAGGGCCATGCCGCGCAGGGCCGCCGGGCCGGCGGCCGGCGCCGCGAAGGCCGCGAACCAAACCGGGGGCAGCCAGTCCAGCACGCCGGGATGGAGTCTGACCCAGCCGACCAGGGTCCGGCCGAAAGGCAGCAGCAAGAACGGCATGAAGGAGATGTTGTTGTCGACGAACAGCGAGGCCAGGCGACGGGCGCGGCGCGGCCCCAGGGCGCGCGCCGTGCCGGTGGTGAACACGGCGGTCCCGAAGGCCACGACCAGGGTCTGCAGCAGGATGGCGAAGGTCAGCAACAGCATCGCCGCCACCGGCGGTCGCCCCGTGAACAGGAAGGCCAGCAAGGGGAGCGCCGTCAGGGCGAGCGTGGTCTGAAGGGCGGGGATCAACACGGTGGCCAGGCGCGCCAGCAGCACGTCACGGCGCGTCAGGGGCCACCAGCCGAGTACCCCCGCATCCTCGTCGCACAGCAGGGCCGGCACGATCTGACCGACCACGGCCGTCGTCAGGAAGAGCAGGTGGGCGCCGCAGAGGGCGATCGCCGCGACGGGCGGGTCGCCACGGCCGCGGAGCATGACCGTCACCAGCACCAGGATCACGGACGCCAAACCGGCCAGGACCAGACCAAGCACGTGCAGGGATTCGGCCGACATGACGGTCTGGCGGCGGGTCGACTCGCGCAGCATGGCGTGCTGCCCGCGCGCGTTCGCCCGCAGGGCCCGGGTCAGGGGGCGCACGGCGGCCGGCTCGCCGCCGGCCAGGCGGATCAGGCGGTCGCGCAGCGCGGTCACGATATGGTCCGGTCGGCGGTCCGGTCGGCGGTCAGTTCCAGGAAGATGTCGCGCAGATCGTGGCCGGCATGGGCCGCCTGCAGATCGGTGAGCGAGCCCTCCCAGCACAGCCGCCCCGCATGGATCAGCAGCACGCGCGAGCAGACCTCCTCGACCTGCTGCAGCACGTGGCTGGAGTAGACGATGCAGGTGCCGCCGGCCGCCAGTTCGCCGAGCAGGTCGGCCAGCTCCTTCTGGCTGCGGACATCCAGGCCGTCCATGGGTTCGTCCAGGAACAGCACGGCGGGACGGTGCAGCAGGGCGGCGGTCACCAGGATCTTGCGCAGCATCCCCTTGCTGAAGGTGCCCAGGCGGCGGCCGCGGGCCTCGGCCACGTCGAAGCGTTCGAGCAGGGGGGTGGCGCGGCTGCGGATCTCGTCGGACGACAGGCCGCGGATGCGGCCGGCCAGTTCGAGGTACTCGTCGGCCGATAGGCCTTCGTAGACCGTGCCGTGCTCCGGTACGTAGCCGATGGCGCGGCGCACCGCGGGACCGTCGGCGCGGATGTCGTGCCCGGCCACGCTGGCGGTTCCTTCGCTGGGTTCCAGCAACGTGGTCAGCATGTTCAGGGTCGTGGTCTTGCCGGCGCCGTTGGGCCCCAGCAGGGCGGTGATGACGCCGGAAGGGATCACGCAGGTCACCTTGTCAACGGCCACCAATTGTCCGAAGTGTCTCGACAGGGAATTGAGATGGATCATTGCAGCGACTTTCTTTTTCGCTGTGCACGGGGAGTCGGCACAGGAAATCACACCGAATGCGCACCATCTTTCGACCATGCCTCTGAATCGATAATGAGTATCATATATCCCGCCTTGGGGCAGGCCCTCCTCAACGTCGTTACAAGAATGATCGAAGTCTAGGGCACGGCTTCAGCTTTGTCTTAATCTTAAAATGCCAGCGTCCCCGCGGATAACGCAACTCCATACGTACCAGGATGTTGCAAAGACCGATAGATCCCAGGGCTAGTCTTGGTGGGCAGAATTGTTGTCTCAATCAAGATCGAGGCTCCGGAATGGACCACCGGGGACGTGAACGGCTTCCCAGATTGAGAATCCTTTCGGTCCGTCGAAGCTCCTGCAAGAGATTCCTCACTTTTCGGCGTTTCTGCTCCGGCGAGAGTCGATCCGGCAGCTTCGGGACTACCGCTTCATCGACATCCCTGCGCTCGACAGGACCGTGCTCAGCGATCAGCGCCAGAATTAAGTCCAAATAATACTGTTTATCGAATCCGCGCTCGCGGATGTGTCGGCCCGCTTCTCCAGTTGCTTTCGCAACCGCTGCGGCCACGATGAGGTTGGGAAAGCGGCCCTCGACCAAACCGGCAGATCTCAAGCGTCGATGCTCACCTCGGCTGATGGCAAGCCCTTTTTGCACTCGATCGAGCAACATGACCTGCCACAGTCCAAGATCCGCACGTTCCATCAATAGTCGCGTGTAGCGCTCATTGATGATCCGTCCGGTGATGCTCACAACGATGTGGCTCGGCACGCTCAGGTCGTAGTCCGGCAGTGGAAACGAGCGCCGTCGCTGTGTCTCGAACATGCGCTTGATTCCGCCGCCCTGGGTATCGATCAAATTCAGTTCGACCATCGCGTCGGCCAGGAACGGATTTCTGTAGAGTGCCTGTGGTGCGTCTTGGCGGATAACGGTCTCGACGTCGCCAGGAAGAAAATTCCCTTCGTTTGTCACAAGCACCCGGTCCGGAAACTCGACCACAACGATGCGACCATGCTTATGATAGTCCTGGTGTGCAATCGCGTTGTGCAAAGCTTCGCGGATCACCCACGGATCGTATTGGGAGATCTCTTGGGGGAACAGCGTCCCGCTCGGCAATGCGCGTACATTGAGATTGCGGATCCGTCGGAGTAGACGATCACCGACCAGCAGAAAAGGTGGACCTAAGTGCTCATAGTCAAGTTCTTGGTTCTCAGCATCCTTGAGTATCCATGAAATCTTGGCCACCGCGGGCGAGAGGAGCGATGCAGACTCGGCACGGCCGAGTAGCAGAAGCGCGGCATAGGGCACAGCGCCCTGTTTCAGGATCCGCGCCTTGTTGAGAAACGTGCGATCGTCCCAGTCGGCCACCACGGCAGATTGGCTGGGATGCTTGACGATAAACTGTTCTCGCGCCTTAGCGACGGCCTCGGGGTCAAGATCTTCCAGCGAAGCCGTCCTGCACACTTCTGCCGACCAGTCGATTCCTCGTGTCCAGAGCGCACGCTCTTTTTCAGGATGCTTGCGGAGTTCGGTCTTGCTTGTTCCGATGCGTATGTGCGCCGTGCCTAGGAATACGACCGGCTGGTCCTTGGCCGGACCGATTTCAAACAGGATGACTCGCCCATCCGGATGTTCGACGATGTGCGATTCGAAACCCGTGTTGGGGCGTAATCCTGCACTTAGCCACGGCAGCAGATCCTGGTTGCCCTTGCCTTTGGCTGTGTAGGGATCGAAGGGAGTACCGACGACCGCGTGCGTCGCGTTGTCGATGCCGAACACTAGAAAAGCACGAGGCCGGTTTTCGAGACAAGCTGCATTGGCGAGGGCTGAAATATATTCGCCGAGCTCTTGTGGATCGCAGCGGCTGCGTTTGAATTCGAGCCATTCCGTTTCTGTGGGCGATGCACGGAGTTCGTCGATGAGGGAAATGTAGTCTTCACTGCTCATGAGCCGGCATCCTCGGTACTGGTGTCGAAGTTATCGACAAGGGCATCTCCGACGGCAGTTGCCTCATCCGAGGAAGTTAACTTGAAGATGACTCACCGGATCAAGGATAAAGAGAAACGGGCCGCCCGCAGGCAGCCCGTTCCCCTCTGCATCGTGGTCGGGGCGAGAGGATTTGAACCTCCGACCCCCTGGTCCCGAACCAGGTGCGCTACCGGACTGCGCTACGCCCCGACCAATGTTGCGGTCCGCGGCCCGCCCCCGGCCTCGGCCGGCGACCCGCGAAACAGACGCCCAAGATGCACCAACGACCCCGGAAACGCAAGGACAGCTTCCGGCTTCATTCCCCGTCGAGCCGCTGCACCCCGTCCAGCATGGGCACGAACCGGCAGGCCACCGACCGCTCCACGACCGGCTCCCCCCCCACCTTGCGGTACCGGTAGAGGATCTGCTCGTCGTCGTCGCCGATGGGCAGGACCAGGACCCCGCCCTCGCGCAGCTCGTGGAAGAGCAGCGACGGCAGGCGCGGGGGGCAGGCCGTCACCACGACGGCGTCGAAGGGACCGGCCTCGGGCTGGCCGGCGCCACCGTCGGCGGCCCGGACCACGACGTTGGCGCAGCCGAGGTCCTCGAGGGTCTTGGCGGCGCGCAGGGCCAGCGCCTCGATGCGTTCCACGCTGACCACCTCGCGGGCCAGGCGGGACAGGATGGCCGCCTGGTAGCCGGAGCCGGTGCCCACCTCCAGGACGCGCTCGTCGCCCTTGAGCTCCAGCAGGGCGGTCATCAGGCCCACGATGAAGGGCTGGCTGATGGTCTGGCCGTGGCCGATGGGCAGGGCGCAGCCCTGGTAGGCGCGGTGGTGCAGCAGCCGGGGCACGAAGCGGTGGCGGGGCACCTCGCGCATCGCCGTAAGGACGGCCGGGTCGGTGACGCCGGCGTCGCGGATCTGCTCGTCCACCATGCGGCGACGGGCGACGGCGTAGTCCCTCATCGCGCCCCCGCCGCCGCGCCGAGCGGTCCGAGCCGGTCCAGGCCGCCCATGCGGGCCAGCAGGTCGGTGTGCGTCAGGTCGACGCGCAGCGGGGTGATCACCACGTAGCCTTCCTGCAGCAGCACGGCGTCGGTGTCGGGAATCTGCTCCCAGGTGGGGCCGCGCCCGCCGATCCACAGGTAGGGACGGCCGCGCGGGTCGGTCTGCTCGGTGATGACGTCCTTGTAGCGACGGCTGCCCAGGGGGCAGGTGCGGATGCCGCGCACCTCGGCGGCCGGGACGTCGGGGAGGTTCACGTTCAGCAGCGCGTGGCGCGGCAGCGGCAGGGCCAGCAGGTCGTCGAGGTGGTGGCGTACGAAGGCCTCCGCCGCGCCCCAGTCGCGCGGGTGCCACGAGGCGCAGGACAGGGCGTAGCTGGGGAAGCCCAGGATCGCGCCTTCCAGCGCGGCGGCCACGGTACCGGAGTAGGTGACGTCCTCCCCCATGTTCGCGCCGTGGTTGATGCCGCTGATGACCAGGTCGGGCGGGTCGTCGCGCAGGATGTGCTCGACCGCGATCAGCACGCTGTCGGTGGGCGTGCCGGTGACCGACCAGCGGCCGGGCCCGCAGTCGTGCACGCGGATCGGGTCGCGGATGGTCAGCGAGTGGCTCGAGGCGCTCTGCTGCTCCGAGGGCGCCACCACGCTGACCCTGACGTCGCCGCGCTCGGCCAGGACGCGGGCCAGCAGGTTCAGGCCGTGGGCCTCGATGCCGTCGTCGTTGCTCAGCAGGATGTGGCGGGTCATGGGCGCTCCTGTTCGCGGGTGCGGCTCAAGCGGCGCACCAGGCGGCAGAACCGCACGGTGTCGCGCAGGGGATGGATGGCGCTGCGTTCCTCGCCGTAGACCGTGGTGGTCGGGACCGAACCGAGGCGGGCGCCGCGGCGGGCCAGACGCACCAGGATCTCGGATTCGAAATCGTAGCGGGTGGTCGTGACTCGCAGCCCGTCGAGCGCCGCGACGCGGAAGAGCCGGTAGCCGTTCTGCGAGTCGGGGATGCGCACGCCCGCGAGGCGACTCACGACCCGGCTGGTGAAGATGTTGGTCGCCTTGCGGATCCACGGCATGTCGGCGGTGCGGTCCATGCGCGTGCCGACCACGACGTCCAGGCCGCCGCCGCGCGCGGCTTCGAGGAAGGCCCCCATCTCGCGCGGCAGGTGCTGGCCGTCGGCGTCCATGGTGAAGGCCCACGCCCAGCCGTGGTCGCGGGCCCAGGCGAAGCCGGTCTGCAGGGCGGCGCCCTTGCCGCGGTTCTCGGGGTGGACGGCGACCTCGGCGCCGGCGTCGCGCGCGGCGTGCGCCGTGCCGTCGGTGCTGCCGTCGTCGACCACGAGCACCTGGATCTGCGGGTGCAGGGCGAGGATCTCCGCGATCAGCGGCCCCAGGAAGCGCGCCGCGTTCAGGGCGGGCAGGATCACGCCGACGTCGTTCATCGCGGGGGGCCTCCCGGCAGCACGGGGTCGAAGACGGTCCAGGCGCCGGGATCCTCGCGGACCAGCTCCTCGAGGAACGCGGCGCCGCGGGCGAAGGCCTCGGCGGCGCCCGCCTCGCCGGGCGCGACGCGCCAAGGTTCCCGGAATTCCAGCCGGGAGACGCGGCGCCCGTCCTCGATCAGCCGGCGGTGGCGGCCCGGCAGGATCCAGGCGCCGGTCTGCTGGGCCAGGCGGATCCAGCCCTGCGGCAGCCGGGTGCGGCCGCCCAGGAACGCGACCTCGGCGCCGCGGCCGGTGAAGTCGCGATCGCCGACGATGGCCACCACGCCCCCGCCCTGCAGGTGCTCGGCGAGCAGGCGCGGGTCGCCGCCCAGCGGGAACACCGCGAGCCCGAAGCGCCGACGGGCCGCGTTGAAGAACTCGTCCACGCGCGGGCTCGGGTGCGGGCGGGCCACGCCCAGCACGCGCAGGCCCTGCGCGGCGCCCCAGGCGCCGACCGCCTCCCAGTTGCCCATGTGGGCGCTGAGGAAGACGACGCCGGTGCCTTCCATCCGGCAACGCTGCAGGTGTTCGAGACCGGCGACTTCGATCTCCGCGACGATCTCGTCACCGCGCCCGCCGGCCAGGCGCAGGAAGTCCGCGACCGTCTCGCTGAACTCGCGGAAGGGTCGCTGCACCGAGGTCCGCCGGCCGTCGCCGCGGGCCCGGTCCGCCAGCGCCAGGTGATGCGCGACGGTCCGCCGCACGCCGGGATGGGTCCAACCGTACCAGTCCCCGATCCGTCGCGCCGTCCAGCGGGCGACGGCCCGGGGCGCCGCGACGGCCACGCGCGCCCCGAGCGCGTACCAGAACGCGCTGGTGCGGTAGCCGAAGGGGACGGGCGGTGTCCGTGGATCGCTCAACGGGGTGTCTCCGGCTCGGGGAACGGTGGCGGGTGCATGATGGCACCGGGAGTGCGACGGGAAAAGCGAAGAGATGACGAAGCAGGGGCCCCGGGTGGACCCGGAACCCCTGCCGCTCTGCTGATCCCGGGGGTGAACCGGATCGGAAACGGTGGTCGGGCCGGGCGGATTTGAACCGCCGACCCCTTGCCCCCCATGCAAGTGCGCTACCGGGCTGCGCTACGGCCCGACCAAGAAAACGGACCCGGGACCTGGCCCGGGCGAGCGGACAATCTAATACGCGATACGGACCGGGACAAGGCGGATTGCGCCGGGCTGATCGCGCCATGGGCGGCCGGCGGCTCAGCGCGCTCCCGGCTCCTTCATGGCGGCCAGCAGGCCCAGCACTTCCCGCAGCCCCTCGCGCACGCCCTGCAGGCGGGCGATGCGATCCTGGGCCGCGAACATGTCCTGGCGGGTCTTGGCGGCATCGGGAGCTTCCTGCGGCTGGCGTCGCTCGCGCAGGAACTTGCGCGCGCCCTCGATGCGGTAGCCCTCCTCGTGCAGGAGGCGGCGGATCAGCTGGATCTCCTCGACGTCGCGGCGCCGGTAGGTGCGCGCCCCGGAGCGGGCCCGCTTGGGGCGCAACGTGGGGAACTCGGTCTCCCAGTAGCGCAGGACGTGCGGTTCGACGCCGGTGTGCTCGGCGATCTCGCGGATCGAGTAGTAGAGCTTGTCGGGCAGATCGGCCACGAGCATCCCTCCCCGCGCGGTCACTCCAGCTCGGAACGGAGCGACCGCTCCATCAGGTCCTGCATGGCCTGGGCGGCGGTCTTTCCGGAATATAGCACACGGTGAACTTCCTGTGTGATCGGAAGTTCGATCTGGTGCTTCGCACTCAACTTCAAGGCGGCCTGGGTCATCACGGCGCCCTCGACGACCTGCTTGGCGTCGCGCAGGATCTCCTGCGGGTCGTGGTCGCCGCGGGCCACCGCCTCGCCGAAGTTGCGGTTTCGGGAGTGGCGGCTCGTGCAGGTGGTGATCAGATCGCCGATCCCGGACAGGCCGTAGAAGGTGTCGAAACGGCCGCCCAGGGCGATGCCCAGGCGCGCCAGCTCCTTCAGGCCGCGGGTCATGACCGCGCCGCGCGTGTTGTCGCCGTAGCCCAGCCCGTCGCACATGCCCACCGCGATGGCGATCACGTTCTTGAAGGCGGCGGCGATCTCCACGCCCAGCAGGTCGTGGTTCGTGTAGACGCGCAGCTTGGGACCGGCCAGATGGCCCTGCAGGGCGTGCCAGCCGTCGCCGCGGCCCGCCAGCACCAGGGCCGTGGGCATGCCCAGCACGACCTCCTCGGCGTGGCTGGGGCCGAGCAGCACGCCGATCCGGTGGGACCCGCCGGCGGCATCGTGGCACAGCTCTTCTTCCAGGACGGTGCTGAGCCGCTTGAGCGTGTCGAGTTCGAGCCCCTTGCTCAGGCACACGATCGGGCAACCCGGGCGCAGGTCGCAGGTGCGCAGTCGGGACGCGACGGCACGCACCGCCTGGCTGGGCAGCACGACGAAGACGGCGTCGGCGCCGGCGACGGCCGCGGCGAGGTCCAGGGTGGCGGTCAGGTTCGGCGGCAGCTGCAGGCCGGGGAAGTAGTCGGGGTTGGCGTGCGTCGTCGCGATGGCAGCGACCTGGGCGGGATCGACGCCCCACATCACCACCTCGCTCCACAGCGAGGCCAGGTGGCGGCCGAAGCCCGTCCCCCAGCTGCCGGTGCCCAGGACGGCGGCCTTCACGGCGTCGCCGCCCCGCCGCCGCTTCCGGGCTTGACGTTGTTGCTCCCGAGCTTGGCTTCGGTGCCGGCGCGCAGGCGGCGGATGTTCGCGCGGTGGCGGAACACCACCCAGCCGCAGATCAGGAAGGCGAAGACGGCGATGGTGCGCGAGAAATGCTCGGAGCGCCACTCGAAGAAGGCGACGGTGAAGGGCAGGACCACCGCCGCGCTGATGCTGGCCAGCGAGATGATCCGGCGCAGGGCCAGCACCAGGAAGAACACGCTCAGGGCGATCAGCGTGGGGTACGGCGCCAGCACGAAGAAGGCGCCGCAGGTCGTGGCCACGCCCTTGCCTCCGTGCCAGCTGACGAAGGGCGACAGGGTGTGGCCGAGCGAGGCGACGAAGCCGGCGAAGATGCGCCAGAGGTCGGGCGGCAGGTGCAGCGGCGTCGCCTGGTCCGGGGGCCAGCCCGCCGCCACCGCCGACATGATGAGCACCGCGCCGGCGCCCTTGGCCAGGTCCAGCAGGAACACCAGCACGCCCCAGCGCGGTCCCACGGCGCGGAACACGTTCGTGGCGCCGAGGTTGCCGCTGCCGTGGTGCCGCAGGTCGATGCCGCGCACCGCGCGCGCCACGATGAAGCTGAAGGGCACGGCGCCCAACAGGTAGGCCAGGATCAGGCTCAGCAGCAGGAGCATGGGCGCCTTCCGCTCAGTGACGCTTGGTCTTGATGAAGATCCGGTTGCCCTTGAACCCGTAGGCTTCGCGGATCTGGTTGTTCAGGAACCGCAGGTAGCTGCGGTCGAAGAACTTCGGGTTGTTCACCGACAGCACGATGGCCGGCGGCGAGGACTCCGCCTGCGTCGCGAAGTAGACCTTGCCGGTCCCGCCGCCGTGGAAGTGCGGCGGCTGCTTGTGCAGGACGCCCTCGAGGAAGGTGTTCAGCTCGCTGGTGTCGATGCGCAGGGAGCGCTGCTCGAACACCTCCCACACCAGTTCCAGCACCTTGCCCGAGCGCTGCTTGGTCAGGGACGACAGCGTGAACCAGGGCGCGTAGGTCAGGAAGGGCACCTCGCGGCAGAACTCCTCCCAGACCTTCAGGTGCGTGGCCTGGTCCTTCTCGACCAGGTCCCACTTGTTGAAGGCGACCACCACGCCCTTGGCCGCGTCGTGGATCAGGCCGGCGATCTTGGCGTCCTGGGTGA
>Ga0172375_10004167_pt1 | contig 21551 bp, 28 predicted proteins | sample LakKiv1m_FD_114537 | JGI IMG/M metagenome (GOLD analysis project Ga0172375, IMG submission 114537) | Freshwater microbial communities from Kabuno Bay, South-Kivu, Congo - kab_092012_11.1m | ecosystem: Environmental > Aquatic > Freshwater > Lake | place: Democratic Republic of the Congo...
ATTTCTTCTATTTTATATTCCACCAAAGTTTCATTTTCTTCATCATTATCTTCGTTTTCACATTTTTCATCTTCTATAGTATCACTATAGTAAAGTTCGAATTGTCTTACTATTTCATCTGCCCATGTATATCTTACATTTTCTGAAATTTTTAAACATGCATCCATATTTTCAAGATCTGAGATGATGAAATCCACAATTCTTAAAGCAAGATTATCAATTGTCATTAACGATATCTCCTTGATTTTCATTTATGATCTCTTTTATAATTTGTTTTTTACTAAAATTACTTTTTCTTTTTGAAGATTTTCCAACAATCTCTGTTTCATTTTTCCCTAAGTTTTTAGTTACTAATTCTATTTCATTAATAATCTTTAGTTCTATTCTTTCAACTTCTGTTTTTGAATTTTTTAATTTTTGTTGCATATTAATCATTTTGTTTCCTTTCTTTTATATAAATATAAAAAAAATCTAAAAATTTCTAATTGTTTAATCTTACTTTTATCATTTCTTCTATCATAGATTCAAAAGTATAAGTGGGCTCCCAGTTTAGTAAACTTCTTGCTTTCTTCGAATCCCCTTTAAGGACATGAATATCTACAGGTCTAAAGAATTTAGGATTGATTTTTACATATTTTTTATAATCTAAATTAAAATAAGAAAATGTAATTTCACATAATTCTCTCACTGTTCTTGTTTTCCCTGTAGCAATTACCCAATCAGCAGGTTTTTCATAATGCATAATTAAGTACATTGCTCGAACATAATCTTTAGCATGTCCCCAATCTCTTCCTGAATTCAAATTACCAAGTTCGATATATTCTTTTTTTCCTTTATAAATATCTACAACACCATTTACAACCTTTGCAGTTATAAAACTTTCTCCTCTTCTTGGAGATTCATGATTAAAAAGAATTCCAGCTGAAGCAAACATCCCTTGTTCGCGATAATTTCTAATTAGATTATGTGCTGTTAGTTTAGAAATAGAGTATGGTGAAACAGGAAGCATTTTAGTATCTTCATACTGGAATCCATTTTCACCTATACTGTTACCATACAACTCACTGGTGGATGCTTGATAAAATTTTGTGGTAGGGGATTCTATACGAATAATTTCTAATAGATTATAAACTGCGTCAGCATTTACTTGTCTTGTATATAATGGACAATCAAAAGAGATTCTTACATCGGATTGTGCAGCAAGATTATAAAATTCATCTGGTTTAACTGCTTTAATAATAGATAAAATGTTAGTAGGATCTGTAATATCTCCATAATGTAGATTTATCTTGTTTATATCTACATATTTAGATAATCTTGAAATTTCAGTTTCTTTAACAGAATGCCTACGAATTATTCCATGAATTTCATATCCTTTTTCTAAAAGCAGTTCTGTTAAATATGATCCGTCTTGCCCAGCAATTCCGGTAATAATAGCTTTTCTAATCATTTCCCCCTCCTATATTTTAAAAACAGAAAAAAGTTATTTAATTTTCTCGATTAAGTAACTCTTTATTTTTACATAGTTAATTTTTTAAATTTTACATTATCATTTTTTGTTTTATTTTTTCTTCCATTAAAATCGAACAAAGTTTAGAAGTAAATCTGGTACAAAGATCTTTAGGATTTTGCACAAAAACAGTTTCTTTATAAAATTTTTTAACACATTCAATTCCATAAGAATCTACTCCAACACCTATTATTCTAATATTAAATTTTTGAATTTGTTCTAACGTTCCTTTTAAATGATTATATAAATCTTTATCGTTTGTAACGTCATCATTTGGCATTCCATCACAAACTACTATTAGAATTTTCTTTTTTTCAGTTCTTTTGGAAAGGTTTATAGCACCATAAAGAATAGATTCACCATCTACATTCATATAAATGTTTGACCTAAGATTATCATAATCTGTAATTCTATCTAATGATCCAAGTCGTGAACTGAAACTTTCATTAAATTTTTTAAACTGATAAAGATGTAACTGACTTTTCCGTGTAACTCCACTTTTTTGAAAATTAGAAAGATATGAATGATGTTCTGTAGCTGTATACCCCATAATTTCAAAAGGAACATTAAGCCTTTCTAATGTATCACCTATAATGATTGCTGTATCTTTTGCTTTTTGAATTTTTTCACCTGCCATGGAACCCGATAAATCAATAATTAATTCAAAAGCTGTATTAACTTTTTCTATTTTCAATTTTCTTTTAAAAACTGCAGTATCTTTTATTCCCACTCTCCATAGTCGCATACCATCTACATTCCCTCTTTCTTGATAACGAATTTTTGTAGGAACATATGCATTAAGATGAGAATAGATGGTGCTACGCATATAATTAATTTCAGAAGAATATTTATTTATTATTGATAATACCGATGATTTATTAACTATGGAAGGTTTAACATGATGAATTTGATCAAAATCTACTATACTAGTGTAAGAAAGCTTTTGATAAATATCTGTTATAATCTTTTTTCTAAATTTATTTTCTTCGTTTTTTAATTTGTTATCTGCTAAAATTTTATTTTTATCTTCTTTATCATCTTTACAACTTTTATCATCTTTACAACTTTTATCATCTTTACAACTTTTATCATCTTTACAACTTTTATCATCTTTATTATCTTTACAATTTTTATCATCTTTATCATCTTTATTATCTTTACAATTTTTATCATCTTTATCATCTTTATCATCTTTATTATTTTTAGATTTTTCAGATGTGGGTAATTCACCCATTACTTCACCTTTTATAGATTGTCCCTTATATTCATCGTTTTCAGACCCATTTGGAGTATACATATAAACTTTTTGTGATTTAATTCCCCAGATTTTAGAAATATCTAAAGATAATTCATACATCTCTTCAAAAGTTTTCATTGATAAAAGTCTATCATAAATTTCTTGGGGGAGCATCTTAAGATACTTATCTGAACCTGAAAACATTTTAATTATTTCCGATATCAGTATGGTTCTCGGAACATTCACTTTGGCAATAGAAGAAAGAACAAGTATAGCTTGAACAATTTCTGATAATGGGGTTATTTTATTTTCTTCTGATAATTGTTTCATATACTTTTCATTAATATAAGAAAGAGTGGTATTCATCCCATAAAATTCTAAACACCCAAGATTTTCAATTCTAGCATCTTCGAGAGCATTTAATAGAGTAAAAAAAACTTCGGTCTTTTTAACTATTTTAGAATGTCTAAGATGTAATGCTTCATGATGAATAAGACCATCAAGTTCAATAATACTATTAAAGTCTATCAAATTGCTGATTGGAGGGATAGTTAACTCTTTTGTTTCTAAATTAGCACATGGAACTGCATTAGTTTTATATATAATAGTAGCATTACTATTACCAATGATTTGTACTAGCAATTCTTTTGACTTTTGAATTCTATCAATTGAATTTAAAAACATTTTTTCTAATTTTCCTCATCTTCTTTGTTACGTTTAAATGTTTTATTGTTATTAGAATAAGCATCTCGTAAAAATTCATAACCACATTCATTGGCTGCAATAGTTGTAATTTCATTTCGCAAAGAGTCTGGGAAACGATTAATAAGCCCAATTTCGAAAGCAAATTTTGTTTCGCCAAAATTTGCAAATGCTTGAGCTAGAGCTTCAGTCCTTCGAATTGAAAAAGTAGCCAGTAACTTTCCTTCTTCAATTGCTTTTCTAAGAGTAGTTGCTAGTTTAACAATTCTTTCAGCAACCGTAATTATAATTCCTGTTTTTTTAGCAATTATTCTGGTTTCAACTTCGGGTGAAGGATAATATGAACGCCATACATATTTGAATCTATCCATAAATGCGTTATTAAGAGTATTTGTTCCTTGATAAAGTCCAGTTTCATCCCCAAACCCTACAGTATTAGCTGTTGCAAAAACTGCAAATCCTTTAGCCGGGTAGATATTTTCATTTTTTCTGGTGTTGCATAGAGGTTTTCCTTCCAAAACAGCTTGAAGATTTGCAAGTGCTTGAGGTGGAATCAAATCAACTTCGTCAAGTAAAAGAATTTTCCCACTTCTCATTGCAACAGTTAAAAATCCATCTATATATTCTGTAACCTGAATAAACGTTCCATCTTGATTTCTATAAGATTTTAGAACAGTATCCCCAAGAAAGTCTTCTTTAGTATAATCACCATCACCGTTTAAACGAATATATGGGATAGAATTTTTATTTAGATAATATTCAATAGTAGATGTTTTACCTGAACCTGGAACACCCCATGAAAATAAATTCATAGAATTAGCAACACAAAAGGAAATTAATCGAAGATATTCTTTATTGGGTTCGAAATAATCGGGTTCTATACCTAAGTTCTTAAGAATAGGAATTGACTCTATTATTTCTAGATCCGCTAATGTAAACTTATCTTTCTTAATTTTTTCTTCGATTTCTTTAACCTGTTTCTTAAAATCTTTACAAAATTTTTCAAGGATGTATTCATTTGTAACATTAGTAAAAACATTAGAATGGATAGTTATCTCTATTGAATCTTCAAATCCTTTTGATTTATTTACTTTGGGGGTTATTTCCATAAAAAATGTCTTTTTATAGAGATCACAATTAGAAATATTTTTCCTCCAATCACCTTGCAAAACTTCACAATTTTCAGAACCATAAAACATTTGAATTAAATCGTCTTTGGTATATACCACAGAATTTTTTTGAGGAACTGCTTTATATGTATCCTCTAAAATCCTTAGTGCTAATATTCCAAAAGATAAAGATAAATCAATTTCTTTTTCTGTTCTAATTTCTTCAATTTCATTGGGTGGCATAAACTAACTTCCTTTCTTTTTGTGATTTGATATAAAACATTTAATTTACTATTCTTTATCAGACAGATTATCTTCCAATTCCTTACTTTATAACTAAAACCTAAATTTTCTATTTGCTTTCTTATATCATTTGTTCTTTTGATTATTTTTGGAGTATGCATCTCATCTTCATCAGACATTTCTTTAGGTATCCAAATGTTCTCCATTAATTCGATTAAACGGAGATACTGTTTTGTTCAAATAAATTTTTAAGAACATTTTTTGGTCTTTTGTATAAGTATCGACTGTATATTCTACTTCATTTTTTGGATTGAAAACAAAATCATGATATTCATCATTGTGTCCATAAGAAATAAAATCTTCTGAATTAATTTCTTGTATTGTGAAGTATAAATATAAATATAAAAAAATTTAGAAAAATATAACCATAATAAAAATAAACTATTAATAAAAAAGCAAGATTTTTTATACTATTTTATAGTTCAAGTAAATTTTAATTTAATTTCGGCAATATCATCTCCTACTCTATTTTTAGCACCCACTATAGTATCATTTAAAAAGTGTATAAAGACATCTTTTCTCCTTTTATAAATTTAATAAATAAATATGAATTATCCAAAAAATTTTAAAAATTTTTATAAGTTTTATTCCTTTTTTTCCAGATTTCTATTTCTTTTTTAATTCCTTCCCAAGTATACTTATTATCTGGTGGATTTTTTCCATTATCTTGAAAAAGGAAATAATTACAATATAATTGTGCCCAAGGATGTAAATCACCGTTTGGCCTTCTTTTATCTCTATTTTTTATAGATAATATTTCTAATTCAGGACTTAATTTTCCTTCTTTTATTTTGTCCATGAAATCATTACTTGATAATATATTTGCTCTTTTGATTGCATTTTTAAATATTAAAGCATCTAACGGAGAAACTAATTGTCCTTCTGGACATAGAATCCATTGACGCAATTCTGTAGAAATAAATGCCACAGTAGTTTTGTAGTGATGATATGGTAAAGGATAATAAGTCATTTTTTTACCAAGAGGAATAACATGGGAACCGAAAGCGTGTAATTTAATGGGGTCTTTCCCTTTCCTTATTAATATATGCTTTGTCCACATTCCTTCTTTATATGTTTGTGGAACTTCATTTTCTTCCCACAATGCTTCTCCATCTAAATGATCTACTACTGGTAATGCTACTAAATCATAATTGTTTCCGTTATCTGATCTTTCTATAACAAAGTCTAAATTTTCTTTTAGTAATTTTCCTGGATATTCATCGCTATCTACTATTAGACACCAATCTCCTTCATTTAATAGATTTAAATGTGCCATATACGCATCATGATAATTATCATTCCAAGGTCTATCTATTATTTGAAGTTTGTCATTTTTAGGAAATTCTTTGTAATTTTTTTCTTTATATTCCCCGTCTACTATGATTATTCTATCAAAAAAATTCCAAGAATCTCTAATGATACTCAATGTATGCTGTTCAGCATTGCTGGTTATCATTGATAAAGTTTTCAGCATTTTAATTTTTTCTCCTATAAAAATAATCACCAAACCAAGTTCCAACCGTTTCTGGACTTTCCGGATTTTCTGGATCTGATCCTGCTGGAATATCTGCTAATAATTTGAAATTATTTTCTTTTAAAAATAAATCTATTTCTGGAAATAAAGATTGATCTATATACTGTGCTTTTTTCTCTATTTCTGCAATTATATATTTTACATCTTTTAAATATGTTCCTAATCCTATTAAAGCTTTTAAAAGAGCTCCTTGTATATCTGCACAAATCATATCTACTTTTTCTATTTTATTTGACTTTAACCAAGAATCTAATCTAATAGCATTTACAAATATTTCCTTTTGTTTCCAGTATTCATATGGATATTCCCCAGTAACTTTAAAAGCTGAACTTGCTCCTATATTTCCATTTGTAACTGGGTAGAACTTTATTTTTTCATTTTTATCCCAGACAGCACATTTTACTAATGTTATGTCTTTATGCTCTTTTATATTTTCTTCACATAACTTTAGAGAATCTGGATTGCATTCAAATGAAATAATTTTTACTGGGTTGTAGTATTCTTTCATTAGAATTGCATCTTGTAAATCTCTACTTCCTAATTCTAATATGACTTTTATATCATCTTTATTTGTTATGTATTTAGTAAATCTTTCATCTGTATATACTGACATAATAATTATTTCCTCCTTAACCAGAATGATGGTACAATATAAAAAGGATTTTCTTCATAATCTAATCCATATCTTACATTTAGATTGATTATGAAATCTTTTGCTTCAATAGGTGCTATATGTTCAAATGCTTCATCTTCAGTCCCACAATATTCTTCTAATACTAAAACTTTATCACATAACTTTAGAGAATCTTCATGAATAGGTAAAGGATCTTTTATGTGTTCTAAAACTTGCATTGATAAAACAGCATCATATTTTTTAGGAATGTCTTTCAATGTTTGTTTGTTAAAAGAATAAATGTTTGTTTTTATATCAAAAGTTTTAGATATGTTTTGCATTAGTGTATATCCTGAATGTTCAAAATCTATCATATCTACTTCATAATTGTTTAGGAGTAAAAATAACGAAGTAGTTCCAGCTCCAAATCCCATTTCTAAAACTGTTTTAACATTATACTTTTTTAGATAGTAATCAATTATCTTTGCCTTTTTGAAAGTTTCCCATTGATCTCCTATTAGAGCTTTAACATAGTTTTTTTCATGATAATACTTTTCTGTATTATTTTTATCAAAGGAAATATCTTCTTTATCATTTTCAAACATTGAATATAACTTTTTAGTATCTTGAACATTAACAAATTCATTAGTGTAAGGATTTAGTTCTTTTTTAGTTATGTCTTCAATTTTCATAATTGTTTTTCTTTATTTCATTATCTCTAATAGAAAGTATGGGATTTTTTATCGGCCAGTATATATCATAATTTTCATCATATCTAATAGTAAACTGGGAATCTCTATCATAATATTCTGTTTGTTTATAACTAAAAATTGCCATATCGCTTAGTATCAAATGACCATTTGCTGATCCAGGGGGAATTAGAATTTGTGTTCTGTTTATATCTGTTAATGTAAAAGAAGCATGTTGCTTTGTTTTGGGATCTAAAACTACCAGATATATTCTCCCATATAAACAAGAAACTAATTTCCAAGTTTTGTAATCACCATGCAATCCTCTCAGTACATTTTTATAGGAAACAGAAATATCATCTTGTACAAAATCTAAATCTAAATTTAGTTTTTCTTTAAAAAAATTCTTATTATATGTTTCTACAAATTCTCCTCTAAAGTCTTCATATACTTCTGGTTTTAGAATTGTTAAATTTTTTATATCATTAACATTTATTTCTCGTATTTTCATTGAAATTTTTCCTATTTTTATCAAAATATATTTGGATTTATCATTTTTTCTTATTAAATTATATATGTTAGAAAAATAAATAATTGATTTTCAAAATTTTAAAAAAGGGTTACTAAAAATGAAGACAAAAAAAGAATTTAGAATGTGGCGAACCCCAAGAAATTCTTTCGAAGGTAAATCTATGGATCCCAACAAAGTAGTTTATTGTGACGGAATAGCTTTTAATTTTGACCCCATTCCTGATAAATTAGTATGGGATCCTTGTAAAAGCAACTTTTATAAAGGGTTTGATATTCCCACCAAAGGTAAAGTCAATCTTTCAGATGAACCCCCTTCTGAATGGTTTACCTTTACAAAAGCACAATTAAACTTACTAAAGGATAATGGTATTCTTTAAGTTTAATCTAAAATTTCAATTTCTTAATTTATATAAGCCATTTAAATTATTTAAATGGCTTTTCTATTTTTATACATTTTCCTACATTCTCTTAATAGAAAATCAATCATTTCTTCCAATGAATATCTGGCTTTCCATCCTGTTTGTTTTTCAAATTTTTCTGTATTTGGAATTTGTAAAGTTACATCAATAGGTCTTAATAAAGTGGGGTCTAATCGACAAGGTATTTCACGATATGCTTTGTTTTTTAACATTTCTAAAAAATCTGACACTTTCACAATTATTTGCCCACCTATATTATAAACTTCACCCGCTTTACATTTTTCCATTGCTATCCAATAGGCTTCCATAGCATCTCTAACATCTATCATACATCTTACGGATTCCAAATTTCCATGTAATAATTCCTTCTGCTCTTCATTTTCCACTTTAATTATTTGATAAGTAAATGCTGACGAAAACAAATCTCTTCTTCGAGGATTTGTATATGTAAACATTCTTGTAATTACTATATCCATATTATATGCTTTATAATAAGAATAAGCTAAAGCATCTTGAGTTAATTTAGAAACTGCATATGGAGAAACTGGTTTAGTTGAGCAATTTTCTGTTATAGGAACATCTTCAGGTCTAATATTTCCATATACTTCAGATGTACTACACATTAAAATTCTTGGATTTATTTCTAAAAGATGAACTGCTTCAAATAGATTTGCTGTTAACGTTACATTATTATTAATAACTGCTAAAGGAGTTTGAAAGGCTGTTCTAACATTTGCATAAGAAGCTAAATGAAAAATAACATCTGGTTTAGCTGTTTGTAATGTTCGTATTAATGAACTAAAATCTGTTAAATCACATTCGAAAAGTTTTATCTTGTCTAAATGTTTCTCGATATTTCTTAAGTTTGTTTCGTTTGTATGCCACCTGGTCATTCCTTGAATTTCTACATTTGGATGATTTTCTATAATATGATCTACCAGATAACTACCAGCTGAACCTCCTATTCCTGTTATCATTATTTTCATTTAGATGTTTCCTTTTCTCTTATTTCTCTTATACATTCTCCTATTTCGTAAATATCCATATCTGTATGATATACTAATGCGTCTCTGAGATTTCTTGTTCCATTTTCAATATCTCTTACACATCTTTCAACATCTTCACAATGGGTTTTTCCATATATATGACATGATAATACTATACAGTTCATTTTTTTCATAATTTTTCCTTAAATTAATTTGGATATTTACTAAAAATTTTATTTTTCGAGGTAGAAGACATGAAATACAAACACCTATCGATATAGCAATTTACGGGTTTGAAGATGAATATTTTAAAATATCTTGTATTTTTAAAGGTACCCAAATAATTCAAAGAGGAATATATAGAGGAAAAACAGTAAATTTAATCAATATATTGAAGATACAAAAATAATTCTATACATTCTAATTAAAAATACTTTTTCTCAAAAAACATCTAATTATTAGATGTTTTTTATTTCTCCTTTTTCCTTTTTTCATATTTTTCAATTTCAAATCCTGTACAAGATGATTTAGATTTTTCATATCCTTGTTTTATCGGACAATCTAAAGTATTAAATTTAGAACATTCCCAACAATCTATTTTTTCAAATTCTAATGTTACTTTCTTTCCTTTTATTTCTAACACTTTGTATTTCAAAATAGAAGGAATAGAAGATAAAGTGTTTTTAACTAAAGTATTAAACAAATTCTCCAAATTTGTATTCCATCTTCCAAATCCTCTTTTTCCTCTATATGCCGTTTCCCATATATATAAAGGAAAAGTGGCTAAAGGTGATTCCATATGTTCATCAATGAAATTTTCGTAAAACTTTATCCTTATATCTGCGTATTCTTTATTTATTAAATTTGACTTTATATTTCGATACCTAAACCATTCGCCTATTGCTTTTATAGCGTTTTCTATGTTTTGTTTATCATGAAATGTCTTTTCAATTTCTAAACATTTTTTATGCTGAAAATTCAAATCATCTTCTTTTATTTTTAGAATATGTTTGTTAAAAGTAACATCTTCATATATACAAATATCACCTTTCTTTTCTATTGGCCATTCATCTACATATCTTTCCCACAATGCAGTATTTGTTTCCAAATCTTTCCCTATAACAGCATTTCTCCAATAACCACTTTCTTCATTTTTTAGATTATCATCTTTATATATCAATTTATTTTTATATGTATTTTCATATATATTTATATATGTTTTCTTTTGTTTGTAATTATGAAAATGACCTATTCCCGAAATTGCGTTATAAAAATACTGTTCATGTGAGAAATTAGAAGGAAAATACCAGTTTAAATCTTTGTATTTTTCATAGAATTTACTTTCAAAGAAATCTCCAGTTTTTAAAAATTCCCTATTTTTAACCATGTCTTTGTAATGTTTTATCTTCATGAAATTAAAAGCGGTGCCTAATAAAACTGTAGGATGTTCCCAGTAAATTCTATTATAAAAATTGAACCCATCATATTTTTCTTTTACTGTTTTTTCAATTATTTTTTTAAGATTATCTTTATTTAGAAGCCAGTGATCTTGATAGGTCATAAGTAAATAATCATCATCATTCCTATTTTCCATTATGTTTAGATAATTTTCAATAGAATCTAAATGTAAATTAAAAGTTCCTGTTCTTCCTGTTATAAATTTGGGGGAATAATCTAAACTTTTTATTCTATATATGGTGGAAATGGTTTCATTTAGAAATTCATTATTTTTCAAAGAAGAATTAGCACAGTATAGATATATATCATTCTTTGGGAATAGTTTTCTAAATAACTGTAGAGTAATTCTAGTAGTTTCCAAAGCATCATTTATTGCTATTAAAATGTCGATTTTTTTCATAATTTTTTAGTATGATTTACATTTCAAAGATATATCATCATTTAAATCTATTCCTATCATATCATTTGCTGTCCAGATACTTTCTTCCTTTTGTAAAAGTTCATCATCATAATCTAATTTTTTACCTGTTTCATTTTCATATAACCAAATATAATGTTTCTTTTGTTTATACAAATGAAAATGCCCAACACCTAATAATGCGTTATAAAAATACTGATCATATGATTCTTTAGATGGATGATAAAGGTTTACATTTTCAAAGATTTTTTTAAAAACTACTTCTATAAAATTTTCTTTAAATTTAGAGTAATTTTGCAAAATATTAATTAAATATTTAGCTTTCAAAAGATGAAAAGAATGATGATATACTCTTTCATTGTTTTTATCTATACCTGTATATAAACACATTCCTTCATACTTTATTCGATTGACTGTTCGAATTATTTCATATAACATGTTAGGTCTTAAAACCCAGTGATCTTGAAAAGTACAAATAACAAACTTTTCAGGGTTATATTCATACTTAGTTAAATAATTTTCTAAAGTTTCGAAATATGTTTCATGTGCTCCTTGTCTTCCTGTTAAAAGTTCTTTTGAGAAATCTATGTTTATATTCCCATAACTTCTAAATTTATCTATCTTTGGATCATTTTTTAAAGTCGGATCAGAAATAAATAGATAGACGGTATTATCGTTGAATTTGTCATTATTTCTTAGAAGCTGTAAACATATGTCAGTCGTTTCTAAAAAATTATGGGTTCTAATAATTATGTCAAGTTTGTCTTTTAGCATAATTATCTCTCCATTCAAATATTTGTAAAAAAATACTTAAGTTTATCTTTGTCGTAATCAAATATTTCTGTGTAAGGATCTGCTCCTCTTTTAAATAAAAATTTTACTATATTAAATTTTTCATTGTAAAAAGCAATATAAAGGGGAGTTCTTTTTCTTGTATCTTGTATACTGATATTTGCTCCATTTTCAAGAAGATAATAAACAACTTTAAGATTTCCCTTATAAGCTGCTACATGTAATGGAGTCCAATCATCCTCAATTGGTTTATCTAAATCAATTTTTAACTTTTCAATTAAAAGTTTTGTAATTTCTAAATCTCTGAGTTCATCTGATTTAATATATTTTAACAGCAATTCTTCTTTAGTTATTCTTTTTTCTGTGATTTCATTATAAAGAATTTGTAACCTTGGATCTACTTCTTCAATAGATAATTGTAAATTTGGAATCCTAAATTTCATCTATAATTTCTCCCTTGTTTTAGTTACATACCAGATTCCCCAAATTTCTTTACTTGTATCATATACATTACTCACTTCTGGAAACAAACTACAAACAGCTCTAATTACTCCATAATGTTTTCCTTCAAATCCATCTATTTCACATTTTTCTAAAACTAAATTAGCGTTACAGTAAATAACATGTTGTTCAAAGTCATGCCCACAAAATAATCCATTCATTTTTAATTTGGGAAAATAATTGATTAGATCATCAAGAATATATGAATATCTATGATCTGCATCTATAAAGATAATATCTGCATAATTATCTGGTATTTCTTCCGCTATTTTATGCGTAGTTCCAATTTTTATTTCTACGAAATTTTCATATTCGGTTTCTTTTATATTTTCTTTAAAACACTCTAAAACTGTTTGTTTTTCATTTGTGTACGGAACATCTATACTACCTTCAAATGTATCTATACAAATTAATTTGCCATTATTTTCCTTTATAACAGGTAACATAGCTAAAGCAGATCCTCCAGTATATGTTCCTAATTCAATAACCTTCATATTTGGTTTGGAAAATGTGTGTACTAAAGTTTGTAAAAATGCTTGTTCATTTTCATTTATAGCAAGCATTCCTGGGATAATGTTATGGATCATTTTAACTTTTCCCTAAAATTCTCATTACATTCTTTACATTTTTATAATTTCATCCATCTTAGTTATATTACCTTCTAATCCTGTCATTCTAGTATATAAATCTATAAGCTTTATAAGTATTCCTTGTTGTTCTTTGAAGAGATAAATTATCATTTGACCTCCTTTACTACATCACATATAAAGTCAATGTCTTCTAATGTTAATTCTGGATAATTTGGTAAGAAAAATCCTCTTTCAAATAATTTATCAGAAATATGATGCTTAAATTCTTCTCTATTATTGTGTAAATATAATTTCCAAAATGGGTGTCTTCCTAAATTTGCTGCCGTATAAATTCTTGTTTCAATTGAATTTTTTGTTAATACTTCTACTATTCTCTTTCTATGTTTAGTATCTAAAGCAATACAAGCAAAATGAATACTTGACGGATTTGTTCCAGTTGTTACTTGAAATTCAAATCTTGGATCATCTTGTAAATTTTCAATATATCGTAAATGATTTTTAGTTCTTCTTCTGGTAGTATATTCAGCTTTTTCTAATTGATGAATTCCTAAAAATGCTTGTAAATCTGTTCCTCTTAGGTTGAAGCCTGGGATATAAAAAATGAATGGGTTATAAAAAGTATCAAATTGACTTCTCTTTTTAAAAATTTCATGTACTTCATTAGGTAAATCTTTTCCCCACCCATGTGCTCTTAACATAATTAAAATGTAATATATTTGTTCATCATCAGTATTTATCATTCCTCCTTCAATGGTGGACATTTGATGTCCAAAATAAAAGGAAAAAGTGGACATATCTCCTAATGTTCCTACCATTTGACCATCCGTGTATGAAGCCCCTAAAGCAGCACATGCATCTTCGATTAAGATAAAATTGTAATGTTCTTTTAATTCTAATATTTTTTCTCGTTTATGTGGAACCCCTAAAACATGATCAAATATTACAATTCCTATTTCTTTTGTTTCTAAAATTTCTTCTAAATTGTCTAAATCTATTCCATAAGTATCTTTATCTGCCCCCACCATTATCGGATTTAGACCAAATTGAATACAAGGAGCAATTTCTGTGGGCCATCCTGTAGCAGGAACTATTACATTTTTACTTTTATTTTTATTCATTATCATAGCAGCATATATAGCTAATAAAAGAGCAGATGAACCAGAATTACAAAATACTGAATATTTGGTACCTATATATTCCGCCCATCGTTTTTCAAATTCTTTAACCACTTTACCTTGGGTTAATCTTGGTTCTTGTTTTAGCCATTCAATTAAATCATCTATGTCTTGTTTGTTAATTGTTTCTTTTGCTAATGGATATTTGAATTGCATTATTCTCCCTTTTTTAAACTTTAATCAATTAATCAATCAGTTATTTCGTTATCCTTCTCTTTAATTTTCTCCCCAAGTATCATAGACTTCTATTTCAAATTCTATATCGGGATATTCATCATCTTTATACAAATCTCTTTTTCTTAAAATTATTCCCCAATAAAATTCATCTTTTCTTTTTTCTCTTTCTTGTTTTTCTAATTCCAGGATGTCTTCTAAAGTATTTACCTCTATAACATAATTTTTTCTACAATCTTCACTTACATAATTTTTTAACATTTTCATTTTCTATTTCCTCTTTTAAATTTTCACAATCTATGCCTCTAACTACATAACATTTATTTAATTGTTGTAACGTTCTTTTAATTTGTTCCCATTTTCATTAGAAATAGTTTTACACAGAAATTTCCATTCTTTTGTTCTTTTACTTTGTTTCTAATTTCTAATAGATTATCGATAAATTCATCTGAAATTAAATCAGCTATTTTGTCTGTTATATAAACATAATCATTTTTCATACTTCTCCTTTTATCTTAGTAAATTCCTTATACCATTTAATTGATTTTTCTATTCCTTCTTCTAATGATGTTTCTAATAAATATCCCAATGAAAAAGCCTTTTCCATATTCATCAATCTTTTAGCATCTCCATTTGGTTTAGATTTATCATATATGATTTCTATGTTTGAATCTATATTTTTAATGATAGTTTTTACAAGTTCGTCTATTGTAATCGGAATTCCTGAGCCCATATTTAGAGCTCCTTTAATTTCATTTTCTACTGCAAATATCATCCCTCTTGCTACATCTTTTGCATATATGAAATCACGAATTGGTGTTCCATCTCCCCAAACATTAATAGCATTATGTTTTCGATTAAAACATTTAAAAATTAATGAAGAAATTACAGTAGATGAAAGTTTGTTATCGAAACAATCATATGGTCCGTAAACATTAGAAGGACGAATTATCGAATATCTATCAAACCCAAATTGCTGTTTGTATGCTTCTAATTCTAATTCCCCCATTCTTTTAGCCCACCCACCAAACCAATCTTTTTCTGATGGAAATCCCTTCCAAACATCTTTTTCGTTAAAAATTTCCGCCGGAGGATATACTCCTATTGTACTTGTAAATACATACCATTCTACTTTTTCATAGATTAAATCTAACAAATTTGAATTTACTTTGATTACCGAGGAAAAGAAATCCACAGGATAATTTTTAACTGTATATGGAGATCCTTTCTTACCTGTTAGATTAAAAACTATCTGAAAGTCATTTTTACAAAGTTTTTTAAATTGTTTTGGGTATTTATCTAAAGTTAGTTTGTCAAAATATCGACATTGGGTAAATATATCTTTAATTTCGTTTTTTGGTCTTCTTCCTACAATCGTTATGTTACTACAATTTTTTTCTAAAAGCAATAAGATAAGTTGTCTTCCTATCATCCCATAACCACCCACAACTAATATATTTTTTCCTTTAAGGTTCATTTTTCAAATACTTCCTCTAAAATTTCAAGATTGTAATTTTTCAAATCAATTTCATTATAGCATTTATCTAAACTACCCAGTCCATTTCTTGCATCTTTCCACATCTTAGTTTGCCTGGCCGATATACTTAAATTCCAAGAGGTTATTTCTAAATTTTCTAAAAGAAAATCATCTAAAAATTTGGTAAATTTATCAGAAAAAATTGGAATAAGTCTTTTACTAAAAGAATAGGTATCTTTATTTATCTGATAATCCTTGGATTCAAATTTCTTAATATCATTGTAAATTTCTGGTATACAAGGGCCAAAACACCAGGCTTCAAATTTTTCAAGAAATAGAAATTCCTTTTTATGTGTTATCATCCAATAAATTTGTAGATAGTAAAGTAATATTTGTAGTTTCTTATTTGTTATATCTGGTTCTTTATGATCGAAAGAATAATGAAGAATATAATCGGCTATACATCTTACATTTGTTAACTGACTCATTTTTTTTCCTCTCTATACTATATCAGGCATTGCTGGATTTTTATAAGTTTCATCAGGTGGAATTATCATATTTTCTAAAAATTCATCTCTTGGTAAATATGGGTACATATCTTCGATTGGTGTATTCCATCCAAATATTCTTGGTTCATAAGAATGATATTCATGACAATTTACATCACAAATTACTGGTTCATTTTTTCCAAATCCATTAAGAACCATTTCAATTTTTCCACTTAAATTGTTTTTATCTCCTTGGCTTATCGATATGAAATTTATATCATATGCTTCTACTACTTTTCTAAAATCTGGTGGTTTATATCCTACTGGTCCACATGCTTCACATCTTCCATTGAAATTTGTCTTTTGAAATGCTTTGGTTATTCCATATATATGATTATTCATAATAAAGACTTTTACTCCAATTCCATAATTTTTCAAGGTTTGTAGTTCTTGTATATTCATATTAAATCCACCATCACCTATTACACATATAATGGTTTGAGTTTTTTTATTGGAAGCAAACCAAGCTCCTATTGATGCTGCAAAGGAAAATCCCATAGGTGAATTCCCATGATTTGAAAAGAATAATTGACCTTTCTTAGTTTCGAAAGCATGACTCATAACTACTGCGTTTCCACCACAATCTACAATGATAATATCATTTGGGGTAGCAAAATTAGATAATGTTCTTGCAAAAGCATAAGGATGAACCAGATATTCTTTACCTTTGGTATCATACATTTCTTCTTTAAAAGGATCATACTTGATTTTCCATTCCTTTACCTTGTCTGTCCACTTAGAGAAATTTAATTTCTTAACTTTAGCTTTGATTTCTGATTTCTGAAGATATTCTTTAAAAACATGTAGAAATATTTGGGCTGAACAAGTTAATGTTTCATTGAAAAATACATCATGATTACCTGGTATCAGAATAGCTCCATCTATATCAACTACATACTTTTTAGCAGTTCGCATGAATTTTTCTGGAACTCCACCTGTAATTCTTCCTGAAATTCTGGAACCAATACTTAAAAGTAAATCACTGTTTTGTATACCAAAATTTCTACCAGCTCCCCCATATGTACCTATTCGTCCTCCGTAATATTTATAATCAGAAGAAACAAAGTCAATAGCATTCCAAGTAGGAAATACCGGTATTTTTAGAATTTCACAAACATCGTAAAAATCTTGCATTGAATTTTTACATCCTAATTTTATTCCTCCTCCAGCAATAATACAGGGTCTTTTAGCTTTAAAAAGGTCTATTAGATATTTGTTAAAAAATTCATGTAAATCCGATTCTGATATCATACTGTTTTCTATGTACTTTAATGATGCTGCATCATCTTTGAAAAATCCTTTAAGATCTTTAGGATCTCCTATATCTGCTTTCTGAATATTTAGGGGGATATCTAAATGTACAGGACCAGGTCTTCCAGTCATCATAATTTCATATGCTTTTTCTAATTGAAATCTAATTGATTCTGGCTCAGTAATCATGTAAGAATATTTGGTAACTGGGGCTGTAACACTAACTATGTCTGATTCTTGAAATCCGTTTTGTCTGATAGAAGCATTTTTTCTAAGAAATTTAGAATGAATTTGCCCAGTTATAAACATACAAGGAATAGATTCATAGAAGCAATTTCCCATAGGTGTTACTAAATTCATACCACCAGGGCCACTTGTTGCAATTGCTACACCAAAATTTTTAGAAACTCTAGAATATGCTTCAGCAGCGAATCCACCAGCTTGTTCGTGCATTGTGCATACATATTCAATATTTTTATTTCTGGTAAAGGCATCAATTAAATCTCCATTTGCTGCTCCATATACTACAAAAACTTTATCTATTCCTTTTTTTTGTAAAAAATTAATAACATAATCGGCTACTTTCATTTAGATCTCCCCTTTAATTTTCTAATTCTTTATAGAAAATTTTTCCTTCATTTTTTTTACTTTCTTTCCAAATTATTTTCATGTATTTTTCCCAAGCACTAAATACTGGGCCTTTATAATCATTTCTATCATTATTAGTCATTTCTTCATAACATCCGTTTATAGATATACCATCTTTACCGCTTTCTCTTCCGTAAAAACTTATAAATTCTACCTCAGAAAGAATAACAAGTTCTTCTACTTTTCTAATTTTTTCCTTTTCGCTTTTAGATAACATATTTAGAATTTCTTCATGTTTATCTTTAGTTAACAAAATCACAAAAGAACTGGAACTTGAATTTGTTATAAATGATGTTCTAATTTTCATACCTATTCTTCCTTTCTTTATCTTCTTTATGAAGAAATAATTGCCAATCTTTGTATTCTTCTGATTTCTTAAGAATTTCTGATAATTCTTTTCCAGCTTCTTCTGAATCGGTATAGAAAGTTTTGCTAAGAAATTTTGTTATGTATGGTGTTCTTATCTTTAGAGAACCCATTTCTAAATCATTTTCTTTTTCTTCTTTGAACCCATGAATTACATATTTAGTAGGAGATTTATAACCAATATCTTCAAAATGTTTTTTCCATTTCTCATGATTTTCTAAATCTCGATTAAAATCATTTTCAATTTTTTTATAAAGTTTCTTTTGTATATGACCTTTCAGGGGATGGTATCCAATAACAGCTGAACTTTTTATTTTTTCATTGTATCTGGTTAAAAATATTTCATAGTAATCATCTTCAGTATCTTCTATACCTATTAATTTAACAAGAAGTTCATCTTGACCATCATAGTAAACAATAGTATCTTTATACTTTTCTAAATCTGCTTTCATACTTTGCCAAGTATCAGATTCTTCTGTTAATTTTTTATCTTCGTCTGCCATCATTTTTTGATAATTCTCCTTTTTTATAATCCGTTTATTTGCCTATATGAACACTTAGATGTTTTTTCTTTCTTTTCAAGTGATTTTAGATAATCTTCAAATGTTAGAATGGGTTTAAATTTTAAAATTATAGTGTCTTCTATATCTGTAAATGTTGTATTCTCTACATAACAATTTTCATCATTGGGCCATTCTACTTTATAACTGTGATTGCTTGTTAATTTCATATTTTTTAATTCTTCTAATTCTTCATCTTTAATCTGATATGAATATTCTTCACCTGGAAAACTTCTATCTTTAACATCTTGTACATATTTTTCAATTGCCATTTGTGCTAAAACTAAAAGTCCATCATTTCGCTCTTTTCTACCATTTTCTCGAATATCTACTAAATCTGTAATATGATTAGAAAATTGCTCTAAAACTTCCGGAATGTAACATTTAGCAAACCAAGGTCTAAATTTTTGATAGAATCCCATTAAGTCATGCATAATGACTAATTGACCATCTACCCCCCACCCAGCACCAATTCCATAAATAGGAATTTGTAAATTTGTGGAAACTACAAGACTTGATATACCCGGCATTGCTTCCAGTAAAATTGAAAAACATCCAGCACTTTCTAATTCTTTTGCGTCTTCGATAATTTCTGATAAATTTTCTGGTGTTTTTCCTTGTACCCGATATCCACCAAATGAAGCTGCACTTTGGGGGGTTAATCCTAAGTGCCCCATTACAAGTATTCCCGCATCATGAATTGCTTTAACTCTTGATGTTACTCTTAAACCTCCTTCTAATTTGACAGCATCACAATCTGCTTCTTTTATAAATCTTAAAGCATTCCTAACTGCTTCTTCATCACTTACTTCATATGAACCTTGTGACATATCTCCGATTAAAAATGTATCTGGTGCTCCTCTTCTTGCTGCTTTAGCTAATACTATCATTTCATCCATGGTTACCGGATTTGTAGTTTTATAGCCTAATTGAACCATCCCTCCAGAATCTCCTACAAGTATCATATCTATTCCAGCTTGTTCTGCGGCATAAGCAAATGGAAGATCATATGATGTAATCCAAGATACAGGCTTATTTTCTATTTTCATCTTTTGTAAATCCAAAAGATTAATTTTTCTATTTCGTTTTGGCATTTTTAATTTATCCTATCTTTTAAAGATTTTAAATGTTTATGATAGCATAGAATTATGGAAGATGTTTTTTTCTTGTGTAACCATATTCTCTTCAATCATCCAATTTTCATCTTCCTTTATTTCATTTTTGTAATAGATACAAATTTCTTTTATTGTCTGTCTTAAGCAATTTTTAAGATTGTTCATTTTTGTTTACCTTCTTTTCTGTTTTAAATCCGTAATACAATTTAGCACATTTTTCATATGTGGATAATGAATCTCCTATTTCTGGAAAATATACTTTCATCATTTTTTCTTTGGTAATTTCATAATCACAATAATCACATTCTGTTCCTTTAACAGTAGGAACAAATTTTAAATTGATATTTTTTCTCCTTTTATTCTATTTCAACAAAGTTAAAATCATATTCTTTAAGAAAGTTTTTTAGTGTAATGTTTAACATTCTTAAACTATTATATGCTTTATAATGAGATTCATTTTCCCATGAATGTGAATATTTTCTAAATTCTATTTCATCTAGATAATCATTTCTAAACAAAAACTTTATTTCAGCAATATAAAATCGAAAGTTCATCTTCAAATGTAGGTACTTTGTAAATTTGTAAAAAATTCATATTTTCTAAAAATGTTAAACTGCATTGAACTTTATAGTATAAATCATAAGTATCTTTAGGAATAATTCTATATAAAGAATGAAACCTTAAAGTAAAATAATATTCATTACTTTTTTCACATTTATCTTTATCTTTTATATACAAAATTCCAAATAGTTTATTATTCAGTAAATTCTTTGAAATTCTTTTTAATTCTTTCATTTTTACTCCTTTCTAAGAATGTCTTCCTTTTTAATTAATGAAACATAATG
>Ga0172375_10004168_pt1 | contig 21550 bp, 47 predicted proteins | sample LakKiv1m_FD_114537 | JGI IMG/M metagenome (GOLD analysis project Ga0172375, IMG submission 114537) | Freshwater microbial communities from Kabuno Bay, South-Kivu, Congo - kab_092012_11.1m | ecosystem: Environmental > Aquatic > Freshwater > Lake | place: Democratic Republic of the Congo...
AACTTGAGGTAGAACTAGAAGAACTATAACCAAAAGAACTACTAGAACTTGTAGAACTACTTGTAGAACTGGAAGTAGAACTTGAGGTAGAACTAGAAGAACTGGAAGTAGAACTTGAAGATTCAAAACCCTCATCTCCTAGCCACCAACCAATAAAAGGCTCTCTATTTGATAACGGTGAACTAGTTTCTTTTAAATTTAATACTTTAGAAGCGGAAGAACGGGCTTTAACATTGAAAGATAAAGCCGAATTTAGTTTTGACCCCTGTTTTTCATTAAGCATCTATTACCCTTGAGTATAAATAATATGCGCAATAATGTTTGTGGTTGTAGTGGTTTGTGGTACGAAAACCAAAAATGGGTATGTATTGTTATATATTCTTGGCATACATCCAGTTAAAGCATCAATTGCATTTGTAAGTGGAAGGGCGTTACGCACTCCGATCTCTAATCTTGCTATTACTCTAAATAAAACAACTCCCATCTGTCCAGATGTTGCTGTGGCTCCTAGCGTAATAGAATCTACTTTTTGAACTCCTACATCGCCTGCTTGCAAATCAAAAATATAAAAACTTCCGGCTATAGAGCTATTAGGTGCAGCTCTTAATGATGTCCCAACCCTAGATCCAGTTCCCGCAGTATTGGTATATGTTATAGTTGGGGTGAAAGAAGATGCACCTAACGCAGAATATACTTCCAACGCAGCAAAAACACCATAACCCGTATTAGTTCCAGTGGCATCTCTAGCAGGTATTTGGGCAGAACCAGTAAATGTCTGTGCGGTTGTAAGTGTCGGCGCAATACCTCCATTATGCCATAATCTATCACACAATAACAGCATCCCATTGTTGGCAGCAGAACTGCGAGCCTGCAATCTAGCTAAATAGGTGTTTCCAGATACTGGATTTGTAAAAGGTATTTGGTTAGTATAAGATGTTAGTGCGTATCCAGCTAAACCATCACCTCCATTTGAAGTCATACCAGCAGCAACCCCCTGTGTTCCAGCTACTGTTACATCAACTGGAACAGTAAATGTATTGGCTCCAGTTTTTGTAATTACATATACCCCGTCAATAGTTGGCGTAGAATTGCTATTAATTATTGAAATTGTATCTCCGTTACTCCAAGGATGTCCTGTTACAGTTACGACAGTTGGATTGGCTAATGTGTTTGATACTATGGTCCATGTTTGAGGTCTATTACCAGAATTGCTACCTAATGTACTAACAGCAGGATAGCCACCTATAGGCATTAATGACATTGCCCTTCCCGCTACCAAAGTACCACTAACGGCCTTTACAATATCTATGGGCCTTCCCATTCCTGCAATTGCGTCATCTAGTGTTGTAATTGCCATATTAAATATTTATCCCTGTGACCAAATTACTTCACCTTGAATATTTGTAGTCGTTGTTGTATTGGGAACAAATACTAAAAACAAACAAGAGTTATCATATATTTTCGCAAATCCACCAGTTATAGAATCAATTGCACATGGAACAGCGGATGATAATTCTAATCTGGCTATAACCCTATATAAAACCACTCCAACTATTCCAGAAGTAACCGTAGCCCCCAATGTTAAAGCTGTGACAGTCCTTATGCCAACATCTCCAGCCGCTAAACCAAATGGATGGAAAGTACCTGCAATTGATGAAGCGGTCAAAGCTGTAAGTGTTGTGGCAGTAGCACCAGTATTACCGCTGCTATCGGTATAAGTAATAGTTGGCGTTGGAGTTCCTGCGCCTAAAGCAGAATATACTTCCAGTGCAGCAAAAACACCTACCCCTTCATTTGCCCCGTTTACATCCCTAGCAGGTATTTGCACAGCAGAAGGAGCAGTCTGAATAGTTGTTTTCGTAGGCATATATCCGCCATTATGCCATAGTCTATCGCACAACAATAAAGTACCAGCTTGCGCATGTGAAAAACCAACAAAACGACTTAAATAAGTATTGCCAGATGCTGGATTTGTAAATGGTATTTGTCCATCAAAAGAAGTCAACGCATAACCATTTATAGCTGAACCACCATTGGAAGTAGCTCCTGCACATCTACCTGCGTTCCCTGCCACTGTAACATTAACAGGAACAGTAAAAGTACTTGCCCCAGTTGATGTAATTGCATATTCAAGATCATCTAGCGATGGAGTTGAATTCGTCCCTTGAAAGCTCACCGTATCTCCATTAGCCCAAGGATGATTTCCTGTTACTGTTATTTGGGTTGGATTTGCCTGTGATATTGTAGTAATAGTCCAATTATTTGGTAAATTGCCAGTTGCATCACCCAATATTGATGGAGATGGAATTCCCGCCATAAGATTAACAGTATGCGGTCTTCCTGCAACCAATGTTCCAGTAACTGCTTTAAAAAATTCTCTTGGGTATTGAGCACCAGCCACAATTCCATCTAATGTTGTTATAGCCATATTTCCTCCTATTTAACTGTTATTCAATATTTTTAAATAAAAAACCTATATGATTATAACCCCTTTATGTATAATAAATACATGAACTATAAAGATAATCTAATACTTGTTAATTCCAAACAAATTTGTCCTGCTTGTAAATTAGAAAAAGAAGCTAAAAAACATTGTACTACCTGTCACTCATATGGATTTTTACCTATAGATATTTCAGGTCTATGGAACAACTCTAATGCCTTTTTAGTTTGCGGCGGCCCTTCATTAAATACTATAAATTACAATAGACTCTCAGAAAGAGGCGTCATATCACTAGGAATCAATAATGTCGCCGCCTATGTACCAGTTAATGCATGGGTATTTTCAGATCCTCAAGAGAAATTTCATCATGGATTATATATGGACCCTAAAATTATTACTTTCTCTCCAATACCTAAATTAGATAAACGTATTAGAATAAAGCGAGATAACGAATTTGTATGGGACAATCCAGTATATACATTCCCAAATACTTATGGATTTAATAGAAAAACAGAATTATATCCAGATAAATTCCTTACAGAAAATTATGCGATGTGGGGCTATGGAGGAAATCAAGAACCTAAACCTTTTATATGTTTGGCCACCATGTTATTAGGTATTAGATTATTATGCTATTTGGGCGTAAAAAGAATATATCTGCTAGGTGTAGATTTTAATAGAACAGAAACAAACCAATATGCCTTTAATCAAAACGCCAACCCCTCAAACTCAAGATATATACATGAAAACGAATTATTAAAAAGTATTTATCCATCATTACAAAATAATAATATAGAGATATTAAATTGTAATCCTGTATCTAAATGCAACGTTTTTGATTCTGTAGATTTTGAAGATGCATTAATAGATTGTAAAAATGGCATACAAGAACCATTAGATTTATCAGGTTGGTACGAAAAAGTAGATAAGCCAGAAAAAAAAGGATAAACATGAACATAATTAAAAACCTAAATAAACAAATAATTTTATGGAAAAAAGGATTAGAATTTGCACCATGGGAAAGATGGAGCGTTTATGTGGAAGATGATAGAGATCATTTTGTATCTGGTAATTATCATTTTTCTATCACTAAATTTTCAGCATGGTTGTGGGCAATTGTGAATATAGGTAATAAAAGAAATTGGAAATTAATACGCCAGAAACGTATTGCTATTGGTGTATATAGCAAATAATACTATTAATTATTTGCATATCTTTAATATTCTATTTCTTCTGCTTTGTCTCTTTCTTTATATGGCGCAGATACTATTTTGGTAATAATAACATTTGGAAATAACTTTAAAAACTTTTCATAATCTTCCATGCTATCAAAATGGAACTGATCCGGATACACATTACTATATGCACGGACCACATCTCTCCATTTTTCTAATATATCCGGATCGTTTTTTAGTTCTTCGGGCATTTTTTTATATTGATCAGGCATATTAAAATATTTCATCCAGCCTGTTTTTAAAGCACTGAATATTTCTGGTAATTTTCTAAATGGTATTGGGCACCTGTTATAATGCGTAGGGTTACTGACCAATGTGCGTTCCCACTCTCCTATCCAATCAGAATCTGTTAGTTTTGCATATAAATAATAATCATCCATAGTTTTAAATGGAAAATCTCTAGGATCGCGTGTTTTTTTTAAAAACCATCTAATACCCTTAACCCACGCGCCCATTATTTCAGAATCGTCACGATATTTATCTTCTAAATCTCCATATAATATTGGGTTTTCAAAAAGTGTTTGAAGTAAGGAATTACGTTTTGAAGTTTCATTAATAATTATATTATCCGGATTCCATTGATGATTACACTTAGTACACTTCAATATTGTAGGATTTGATGGATTTATAATGTAATGCTCTGGAGAATTACATATCGGACATTTATTTTCAGAAACATATTTTGCCATATTACTTATTAAATCAGCTATTTTGTATATTTTCATAACTCTACGTTCTCTACTTCTTCTCTTTCTTTATAAGTAGTGCTCGTAATTCCAAAATCTTCAGGAAATAATCTTACAAATTTTTCATAATCTTCTATAGACATAAAAGGAAAAATTGAAGGATCGTTTTTAATCAATCTACGTACTGTATTGTGCCATGCCTCCAATATGTCCGGACTGTCTTTTAATTCTTCAGGACAAGAATTATATTGATAAGGATTTATATTAATTAAATCCATCCACCCCGATTTATGCGTATCTTTAAACACAGGTAGATTTTTAAACTCTTTTGGACACTCTGCATATGAAGCTGGAAACTGCCTTAAATGACGTAACCATGATGCTTTAGCAATATCTGAAGCTATTTTGTATATCTTCATGTGAAATTAACTGATTCGTTTTAACATCTCTTTGGCATATAATACTATCATTTCACTTTTCATGGTCATAGGAATATATTTTTCAGCATGTTCTAAAGCATTGATTATATCCTGTAATTGAGCACTATTCAATGCACCCAATACCCTTTCTAAATCTTCATATGTATTCGCCATGTTTAATTGATCTTTTATGTTAATATCAGATTTGCGCATCATTTCCCATTTACTTTTGTTTATAGTTATTTTCATAAAGATACCCCTTTTATATCCTTTTATATTCTATAAACAAAAATAGATATCCTGTTACAAATCTAATACGGGGATAACGAAATAACGAAATAACGAAATAACAAAATTAAAACTTGCAGAAGTGTTTCCATTCACTACGCTTGCCAGTCAATCTTTTGGGTCTCTTTAATTGCTTCCAATCATCTTTTTCAATTATACGCTCTATACGATCATTATCATATTTATTCTTTAATACTACTGGCGCAAATAAAGGTACTGGTAAAATTACTTTATCACATATCTTCTTGTTTTCTTTCTTTTCTACATATTCTTCAGGCGTGAGAAGTACTTTAAATTTTATGGGCTTAATATCATCAACCTTATTGTCTAATTGCACAGATTGATTAAATTGATTGGTTATACTGATTGCTTTATTATTTTTATTGGTTATCACAATGTCTATCTTGCCAATCCTCTTTACTTCATTAGTATCACTCATCAATTTACATAACCGTATAAATGTATCATCGGCATTAACATTACTAGCCAATAATATACTTAAAAATAATAAATATTTCTTCATATTGATTATTATACATTTTTCTATTATAAATCAATTTTTTCTGTATAATACCAATATATTCAGGATGTCTGAATATAAATATAAGGAGATGTTTCTTATGCAAAATTTATTTATCCCGCCACCACACCTCAATCAATACTTCGAAACACATAAATTAAATTTTACACCGCTTAATATGCAACTAATCGATAACACAATCAACGCATTATATAACGCCACCTTTAACTCCTGTGTAATGCAAGATAAATATAAAACAGAACATTTAAATAACCTGCAATATTTTAAAGAATTCTGCACAATAAAATATTCTTCCGCTCGTCAAACCGGTCATACAACAGCTATTTTATATTTAATTAGAAGATATTTCTATAATGCGCTGTTTCTATCTCCTACCCACGAAATGTCACAAAAATTATGTACAACCCTTGTAAATTGGAATAATATCTTTTCCCAAAAACCAATATATAACCATACAATAGATTCAGTCAAAATTAAAAATGACTTCACCGATGAGAACGATATCTATATATTTAAATCATATAAAAATCTAAATATCAACTCTCTAAGAGGCACCATGTTTGAAGCAATTGTAGTTGATGGCACTTTCGGTTTAAATGATAAAATAATAAAAATGATCTATGAACAACTATCTGTAAATATGACGCACAATCATTTTAAATTCTTTTATTTTATAGAATAATTACTTAGGAAATACAGGAAATTACTAAATAAAATTGAATTAAATGATCGATGAAAATATATAAAATAACATCTGTACTTCCAAAAAATCTAAGTATTCAAACAGTTTTACAAGAAGTTAAAAATGGTAATACATTAGAAGATATAACAGCTAAATACCGCCTATATAGATCACAATTAGATGAATTTATTAGACAACAACTAACTATAGAAGAATTAAAACAACTATTGGCAAATACAGAAAATAACCGCATACAAAAAATCAGAAAATGGTATAAAAATTCACCCAAACCTATAAAAAAGTTTAAATATCGTTAAAATCACCGGCTCTAAAAGACTCTAAAAAAATAATTACAAAAAAAATAATTACGCTGTACAATATATATGAAAATAACTTTAAAGAAATAGCTAAAAATGAAGTAACTTAAAACGATATACTAAAATGGATTAAAGATAAATTTAATATTGATTTTCCTAAGAAATACCTGCACAATCTATAAATCTGCTTATTAAACTAACGAATATCAACAAATTATTGTCTTTATAGGTGTTTATAGGTGTTTTTTATATATTTTTAACAAATCTAGGGAACCCTCTATTATATAGATATTTTTATTGTAACCTTTATTGGCACCAGGGAACCTCTATATTTCTAAATTCATTTATTATATAATTAGGAACTATAGGAAGCCTTAGAATTATATTAGAATTTATATGTTTTTTAATGACTATAGGGAACCCTTGTTTTTTAGAATTATATTTTATTTTATATATATTTAGCACTCAGGGAACCCTTATATATTAATTTTATATATTTTTTTTTAGAGAACTAGGGAACCCTTATATATTAATTTTATATATTTTTTTTTAGAGAACTAGGGAACCCTCTAATTTATATAAAAAGAAATTTTAGAGACACTTGAATAAGCTTGTCCAACTAGTCTATGGGGACCCCTCTATGAGTAAATTAGGTTATTTATAATAGACTATACCCCTAGCCCCAGCCTAACCCTTAGACAGCTAAGTACACCGCATCAACCCAAGTTGAAGCCGCGACGGGCGTGATGACATCATACTACAGCCCACAGATATCCTAAGTACTTACATAGCAACTACTTAGATATTCTGTAGTGGTATATCTCACCCCGCCAGGGGCGATGACCGGCATGGAGGAGGGGGCGGTGGAGGGGGCGGTGGAGGGCGGGATGCTGCCAAACGCATCAAATACTACAGCCAATAAACTAATTAGTACTACATAAAAACTAAAAGGGAGCTGACTTTTACATCAGCTCCCTTTAGATACTACAGACTGCCTACCTTACGCAGCCGCCTTGTCCTTGTTCGGGACGCCAGCCTTGCGACCCCGACGCTTCGCGTTCAGGGTATCCAGAGCCTCAGAAACCGCGTCAGGATTGGCGAGAATGGTGTTGATCGCCATCTCGTCCAACCCGATGCCTTCCAGCGTACCACGGACCTTCAGCGACTTCTCATGCTGAAATGCCTCGTTCGCGTCCGTGAATTCCTTGCCGTCTGCCGTCTTGTATATCTTGCTACTCGTCATTGTGTTACCCTTTCTGTTGGTTGTTTGTGTTTCTCACTATCACGCAAGCAGCATAACCGATTTCAGTTACCGTGTCTATATTTATTTTCATAAATCTTTTCATTTAGATACTACAGGAATAGACACATCAATATTGGGAAACTCATCAGGATTCAAATAGTCCGAAGTATCCTGTAGTGCTTTTTGACCTGCTACGATATCGGCTTTGAACCACTCCTCAAACTCTGCATGGGCTTTGACTTGCTGTTCTACTACAGCTTTTTCGTCCTTTATCAGGCAGCATTTCTTATACTTCTTCCCGCTACCACATGGACAAATATCATTTCTGCCCGTTTTCATATTAGAAACATACCATATAGTGTATAGTATGCAATAGAAAAGTGAAGTGTGTTGAAGAATAGCTACTACAGATTATTTGATTTCTTCAACGACACTAAAGGAATCTTGAGCGGTATAGTTCATAAAAAACGCTTCTTTATAGCCCAAAAGATAAGCCATTTCTTCATTTTCGCACTCAAAAACCCAAGTATCCACGCTCTCATTTCCCTTTATATATTCGGAAATAAGGTCTTTTTGAGTATTGATACCGTTTTCTTCACCGCAATTACTATCTGACTCGCTCATCCAAGCAATATAAAAACGATACTTTTTCATTGATCTTCCCTTTCAGTTTCGATACCAATTGTAGAGGTTTCAACGGTAATCAGCTTATTGCCGAACTGAATATCAACTACAGATTTACGTTGTAATTTCTCAAGTTTTTCCACAGCTTCATCAATAGTATCAAAGACTGCGATAGCCGTTTGATCAATCATCCAGTAGGCTTTCATATGTTCTCCTGATTACACGCGCATCATAGCATTTAGTGTGTAGAGTACAAGTATAAAATGAACAAGATGATATTTCAGCTACTACAGATTATTTTATTCTTATTTTATTTTTTCCCCGTACATTCTCCATATTCATAATCATCTAAATTTACTTCTTTATTGACATTTCCGAAATATTTTGCATCTTTACAACCGCATCCGAAAACATCTCCATTAGGTCTTACAAATAAATCCTCGCAAATACATCCTTTTTTGCCATTTTTACATCTGCCAGTTTTGATAAGGTGTCCTGATACATTGCGTATTTCCCTGTAATCATTTTCTCCTTTATTCTTTTGAAATGCTTGTACTACTACAGAATCAATTGGATCGTGGAATTCATCTTGAGATAAAGCGACTGATATAATTCCTTTTTTGGCTAATTTGGCAAGTGATAGAGCGATTGGAGTAATACTGCCATTAGTAGCCATCCATACACTTTCTGATATTGCTAGACTTTCCATGAGTATTTGCCAGAATAGCGGGTGTAAAGTAGGTTCTCCGCCGCCGATTGCAATAGAATCATCATCATATTTCAGTGCATTTCTAAAGGTATCTAATGACATATCAATGCCTTTAGAGGTACACGCCATGCCACAATGAGCGCAATGCATATTACAACGAGAAGTAATTTGAAGGTACATAACTGCTTCTTTGATATATACACATCATAGCATTTAGTGTGTAGAGTACAAGGGAAAAATTATGTGGGCGATATATTGGGTACTACAGAAACTGATAGAGGGTAGGGATAGAAACCCTTGCCCTCTTTCAAGCTATTTTCGGATATAATTTCCTGATTGTTGATTGTGACGCTTTAGAAGAAATTATATCCCACATCTATTTTTAACATATCATTTCATTTAGTTACTCGCATCTATTAATATCTTTCATACTGCCATATTATATCCCACATCTATTTTTAACATATCATTTCATTTAGTTATTAATATCTTTCATACTGCCATGATAACAGGTGCGTGTATTTAGTGCAAGGATAAAGTGTGAGAAAGTGACGTTTTAGCTACTACAGAAATATCCTTATTGGCTGTAGTATAGTGACCCGTAGTGACCCGTGAAGTGGACAAGTAATTTCAACCTATTATTGTCACGATTATCAAAAAGAGCCGGTAGTGGTTTTATACTACAAAAGAATAAAGGGACGAATAGGTTATATTCATCCCTTATATTCTTGAGCACTAGAGACGATGACTTATTTATAGTCCTTTATTATTCCATCTTATTTTGCTCCTTTCTATTTATCTGTAAATGTTTTGATTTTGCGGATTTTGATATCTTGTAAATCATTTTGAATTGCCATGCGGACATTTTGTAATGCGCTTTCAATTTCTTCGGTTGAGGCATTATTGGGTACTTCATAGATACTACAGCCATTGAGTGAGGTAAATGTTTCTCCATCATTCAGCACCATTATTTTCATATTTTTATCCTTTCTGAATCAAACATGCGAGGTAATGAAATGCTTTGATTACCTTCTTCTGAATCTACTATAGAAAATATTTGAGTATTTCCATTTGACGATGTACTGACAATTTTCAATCCATTTTCTACTATAAGTTCCAAATGGTTATCAATCAATATTTTTTCAATTTTCTGGATTGCTTTTTCTATTGGGTGGTTAGCGTCTAGTATCATGATATGTTATGTCCTTTATTTAGTGGGTATTATTCATCAATATCGGGATAGAACGCTTTTACAACACGGATTACTTCTTTCTTTTGTTTGGCTTCTTCTATTGCTTCTTGTAAAGTAGTGGCATAAATATCAATAGTTTCTTGGACAATTTTTTCTACTACGACTTTTATAAGGGTGTCTGCGCTCATGATGTGTTTATTTAGTGGGTAAATTACTCATGTTAGAAAGCCATAATTCCATTGCCTACATGATTAGTGTTATCGGGCGTTTATAGGTCATGTTGCTCTCATTGTTGGATGCATCATATCAGGTGTGCGTGGCTACATCAAGTGGATAGTTGTGAAAGTGACATTTTGAGTACTACAGAAAGAAGGTGTATATCTAGGAATCGGACCTAGTATTGTGTCTCTTGCAATTGGGAGGAATTTAGCCAATTACCGTCATGTAGGCGGACACATACCCTATAAAATATTCAACTCATTACTTTAGATGATTTGTCCATTACGAGATAGACTATATTCCCATTCATCTTTCTTATAGACAGTCTGTTTCGTAAGCGATAGCCCTTACCATCAGGCGCACTATACACCTTCAAATTTCAAAGAACTACAGAAAATCATAGGGGTTTCAGGGCAACTTATTGACTAAGGCGACTTCACATCAGTAAGTTGTTCGCCCCCTAAAACCCCCGAGTGATATTGCTTTGTTGTGTTTCTCATTGTTACAGGTAGAGCATACTTGAATACGATAGAACCTGCAAGATCAAAATGGTGCAAAGTGTGGAAATAGCTACTACAGAAGAAATCTTCCATAATATTTTATATTCTACAGGATATAGATGGATATTCATGCAGAAGTTACTTGTTTAAGATCTTTTGTTATATTATCAAATTCTTCTTTAAAAAATCTGGTAATTTCAATAAATAAAATAGAGAAAAAGAATCCTGCAAATGGTATCATAAATGAGCGCATGACAAATTCCATATAATTCAAATCGCTCCATAGTAATTCATAAGTAGCGAAAGTGAATAATATTGGGAGAATAGTACACACAAAGAAAGCTTGAAAGCATAGGGATAAAAAACACATTATTAGTTTGATAAATGGTTTCATATTATTCTTTTTTTACACAACTCATAAATTGACGCATAAACTTTTTAGAATCATCATATAGATAATTAGGCAAAAATAATCTAATCATTTCATCTCTTGAAGGTTTACGAATTTGCTTGAAAAAGTGTTTATCTTTTTCTTCGGCAGCAGCAAAACCCATTTCCAATTGATTAATGATATAAACAGCTTGTGACAATAGTTGTTTTTCTTTATATGTCATATCATTCTTTTATTTCTACTACATTTATTTTTACTTCTTTGATCATATATGGGGATATGATATGTGTAAAATAGATACTTGGATCATCATTCAGTGGATTATCTTTTACATCTTTTCTCCAATATCCCTTTGTTATAATAGATTGTATATATTCATACAATGCACTCCAATCATCAGCATTTAGTGGGTAATTTCTGTCTTCTATATATGTATCGTTAGCAAAATTTGATGGCATTGTTATAATATATATGCGAATTCTTTTAGTGGCTTTACCATTGTCATATACAGAATAAATTGTTTTTATGTCTTTACTTTCTTTTCTAATTCTTTCTTCAAATTGTTCTATAGGGAGTTTTAGGGCAGCGACATATTCCATAAGACAAGTAATGATGTCACTACGTGGAGTTTCAGTAGAAGGAAATTCAGCTTTTTCATGCGCCAAGTATGATAGAACGCTATGAAATTCTGTGGGTATAGGACGTAGAACTTTGGCGTGTATTTCGTTATATTTATCTAGGTCTAGGTCTTTCATGTTGTTTTCACCTCATAATATTGTTCAGTAGTTCCCTCAAAATATAATGATGGGGTCTTTATCAGTTTTATATAGCCATTTGTAACCAGAACTTTTGCTATATTCTTTTCAGCTTTAGTCAAATCATGTACTTCAATGCCGGTAATTTGATTTGCTATTTGGATGATAATATCTTTTTCTTTCATGTTATGCCTTATTAATAAAATCTTCTGCATCGGACAATACTTCTGAAATAGCTCTACTTTGATTGAAACCAGACATACTAATCAATATAATCCTAAGCATTTTTATGACAATGATTTCAAAAGATTTGTTCATGGGTTCCTTTTTCTATTGTTGATAGCAGCATAGCAGAACGTGTCAAGTAATACAATAACAAAATAATATTATTTTATTTATTTTATCGGCGCGTTAATTATCTGTAGTATGATATAAGTTCCTGCAATAGAGCGTTTTATGAGCAATATGAAGCGTACTATAGAAACAAAAAGACCGGATAATTATATCCGGTCTTTTCAAGCGAGAGAGGAACTTGTTGACTACGCCTTCACCTTGTTCGGGACGCCAGCCTTGCGACCGCGCCTCTTTGCGTTCAGGGTCTTGAGAGCCTCTGAAACCGCCTCTGCATTGGCGATAACATGGGCAACCGCAGCCTCATCAAGTCCGATCCCTGCCAGCACCTTATTGACCTTGATTTCCTTCTCGTGAGCAAATGCCTGTTCAGCATCCGCGAACTCAACACCGTCCACCGTCTTGTATACCTTGTTACTTGTCATTGTCGTTATCTCCTTTGTTGTATCGTTGTCCCTCTCTCACTATCACGCTAACATCATAGCAGAATGTAAAAACTATGCAATAACAAAATAATATTATTTTATTTATTTTATTTAGCATTAAATTTCCCTGTAGTACTTGGAAGGTTGAGAGCAGTTGGGGGCAGTTGAGGGCATTGGGGGTGGGGAGGATAGAAGCTACTACAGACCAAATTCTATTTTTACTGTAGAACCCGCAAAGTTATTCTCGCAAAAATCCAAAATCTCACTAACTATATCTGTTAGTTTTGCATTATCTTTTATGGTGAAATAGCAATTTTGAAAGTGATCAAGATTTCCCTCAAAAATCACTTCTGGATCATTAATGGTTATTTTATGTATTCTCATAACACTACAGATCTTTCAGTTTATCTTATCACATTTTTCATATTTCACATCTTCAAAATACTGGCTCATTAGATATGCTACACCGGCTGTTTTATGCTCATGGGAAGGACTAAACGAACACATTAGAGCTTTAATATGTCTTATTGCCTTATTGACATCTACATTTTCTTTAGGTATAAATTCAAGTTTCTTAAGTCCACAAAAGAACCAATCATTGAACAATTGAACCCATTTATTACCATATCTATTCTTGAATTCATCGGGTATTGCATCATAATCAGGCAGTCCAATTGTAGTACCAAAAGCCACATCTGCATTAGTAACTTCGGGGATATTCATTCTAATTTCTTTCCTTTCGTATCTTCCGCCCATACTTTCCAATTTTCACCATAAGAAGCATGGCACATTTGATATTCATTTACTAAATAGCGGGCAGAATTTTCATCTATGGCTTTATCAATTTGTGTAATTTTGCCGTTATATTTGCTTATTATTCTGTATGATTTGGGATGGCTCATTAGTTACCTTTATTATCGTTACTATATCACAACTGTTAAACACATGCAATATAAATGTATTCAGTGGAAAATGATATTATTATTTCTTTTAGACGCTTCTTCTAATGCTTGTTTAAGTGTTGGAAAATAGTTGCTATTATGATTATCTCCATGATTGACCCAATTTATTCCTACAACTTTGAAACTATCTGGATAGCAAGGGGTTTCTACTACAGTATATTTCTCACATAATTTCCGGCGTACTTTTTCTTCAAATGTCATGAGTATATTGCCAAGAGATATTTAATTTCATCATTCCACTTATCAATTTCTTTTTGCTGTTTTATGAAGCTCTTTTTAGATAATTCGTGGGGGCTATATCCTGTAATGTAGAGTCTATCATCGTAATTCCAAATCTTACCTGCAAATCCATATCGATAAATTATTCTCCATTCTTTTATCTGTTCATCGCAAAAATCATCAAACCTAGATACAATAGAGTGATCGTTGATAATTGCGGGTAACATAAGAACCAAATTACCCCATAGAGCATATCTTTGTTGTGGATTTAGTTTCATACTATTTTACTGTAATTCTAAACCCCTCTATTTTTTTGCTCATATCTACAAAACCCCCATCTACTATAGAAATTTTACCTACTAATACTTCTTCGGGTTTTCTATTCAAATTAAGATTGAATCCAAGCCATTTTTTACCTGTCATTTCCATAATTGCCTCTGTAATTTCAAATTCATTATGGACACATTCGGAAAAGGTAGAAGCAAGGAGATCAAATATATCTCTTTCTGAAACATAGCGAGGTTCAAGTCCACAATATTTTGAGACAAGTGTTCTTATATCTTCAATAATATTTCCTGATTTGCCATACCAGCCTTTTGAATAGAGAAGGATTTGATTAGTAGTTCCTGATAGTGGTTTATTCATTTTTTCTTTCCCATACATCTTTAGATACTTCAATCATATCTATTGTGTTCTTTTGAATTTCTTCCATTTTTGATATTACTTCGGGCGGCAATATCATCTTTAGAATATCAGGAATCATATATTCTCCATATATAATGATTTGAGGAAGGTTATGAGTTTTTCTATATCTTTGGTTTTGATTGTGATATTGGCATCTATCTTTTCACCATTGATTTCCGCAGTTGTTTCTATGGTATTAATCTTGAAATTGACTTCCAAACATTGTGATTTATTAGAAGCGGTGTTTTCAATAGATATTTGATTCTAACAACCCTTTACCTGTTAGAAAACGATAGATTTTTATTGCAACTATTTTAGCAAAAGGTTTATCGGGATTTATTGTGACTTGTACTTTCATATTTTCTCCATTGTTACGCGACCATCATAACACGAACGTAGAATCCTGTCCATATCTAAATAATGAAAAATAATTGATTTATTATGCTGTGTGATTAGGCTGTAGTATTTTGCACATGGTTATTTTTGGACGCATAAGACATAGTACTACAGATAGTTAATTAGAAATGAAGTTTAAATAGATGTGAACTTGGAAAGAATTCAGCATATTTTTCAGTATCTATAGGAATAAAACGATTCGCAGTAGCACATATATAATTACCATTTTTCATTTCTACAAACAATTGGGCAATTAAATTGGGATTCTCCATACAATTTGGAACTAATTTTATATCCCTTACTATTCCAATACGATCACTACTAACTTCTTTTACTTTATCGCCAATTCTTATTTCTATCATACACGTTGTCATTTCACCATCCTATCATTATTTCAAACCACAAAAAGTTTATATATATCTTTCTAACACTAGCAATATATTCATAATTAAATAACTTAAAATATGTTAGTGTTATTCCCATTTTCATGTCACGTTTTTATTGGTAATTCTTTTATATTCCCCAACAGATAATCGTCCCACTTATCCCAATCTATATTTGTAGCTGGTTCCATAACTGGTTCATTATCAACATCTTCTATACATAGCAATTCTTTTACTGGAATACATTTACAATCAATAACAGAATTTTCACAAGGTTTTGGAATAAGACAATCATTTTCGGGTATATGTTCTTGAGCGCATGGACATTCTAAGCATCGTTCGTCATGATGTTCAAAATAATGACTACATATATTCAGTGTATATGTCTCTTTGGTTTCTTCCATATATCTCCTATATGTTTACTTCAAATACTTCATATTCTTTTGGATCGAATTTAGAAGGATGTTGAGGGCTTTCGTAATCAGCGTTATACCATTCAGTGTTAGTATTTAGAGTGTTTATTGCATTTTGTTTTCTTGTTATAAGCCACACATTACTAGAATATTTTTCTTCTAATGTACAAGTAATGGATACACAATTCTCTGCATTATCATTAGATTGTGAAGAAAATCCTAGCGGCTCTTTTGTTTTTATGTTGCGTATTCCGTAGAAGATCATTGTATGTTTCCTAAATTGGTGCGCCTCCGGAGACTCGAACTCCGCGCCCGCACATTAAACAAATCCACTATAGTTTTCACTACCTTATTTCTAAGTTTGTGGTCTGGACTATCCCTTTACCATGCTCGTTTGAGTTTAGGTAGCCGATTATAGTCTCTGCACGTTCCTATTTCTAGGCTTCGCTCAGGATTGGGATTTTACACCGTTCCCTGAATTTACGGCTTACTAGTATATCGTTTCCAATATACCGACCCTATTTTGAGTGTGCTGCTCTACCAGATGAGCTAGAGGCGCAAAATATCCTTTCATAATTAGGTTGTTTTGTTAAAAAGGATTCACGATGTTTTTCAGTATCACGCGACTATCATAGCACATGCCTCAAAACATGTCTATAACAAAATAATCTTTAGGAATTGATTTATTTATCCGATATACCAGCCAGCACAAATACTACAGCCGGTAGCACTTCTAAATAAATCATCACATTCCTTTTTCAGATCTATTCGCTGTTGCTCATTAAATCTTAAATATTTGACAGCTTGTGTTTTAATATCATCAAAATATATCCATAATAGAACCTTATCATCAATTCCACTGCCCGTTATTTCTCCAGAATATGTACGTCTAATTTCCATATCAATATCCCATTTGTTTTTTAGTGATAAACGGCAATACCTCATCCTTTTTGAAGAAACGAAATTCACAGAAATCTTTACCACTTTCCTGAAAATCTGTACCCCAAATTTCGCATTTTTCTGAAATATCAATAACATTTGGAGTGACTAAATGCGGTATAAAAAAATCAGACAGCATTTTGTCTTTGCCGATTATTGTATCAATTAATAGCATTTTATTTCTTCCATTGAAACTTTTTATGTTCTTTCCTTTATTTTATCCCATTTATCTTGTGCCCTGTTAATCAATTCCACAATGTCATAAACAGTTAAATCCATAGATTTTTTTAGTTCATCTATTAAACTATGTGTAAATCCACCAACAGCTTCAATTTCCGCAATAAGTCTAGGAAACTGGATATTATCATTCTTCCAGTTCTCATCACTATCTCTACTGATTTTCATTTTTTGGCTCATTCGTATTAATAAATGCTTTGATACTCTCAATATTCTCAAGTATCAATTTCGCTTTCGTAATTCCAAAAGAAAATGGAAAGCGGTCTTCATCATCACGCAACAGACTGATAATCGGACTACCTTTATATTCACCTATCTTTGTCATTTTTATTCTCCTGTTCTCATTGTCACACGTATCATAACACACCCCTCAATAACACGCAAGATCTAAATAATCTGTTAGAATTGATTTATTAGATAGATGATATCGGCTGGTACTACAGAAGTTTAGAACACTCTATCAATTTCTACAAAACAAATACCATATTCAACTATCCCATCATCATTCATTATCTCATCATATTGCCTTTTAGCTTCTACTAATGCATCTGTTTCATTATTAAATACTTTACAATCGTTCCACATTTCACGAGCATTGATAATTTTCATATCATCATCAGCGGAATAATCATTTGTTTTATGATTCCATTGATAATTCTCTAATGCTTGCAAATGTTTGATACGGTATTCATGCAAAATAGGATTGTTTTTTGCAATAGTTTTTAAGACAGCTATCGTATTATCCGCGCTCATTATATTTCCTCATTTACCTCATATTCTTCTGTTGCTGGTACTAGATTATCATCATCTTCCAATTCAGCAGCATCATAATCAGTAATTACCAGCTTAATGCCCTTTGACTTTTCAATTACTTCCGCTACGCCATTATGAATCTCTATTCTTACTATACTATCCATATTAGCATCCTCTTTTCATTCTGTCAATTATTCTTTCAACATCATATTCATTACCATATCTACGCGCATCTTCAAGCCTATCCAAATTCTGTCTATCTTCCCATTCTTTATATTCTTGATCTCTTTTTAGTTCTTCATTTTCTCTTATTTGATTTCTTAGCTCTCTTGTTTTTCTACATTCCATTTCATAGGCTATATCGGCTTGAGTAGAGGCAAAATCATTAGCATTACGCAATTCATTACGTGTACGTCTCAAAATCGCTATCAACTTACCACATAGTTTTTTATAGTTCATATATCCCAGTACATGGTTATATAATTACCATCAATCAGTGGATGTATTATATGCCATTTCACGAGTTGTTCAGTATTACACAGATTTATTATAGATTGTATTTGAACTTGAGTGGTTGTAGGTGACAATAAAATCTCCCATTCTTTAGTTGATTCATAAGGGATTTTGATATTACTACAGAATTCTTTAAAGTCCATATTATATGCTCTTAGCAAAAGAACTATTAACTTCAAGTATTTCACCATTCAAATAGATCATGTTACTCATATCAAATTCTTCATTAATTGTTTCTATTGGATCATTGCCGTCATTACCCACAATAAATTCCATAGAAATAACATTGTTTGTATGCTTGTGTTCCCAATTTCCTTTTACATGCCAAATTTTCATTCAATATACCTCGTTTAGTTCATTCGCTTCTATATTCTCATAAAAATTTTCGGCATGATATTTCCAATCATAATCTTTTTTACAATCAGTATTTATGAGATATGAACCATCTACAAATATAAATATCAATGTACCATCACCATCCCATACATATTGCATTTCTATTGTTTCATTAGGAAAAAACATTCTTTTAGTTCTATTCCATACTAATTCGCCTCTTGTTATATTGGGATACTTCACCACATCTTCATTAAGTTCAAAAGTACTATAACAACCTAAATCATTTTTATTCTGTTTGAAGAATAATTCCCTCAATATTTCACCAGCTAATGAAGGACGATTTTGAGCGATTTTATAAATATCTATTTTCATGTTCCTCAATTGTTATACGCATCATATCACAACATGGATTACTTGTCCACTTCTAAATAATTGGCAGGAATTGATTTAATACGGCGGAGTAACACCAGCTATACATACTACAGATTTACCGCCCATATCTATAATTTGTGCTTTCTTAGAATGTATTACCTTATCATCCTCAAATGACGCAACAGTATAGCATTTTTCACATAATCCTATAGGTCTTTTACCTATAGTCTCTCCAATGTTTTCCATATCATTTTTACATTCAGGACATTTCATATTTTAATTTCGCCTTCTTTTATCGTAGTAAAATATATCACATCCATCGTCGCATATCCGGTTTCTTGTTCAACAGGTACTCCATTATAATCAGTATGACATAAACGCTTAATAGTAAACGACTTACATCTTTTTGGTGCCCATCTTGAAGCTAACCAAATAGAACGTCTTTGTACATCTCCTTTGTTTGTCTGAATACCCAAGCGTAAAAAATCTTTAAATATTGAATCTTTAATAGTAATTTGCATCTAATTATTACTCCAATAATCACTGATATATCTCATATGATTTGCATATTTTATACACCATGATATTAACCCAAATTGAGGATTTTCCAACAATAATTGCAGTTTATTTACATGATCTATTAGTTGTTCAAATTCTGGTGTCATATTATACCAACTGGATTTTATTTTGTAGCAATTCAGAAGGACCAGTAATTACATCATACTGTACATTCATATTCAAAATGCCATTACTAATTACCATATACTTCAAATCCAACTTCATCTCAATATCTTTAACAAAACGGAATATCTTACCAAAATACTCCTTCTTATTATATATACCTTCAAGTGTTTTGGTATTGTTTGTTTCAACTGCTTTTGCCATATTTAATGCCTCTTCTTTACAATAATCTATACCGTAAAACCCCCAACAACTTTCCATATGATCGCCATCTTCATTCTCAATTACATATCCGTAAATATCTCCAGTCAAATATTGGTCATATGTTTTAATTGAACTTAAAAGATTATTACGAATAGTTTCCCTTAGTTTCTTGGTGATTGTTGCATTGAAAGTTTCTTTTACTTGCTCTTTGGTTACAAATATAAATCCAATTTGACCGGAATCCCATCTACAACTGAAAGGAGTAGTAGATATTGTTTGCCCACTATGATCATACATATAAATGGGCAATATATCTACTATGTTAAAATCTGTATGAAGTTGCTTTTTAAATTCATCCCAACTATTAAAATTTTCCCATTTATAATCATGTTTATCACCAAAATCATATCTTTTATGAAAACAAAACATATTATCAAAATTATCAAATTCTTCTCGTGGATTCACAGACTCAATATCCTGATAAATCTTAATATTATATTGATTATGCCTGATAGTTTCTATAGGAGTATTCATAGTTTCCTTTTTTATGTTACGTGTTCACTATAGCAGAAGGTCTAAAAGATAGCAAGAACTAAATAATCTGTCAGAATTGATTTATTAGGGCTGTATGTTTCTCTTTAAAAGCTTTCCTTTTACAAAACTTATAAGGAATAAAAGAATCGGGGCGGCTGCAATTATCTTAACTTTATCGTTAATATCTTCTATTTCCATTTTTACCATATCACTATAAAATCCACATTCAGAAACATATATCTGTTTTGTACCGCGATAAGGAGGTGGACAACTTTTGTCAGGATTATTAACAATAACTTCATTTACTTCATCAAAAAATGCCAAATTAGCAGCACTAATTTCATCAAATGCAACTACAATTCTCTTAATCTCACCAGATTCTACATAATACTTGTGCTTTATTAAATTATCCATTATTTCTCCTTAGTATGCCGCAACTATATCACAGTCAGTAGTGTTGCGCAATATAAATCAAAAACAAAATAATATTTTTAATTTGATAATTTGTGCTCTGTAGTACTTGAAACATTATCCTGTCGCCACCCTGTCGCCACCCTGTCGCCACCCTGTCGCCACCCTGTCGCCACCCTGTCGCCAACACCTAACCGACACCATACTACAGATTACAAAATTGCTAACACGCTCTCTATCAATAACTTACATATTCTGTAGTGTTAAAAAAGCATCTCGTGAGTACCCCCGTCGTCCACCCTCCTCCGCAACCACCCAACAAAAAACCCCCACCGTTTCCAGTGAGGGTTAGAGGCAGATCTATTTACATTATGTAGCGTTATATGCTTCTATCGGTAAAGGCTCTTACAGTCTCGCGCAGCTCTTCAAGCGTCTTTGGTGACTCATACAAGCTCCACACACTACGCAACACCTTCTCACCTGCCTTCGGTCC